>Ga0065165_1000816_pt1 | contig 41256 bp, 33 predicted proteins | sample AraplaMF_Cvi_mMF_FD_63813 | JGI IMG/M metagenome (GOLD analysis project Ga0065165, IMG submission 63813) | Arabidopsis root microbial communities from the University of North Carolina, USA - plate scrape MF_Cvi_mMF (version 2) (version 3) | ecosystem: Host-associated > Plants > Roots >... | reverse complement strand
CCTGCGGCTCCGTAGCGGCGCAGCGCGCGCCCCTCAAGCCACCCCCGTGGATCTGGCTCCGCCAGGCCACCGAGGACGCCCCTTAAGGCAGGAGCAAAGCGACCTGCGGCTCCGTAGCGGCGCAGCGCGCGCCCCTCAAGCCACCCCCGTGGATCTGGCTCCGCCAGGCCACTGGGGGGCGCCCCTTGGGGGCAGGAGCGAAGCGACTGGGGGGCTCAGCTCGCCCGGGGCGCCCCTTGGGGGCAGGAGCGACGCGACTGGGGGGCCTAGTCATTCCAGCCGTAGCCGTAAACGTCGGCGAGGCGGCGAAGGAGTTCGGGCTCTTCGGACTTGCGGAAGAAGTACGGGAACAAGGTGCGGCAGCGCGTACCCTCGTTCATCGTGCCGCCCAGACGCTTGAGTTGCTGCAGGCCGTCCTGCACGCGCAGGCTCATCAACACGGCCGGCGCGCCAACGCCGCGGTGCAGGCGCTCGTCTCCATGCACCTTGAAGTCCAGCATGCGCTGGTAGAAGGCGCGGTGGCGAGGATTGACCTCGATCACCAGGTGATTGGCCTTCCAGTGATGGAAGGCATGCAAATACGCAAAATGGAAGAGGCTCGCCAGCACCAGCTTGGACGGCGAGTCAGGCTCCGCCGCCAGGCGCGTGAATTCGCACAGCTGCATGCCCTGACGGCGCATGCGGCCCAGCTCATCCGAAAAACTCTGGTCGGCCCCCAGCACGCCGGCATCGCGACGAATGCCCAGCGTAGAGACCAGGCGCCCTTCCCAGTAAGCGCCCAAGGTCACGTCCGCCGGCCGCGTGAGCTTGTAACCCCGCGACGCGTAACGGCGTTCCATCAAATCCTCACCGGCGTCGTCCATCAATGCGCGAACCTCCAGGCGCCCGGCTTCCGTATCCCGGAAATGCAGATGGACGGAATCAGAGCGGAGGAACGCGATTTGCCGAGAGATCGGCTGGAAGGCCTGCAAGGGGCTTGCAGGGCTATCCAGCTCGATGCTCAAACCAGGCGCTTCATCGCTCATTCCCAACTCCAGACTCATCGGTTATGGAGGCAAAGTCTAGGCGCCACCCAAAGTAATAGTTCCCGCCGCTACGATAGTTAACAATTGCGACGAAGGCCTTACGCGCCTGTAGCCAGTGAAGGGGGCGGGTCAATCCCGCATTGACGAGGCCCCCCTCGAATGAGGGAACCGAGTTACAGAGTGGCCACCAACCCCGCAGCGCGCGCCACGCCTCGCTTCGGGGCATTCGTGCCTGATTTCCTGGTTGTGAAAACGCTGCGGCAGATTTGCCCAGGCAACCAGTTCGCGATGCGGAAAGCGCACTGGTCTGTCCCCGCTTTTGCGGGATACAACCCTCTAGCGCTTGGGGGCATTAGCCGCGATACGAACGGCGCGTGCGTTCTGGCGACCGCCAGGTCGTCACTGGAACGGATGTGCGGCCAGCGCTTCTAGGCGTTCCCCTGCTTCGCCAAGCAAGGTTTGCACGCGGCTGTCGGCCCAAGCGGCAATGGCCTGCACGTCGAACAGTTCGATCAGTTCGCGGTCCTGCAGAGCACTCTGCGGAATTTCACGGCGATCGATCGACTGCCGCACCATCTCGTGCAGCGACCCCTGCCCCTGCCGCACGCGCTGGATCAAATCCTGCACGGTGGCGTCCGTGCGCTGCCGCCCCAGACGAGGGGTGAGCAGCAGCTCAAGCCGTTCGCTGGCCACCAGGCCAAGCTGGGCATCTACATTGGCGCGCATGTTGGCCGTTCTGACATCCGGGGACGCCAGACCGCGCCGCAGTGCAATCAAGGCGCCATGGGCGCCGCCCATGAGGCTGCTCCATTCCGCCAGTTCTGCTGGCCATTGGCCCAGCCCCCGCTCGTGTGCCTGCGACATGCAGCCCAGCAGCGCCGCCACCCGGTGCGGCGCACGCTGGGTGGCCGCCAGCGCCTGCTGCGCGGCAATCGGGTTGTGCTTGTGCGGCAGCGCGATGCAACTGCCGCGCCCGTCCGTGGGCGCCTCGACGATCTCATCCACCTCCGGCTGGGCGAGCAGGGCCAGGTCCTGCGCCACCTTGCCCAGGCTCCCGCACATCACACCGAGCTCGGTGGCCAGCCGGATCCAGCGGTCGCGCTGCGTATGCCAGCACATGTCCGCCAAAGGCAGACCCAGCTCATCGGCCAGCAGGCGACTGACGCGGTCAGCCTCTGGACCCAGGCTTTCCAAGGTGCCGACGGGGCCGCCCAGTTGCAAGCGCAGTGCCTCGCGCGCGTGCCCGCGCAGGGCTTCAGCGCTGCGCACCAGTGGCATCAGCCAGTTCATGACCTTGTACCGGAGGCTGATCACCTGCGCCGGCTGCATCAAGGTGCGCCCCAGCATCGGCACTGCCTCGTGACGCCGCGCCAGGTCCAGCAGGTGACCGCACAGGGCCTGCAGGTCGTCATCCATGATGCGCAGCGCCTCGCGGGTGCACAGCACCATCGCGGTATCCACGATGTCCTGCGCACAGGCATTGCGGTGCACATAGACCGCTGCGGAGGGGTCGAACAGCGCAACCGTCTCGCGCAAGCGCTGCACGGTCGGCATGGCCAGGCTGCCGGCGGCCGGCGCGGCTGCGAGCAGCGATGGGACGTCATAGAGTTCGGCACGGCACAGGCTGGCAATCGCCTGCGCAGCCGACGAGGGCATGAGACCCGCCTTGCTTTGCGCGCGCACCAGCGCCGCCTCGACGTCCATCATGGACTGCACCACCGCCGCCGGTGAGAACACCGCCTCCATCGCGGGTGTAGACAGGAAGACCTCGAACAACATTTCTAGTGAGCGCTTGCGGGCCTGAGATGCTACGCAGCTTCGGAAATTGTTGCCCTCATGTAAACCCCGTCTCAAAGGGGACCGGGTGAAGGTCGCACGACTTTTGGGGGGTGTCCGCAGCGCATCCAGGGCGCTGGCCTACGAAGGGCGTGAGCCGCGGCAGCCGCCGAATCGGGCCGCCGCGGCATGGGGGCCCGAGCACCGCTTGGGCGTTCAGGCTCCCTGGCCGTCCTGGATCAGGACTGCGCCTGGTATTGCGTCGCCAGACGGGACATGTGGCCCAGCGACAGGCGGTGCATGGTGATCAATTCCAGCAGGCCGTTGCGGTGCAGTTCCACCACCTTGGCATCCGGCAGATCAGCCAGGGCCTTCTCGTTGATGGTCATGAAACCGTCTACGTCCAGCTTTTCGCCATTGGGCAGGGTGGCCTCGAAGCGCATGTCCTGCAGCAGGTTCAAATCTTGCAGGATCTCGCAGGCCTGGCGCGTGCGGTCGGCCTCACGCTCGAATTCCTCGCAGAAGTTCTTCGCATTGAGCAGCAGCGGGGAAGCCTCGCCCTTGTCGTCGAACAGCGCAGTGCCGGCGCCTTCGCTCATGCCGTCCCAGGCTTCGTCCACGCACAGCACCATGTTGTCGCTGTCGTCCATGCGCGCCATGGCGAAGGGATAACGGCGGACATAGGCGGGCAGATAGCGCGCCGTCCACTGGCCGTCCTTCACGAACAGGTTGCTGCCCTGCTTCAGGCCAAACACGGCCAGAGGAGCAATGGCCTGACGCTGGCCTTCGGCCGCGGCGCCGACACGCACGAACACCACCGGAAACTCCTTGCAGGCGTCCGCGAACTCGGCCACGGCCAGGAACAGCGAATTCAGGCCGTTGATGCGATCCAGGGCCGACTTCTCGGTGCTCAGCTTCAGCTTGGCGTGCTGCGTGCGGTCCAGCGGGACCAAATTGCCATACATCGGGGGGTTGCTCATTCACTTACTCCATCTTCGGCCAGCCTTGAGACCAGCACCTTGTCCACACGTTTGCCGTCGAGGTCGACCACCTCGAACCTCCACGCGTCCCACTCCACCACATCGGCCGTGCGCGGCAACCGGCCCAGCAGCAGCATCACCATGCCAGCCAGGGTGTTGTAGCGCCCACGATCCTCCTCGGGCAGTTCTTTCAGGCCCAGGCGGTCTTTCAGCTCGGTGACGGGAATCAGGCCGTCCATCAGCCAGCTGCCGTCCTCGCGCATCACGGCCCAGGCGTCCTCGCCATCCGACGAATTGAATTCGCCCGCAATGGCTTCGAGCACGTCCCGCAGCGCCACGACCCCCTGCACCTCGCCGTACTCGTCCACGACGAATGCCAGCGGTGTCTCCGTGCCCCGCATGTGGGCCAGCAGTTCCATGCCCGACAGCGTTTCCGGCACGAACACCGGCGCATCCAGGGCTTCCGACAAGTCCATCGACTCACCGGCCAGGGCCCGTGCCAGCAGGTTTTGTGCGCTCACCACACCCAGCACGTCATGCAGGCCGCCGCGGCACACCGGGTAGCGGCTGTAGCCGTGGGCGCGCAGGATCTGCAGCACCTGCTCGGGCCGGTCGGTCACGTCCAGCCAGGCGATTTCCGCGCGCGGAATCATCATCGAGCCGATCTGGCGCTCGTCCAGGCGGAACACGTTGCGCACCATCTGATGCTCGTGTTCTTCGATGACGCCGGCATCACGGCCTTCTTCCAGGCTGGCGGCAATCTCTTCTTCCGTCACCGATCGATTCGCACGACCGGCAAGCCCGAGCAGGCGCAGCGTCGTCTCGGTGCAAAAACTCAGCAGCTTCACGAACGGGCGGGCCACCAGGGAGATCAGCTCCATGGGTGGCGCCACCAGGCGCGCGACGTTCTCCGGGAACATCTGGCCCAGGCGCTTGGGCACCAGTTCGCCAAAGATGATGGTCAGGAAGGTCAGCACCACCACCACGAGGGCGGTGGCGGTGATGTCCGACACCTTCTCGCTCAGCGGGAAGTTCGCCCGCAAGACCTCGGCAAGCGGCCCCGAGAAGGCGGCTTCGCCCACGATGCCGTTCAGCACCCCGATGGACGTGATGCCGATCTGGACGGTGGACAGGAACTTGGTGGGGTTCTCGTGCAGGTCCATGGCGGCCTGCGCCCCGGACTCTCCGCTCTCCACCATCACCTGCAAACGCGCCTTCCGGGAGGCCGTGAGGGCCATCTCCGACATCGCGAACAAACCGTTGAGAAAAATGAGGAAGAGAACTAGGGCGGTATCCATTGATAGCGCGGACCCGGTACAAACCCTGAGTCGCGCCCAAAACACAAGGCCCGCAAGGTTAGCAGAGGCCGATGCCAGCCAACACCGCAAAATCCCGCTATGCACTACCTCATCGGTGATCTTCAGGGCTGTTGCGATGCGCTGGCCCGCCTGCTCGAAAAGATCGATTTCTCCCCCTCCCGGGACCGTCTCTACCTCTTGGGAGACCTGGTCAACCGCGGCCCGGACTCTCTCACCACCTTGCGGCGCCTGCAGTCGCTGGGGGATTCGGCGCAATGCCTTTTAGGCAATCACGACCTGCATCTGCTTGCTACCGCCGCTGGCGTTCGCGCGCCGCACAAGGGGGATACGCTCGACGCGATCCTGCAGGCGCCCGACCGGGAAGCGCTGCTGGCGTGGTTGCGCCAGCAACGGATGGCCATCCGTGCGCAGGGCTGGCTGATGGTGCATGCGGGGGTGGTGCCGCAGTGGGATGCGGAGCAGACGCTGGCGTTGGCCGAGGAGGTCCATGCGGTGCTGCGCGGGCCTGACCTGGAGGATTTTCTTCCTCAGATGTATGGCAATGAGCCAGGTCTGTGGTCTGACAGTTTGACGGGGGTGGATCGCCTGCGTTTGATCATCAATGTGCTGACGCGCATCCGCTTTTGCAACGCCAAGGGCAAGCTGGACTTCAAGACGAAGGAAGGCCTTGGCACCGCGCCGGAGGGCTACATGCCTTGGTTCGACGTGCCGGGCCGGCAAACGGCCGGGCATCCGATGGCGTTCGGACATTGGTCCACGCTGGGGCTGATGCAGCGGGATGACTTGCTGGCGCTGGACACGGGGTGCGTGTGGGGCGGCGAATTGACAGCCGCGCGAGTCGCGGACGGTGAAGCGCTCGAAATCATCCAGGTGGCTTGCGCTCAGGCAAAGAAGCCTGGGATGGATTGACGAAGAGGCGCACGCTTGCCTCTACAATGTGCGGCTCCTACCGCAGGAAGCGTGGCCGAGCGGTTTAAGGCACTGGTCTTGAAAACCAGCGACGGGGGAACCCGTCCGTGAGTTCGAATCTCACCGCTTCCGCCAGTTCTATCTCGGGGTCGTCCAATGGTGCGCCCTCAAGCGGCGTTAGGCGATAGCTCCAACGGCCGCTGTGCTGCAACGGCATCGTTGGCCAAGAAGTCGTCGATGAAGCGAGCCAGCCGCGGCATCGCCTGGCCGTTCAGCACCTGCTGCTGCAGCAGCACCAGGTCGTCTGACAAGGGCGACGGCACCAGGTCGGGCAGTTCCTGCATAGCGGTGAAGCCTCCTTTGCGCGCCATGACGGTAACGCAGGCGATCTTGACCTGGGGCAACTGGTGGCTGCGCAAGAACGATGTCATGGGGCTTGCCAACCGCTGCATCCACACCGGCGCAACCAGCACGATGTGACGGAATCGGCTGGGATTCGGGCCGCTGTAGCGGACAGCCGGCGAGCGATGCATGAGTTGGTCTACGACGCACCGGACATCGCCAGCCAAGCCGATCCGCGGACGTTCGTCGATCACCTGGCCGATGTGCCCGTTACCCAGGTGGGCAAGCGTTTCCGCAACAGTCCGCGCCGTGCCGGTGCGGCTGTAATGGATGACAAGCAGATCCTTCATGTCGCGCTCCGGAAAGAGGTTTGAAATCACCTTAACGCAGCAAGCCCAGGACCTGTTGCGCATACGCAAGTCAGGCCCCTGCAGCTGCCGGCTTCATTCACGGGAGCGCCGCCGTGCCACGGCCTGTCCGGCCGCCAATGCCGCAAGCGGCAAAAGCACGGCCGCCATTGCAGCCGTCAGCATGGCCATGGATGGCAGCTCGATCTGGAGCAGTCGGCGCCCGCCGGGGAACAAGACCAACAATCCGAGCACCAAGGACGCGCCCGCGGCAATCAGCCAATAGGCACGAAGCCCCGCCCCGGCCAAAGCACGCAGTCCGACGCCGGCCACGGCGTTCATCGCCACGAGCACGAGGTTGCCGACGGTGAGGCTAAGGATGGCCAAGCCGCGGGCCATCTCCGGGGACGATGTCGCAGCAAGCGCCGCGACATCAACCGCCAGCGCGGCTGCCAGCACCACAACGCCCTGGGCGACCCCACGCATGACCAGCGGCCCGGCCACCAAGACGGACGAGGCCCTGCGGGGCGGTCGCCGCATGATGCCCCCCTGCTCCGGCGCACCCTCGAAGACGAGCGAGCACATCGGATCGATGACCATCTCCGTGAGGACCACATGCACCGGCAGCATCACCGCAGGCAGGCCCGCGAGTAGCGGCAACAAGGCCAACCCCGCAATCGGCACATGAATCGCGATGATGTAGGTGATGGCCCGTCGCAGGTTGTCGTAGATGCGCCGTCCCAGCCGCACACCGCCGACGATGCGGCTGAAGTCGTCGTCCAGCAGCACGATGCCTGCCGCTTCACGGGCCACGTCCGTGCCACGTGCACCCATCGCGACACCGATGTGCGCGGCCTTCAATGCGGGTGCGTCGTTGACGCCGTCTCCCGTCATGGCAACCACCTCGCCATTGGCCCGCAAGGCCCGGACGATTCGCAACTTCTGTTCGGGCCGCACACGGGCAAAGACGCGTGTACGACGGACGGCGTCGCGCAGGGCCTCGTCCCCCATCGCCGTGATCGCGCTGCCCTCGACCGCGCCCTCGCCAACGTCGATGCCGGCTTGCCGTGCAATAGCGATCGCCGTGGTGGCATGGTCGCCGGTGATCATCGTCACCGCGATGCCGGCGTCGTGCGCTTCCTTCATCGCAGCGGGCACGCTGGAGCGCAGCGGATCCTCGAAGCCCAGCCGGCCAAGCAATTCGTAGCGGTAATCCTGCAGCCGTTCCTCCACGCCCGAACAGTCGACCGCCTGGGCCACGGCAATCACGCGCAACCCCTGCCCCGCCATGTCGTGCATCCGGCCCATCAGCACCGCCGTGTGCTCCGCATCCAGCCGGCAGAGCGTCGCGATCGCTTCGGTGGCACCCTTGGCCGCCAGGCGATGACGACCGTCCGGTGAGATCCACAGGTTGGCCATCGCCAAAAGGTCCTCGGTCAGCGGGTAATGGCGGACCACCGTCCATCCCGCCAAGGCCTGCTCCTGGGCAAGCGACGCTTGCGCCTGGACGAGAACCGCGCCGTGCATGGCGTCGGCGCTCTCCGCCCGGGTCGCGAGGCGCGCCGCCATCAGCAGTTGCCTGTCCGGCTCGCTGAGCATGTCGGCACGCGATGCCGCCAGCATGCACTCGCCGCCCTGCGTCGCCAGGCGCCTCAGGGCCATGCGGTTCTCGGTGAGGGTGCCGGTCTTATCAACACACAACACCGTGACCGCACCGAGCGCCTCGATCACTGCGGGTCGACGCACCAGCACCTGTATGCGGCTCATCCGCCAGGCCCCCAGTGCGAAGAACACCGCCAGCACCATGGGGAACTCCTCAGGCAGCATGGACATCCCCAGCGCGATCGCTGCCAGCGCCCCGTGCAGCCACTGCCCCCACCGGACGCCGTACCAGGCCAGCACCGCGGCGCAGCTGAGCAGCGCGGCGATGGCGAACAGTCTCACCAGTGATCGCAGTTGTCGCTCAAGGGGCGTCGGGGCGACCTCGATGGACGCCAGCGAGTCTCCGATCAGGCCCAACTGGCTCCGCCGCCCGGTGGCCAACACCTCCGCGATGCCATGGCCGCGAACGACCAAAGTTCCGGCGAAGATCAAGGTCGCATCGTGCGTCCGCGATGACCCATCGGCCAGGTCGACCACGCCAACTTGCGCGCGCTTGTCCACGGGTACCGATTCGCCGCTCAACAGCGATTCGTCCACCGCCACGCCGCTGGCGCTGCGCAACACCGCATCCGCGGCCACGCGGTCGCCCTCGCTGACAAGCACCACGTCGCCGGGCACGAGCTCGCGCGCCAGCACTGAACGCCAGGCACCGTCGCGCCGCACCCGCGCTCGCGGTGCGCGCAGCTCGCGTAGCGCGTCCAAGGCGCGTTCGCTGCGCCGCTCCTGGAGGACGACCAATCCAATACTGACGCAGGCGAACAGCGCGAGCAACGCACCCTCCGCCAGATCCCCGATGAACAGGTAGATCACGGAGGCCGCAATCAGCAGGCCGAACATGGGCTCAGTGGCCACGCCCTTGACTACCGACCAGAAGCTGCGGCGCCTGATGTCCTGGATGTCGTTGAAGCCGAAGACCTGGCGGCGACTGGCCGCGTCGCCTTCGCTCAGGCCCGGCCAGGCGTCGGCAGCGGTATGGAGGACTGTCATCGCTATGGAGCGAACGCCGCGACGGGCGGTCGCAGAGGCTTGGTTGAGCTACGAGGCAGTGTGCGAGCCCCGGCCGGTCAACACATTGAGGCAGCTCAACGGCAACATCTGCGTTTACTCAATCGGTGACGGCTGCCCACTTTCCACAATCAGGGGGCTCATCGCCGGCGGCCCGGCATGAGCCCCTGTTCCCGGGCCGCGGGAGTACCGTATGTACAAAAGGATGCTGGTGCCCATCGACGGCAGCGACACCGCCAGCAACGGCCTGGCGGAGGCGATTCGCCTGGCGGCTGCCCTCCGAGCCACGCTGATCCTCCTGCACGTCGTCAATGAACAGCCGGCGATGCTGGAGACGGCCTCCGCCATCGGCTTCGACGAGGTGCGTAGGCAGATGCTCGCCTATGGCGACAAGCTGCTGGGCGACGCCAGCGTGCAGGCACGCGATGCGGGCGTCGCCAGCGAGGCGATCCTCAAGGAACTGATGGCTGGGCGAACCGCCGACGTCATCGTCGCGGTGGCTTCCCAGAGCAGCTGCGATCTCATCGTGATGGGCACACACGGCAGACGCGGCATGTCCCGCCTGGTGCTGGGCAGCGACGCTGAGCTGGTGCTGCGTGAGAGCCCGGTCCCGGTGCTGCTGGTTCGCCAGCCGCCGGCGCAGACCTTGTCGAACTGAACCGGGGTGCCGCAGATGTACCGGCCCCTCCTGGTTCCGATGAGCAGCAGCGTTGGCCCGCCCAACATGGACAAAGCCGCCGTGCGGGAGGCTGCCCGATGAGCTGGCGCGCGATCGCGGTGCTTAGCCTCGCGCTGCTGGCAGTGCTGGGGCTGCTCGGCCACCTGTTTCTCTTCCTCGTGACGCGGGACTGACGCAAAAAAACAGAGGCGGCCCCACAGGCCGCCACCGTCCCCGCCCGCGCCCTTCAGTGCGACATCAGTCGGGGCGCATCGCGCTCCGCACGGGTCGCACTCTGGCGAGCCAGCAACCCGCGTTCATCCACGAGGTCTACCTCCCTGTGGTTCACCCGGATCAGGCCCTCCGTCGCCAGAATGCCCAGGGAGCGGCTGACCGACTCATGTGAGACGCCCAGCAGGCTTGCGATGTCGCGCCGGCTCATGCGAAGCCGCAGCTTGCGCGGCGGAAACTCGAGCAAGGCCTGCCGCGCCGAGAGCTGTAGCAGGAAGCGAGCCAGCCGCACCTCCGCCGCTACCGCCGCCATGTTGTGCAAGGTGGCGCCGCGCCGGGCCAGCTCCAGGCTTGCTGCACGGGCCTGCAGCCGCGCCAGCAACGGATGCTCCCGCGTCGCCCGTTGCCACTCCCGCAGCGCCAGCACGGCCACGGAGGACGGCTCGAGCGCCGTCGCGGCCGTGGCATGGCGCTCGTCGTGCAGGCCGTCGAGCCCGAGGACATCGCCCCTGAGCGCGAAGGCATGGACCTGCTCATAACCGTCTCGCTCGGTCTGGAACACCTTGAGCGTGCCCGACCGCACAAGATACAGGCTCTCCAGTGGCGCTCCCTGCACCACCAGGGGCTGCCCGGCGGACAGCCACTTCACCGGGAAACTCACGTCGCGCAGGGCAGTCGCTTCCTCGGCCGGCATGCCGCTCCAGCGCAGCAGGTCTACCCCGGTGCAGCGCGCGGCATCGCCATCCTGCAAGCCGTCGGTCTGGGTTGTCGTCATCACGTCGCTCCTTGATTGGCCCGACGAACCGGCGCCCCCCCGAAGGGACGGCTCACGCATCGCAGACCATGGGGCGCCTTTGAGGCGCGCGGAGCAACGATAGAGCCACCGGTTTTTTCACACAAGCAGGCCGGATTGACATGCATCAACGATCACGGCGTGTGCCCCCGAACCGGGGCGTCTCAAAGCGCTGGCGGCCACGTCACGGCGTCGAGGTGCTCCGGGACGGAGGCCGACCAACCGAAACGCTCCTCGATCGCCTGACGCAGCGCATCCGACGATTCCGGCTCGCCGTGGGTGACGTACACATGCGCCGGCCGGCGCTGCAGCGTGGACAGCCAGGCGAGCAGCTGCGTCTGATCCGCGTGCGAGGACATGCCTTCGATGGCCTGCACCTGCGCACGCACAGGGACCCACTGCCCATGCAGCCGCACCGAGTCAGCGCCAGCCACGAGGCTGGCGCCACGGGTGCCGGCGGCCTGATGGCCGACAAAGACAATCGCATGCTCGGGGTGCGGAGCCAACGCCTTGAGATGATGCAGCACGCGGCCACCCGTGGCCATGCCGCTGGCCGCGACGATGACGGACGGAAAAGCAGGCGCATTCAGCGCGCGCGACTCTTCTTCCGTGCGGATGTAGCGGATCTTTTCGGCGAGGTCGCGGCGCTCTGACTCGCTCAAGCGCAGTTCATCGGCGTGGGGTTCCACCAGACGGCTGACCTGTGCTGCCATGGGGCTGTTGAGGTAGATGGGCAGGTCCGGAATACGTCCTGCCGCCTTGAGCCGCAGAAGGGCATGCAGCACCGCCTGCGCGCGCCCGACGGCAAAGGCCGGAATCAGCGTTGTGCCGCCCCGCGCGGCGGTGCGTGAGATGACCTCGGCCAGTTCCACATCGCTCGGCGCAGCCGCATGGCGCCGATTGCCGTAGGTGGACTCGATCACGACGAGGTCTGCCTGCTCGGCGTGTGCCGGCGGTCGCATGACGGGATCGTCAGCCCGCCCCAGATCTCCCGAGAAGGTGATGGACCCGGCCTCGCTGGCCAGGTGCAGGCTCGCCGCTCCGACGATATGCCCGGCGTGGCTGAACATTGCCGCCAGGCCGGGCAACGGCTCGAACGCACGGTCGAAGGGGTGCGCCCTCACCTGCTCCAGGGCGCGCATGGCTTGACTCTCGGTGTACAGGGGCAACGCGGGCGAATGCTTGCTGAAGCCATGCCGGTTGGCGTAGCGCGCGTCCTCTTCCTGCAACCGGCCGGCGTCGCGCAGCAGGATGGGCAGCAGGTCGCGGGTACCGGGCGTGACATGGATGATGCCGCGAAAGCCCTCCTCGACCAGCCGCGGCAGGTAACCGCTGTGGTCGAGGTGGGCGTGCGTGAGCACCACGGCGTCGATCGTGTCCGCCGGCACGGGGAACGGCGCCCAGTTGCGCAAGCGCAGCTGCTTCAGGCCCTGGAACAGACCGCAATCGACCAGCACCCGTCGCCCGCTGGACTCCAGCAGATAGCGGGACCCCGTCACGGTGCCGGCCGCACCCAGGAAGCGCAGGGTCAAGGGGGCAGGTGCGCTCATGTGCCCCGCCGGAAGATTGAATAGATCGGGCAATACCCCGCCAGCCCCGTGAGCAGGGGCACCAGTCCGATGTAGCCCCACAGCCCGACCCAGCCGAGGCCGGCAGCCAGGATCAGGGCAGCGCCCACGCCAACGCGCAACAAGCGCTCCGTCATTCCCACGTTCATCGCCATTGCAGCCTCCTCGCCACCAGCAAGACTCTGGCCGCCCAAGCGTAGGCCCGCTTCAGCCCAAGGAGATTGCGCTGGATCAATTGCCCGGCCCGCCCTCCACAAGCTCGGGGCATCCCATGATGGACGGAGAACCGAAGGCTGGCGGCTGCAAAGCCAGGTCACGGGCAGCCTCAGCCAACCGCCTGAAACGCATCAGACCCGCGGATGTCTGGACCTGACGCGGTGGAATGTGAACAAGGTCGAGCCCCTACAGGCGCTTGCCGTTGGCCTCAGTCGACATCCGTAGACCGTGTGAGGGCCTCATAGTGCGCCAGGTTGGCCAGGGAGGCTTGGAGCTTGGCACGCACGAGCTCCAGTGCGTCGCTGCCCAGCAGCAGGTGCTGGGGCGGCTCGGGCATGTCCAACAGCTGCAAAATGGCCTTCGCTGCCTTCTCGGGGTCTCCCAGTTGCTTGCCGCTCTTCTCGGCGCGTGCTTGCCGGATGGGGTCGAACAGCGCGTCGTAGTCGGCAATCTCCCGCTCGCCGCGCACCATGGAACGGCCCGCCCATTCCGTCCGAAAGGAACCTGGCGCGACTGCGGTGACCGAGACGCCAAAGCTCTTCAGCTCTTTCGCCAGGGTGTCCGAGATGCCTTCGAGTGCGAACTTGCTTCCGCAGTAGTACGAGATGCCCGGCATCGTGATGTAGCCACCCATCGACGTGATGTTGATGATGTGGCCGCGTCGGCGCTCTCGAAGGTATGGGACGAACGCCTTCATGACGGCTACGGCGCCAAAGACGTTGACGTTGAATTGCCGCTGCAGCGCCCCGAGCGGAGCTTCTTCCAGTATCCCCTCGTAGCCGTAGCCGGCGTTGTTGATGACGACATCCACGCGGCCGATCTCTTGCTCGATGTCGGCGGCAAGTCGCGCAACCTCGTCGAAGTGCGTGACATCCAGCAGCTTGGCATGGGCCCGGCCCCGGTACCGGGACCTGAAGGTCTCCGCAGCCTGCGAGTCGCGCACGGTGCCGACGACTTGGTGTCCGGCCGCGAGGGCCGCAGCGGCGATGGCTCTGCCGAATCCGCTGCTGACACCCGTGATGAAAAAGGTCTTGATGGTGTGCATGCGGTGATTCTGAGGAGCGCAGTGTGCAAAGGCGATTTGTATTCCTCTGCATTGCATGCCGAATCCTATGAACGCGTGTTCCTCGGCGCCTAGCTTCGCGTGAAATTAGGGCACATTGCTCTGATGGACCCGTTAAATAAGCTCCAGCTCGGCCTGGGCCGAGCCGCCCAAGAGCGTCAGGCAAGGTCGGTTGAGCTGTTGAAGCAGCTGGCCCCCCGGGAGGGCTACACGCTGACAGCACTGCCTGATGTGCGCCTTCTTCGCTCCGACCGGCCACTCACGTCTACACCCGTGCTCTACGAGCCGGGCATCGTCATCGTCTGCCAAGGACAAAAGCGCGGCTTCTGGGCTGACAAGGTCTTTCTCTATGACGCCCAGCACTATCTCGCCGTGTCCGTGCCAGTGCCCTTCACGATGGAGACCCAGGCCAGCGCGGCCGAGCCGCTGCTGGCGATCTACATCACCGTCGATCTGCAGGTGCTGGCAAAGCTCACACTCGAGCTCGATGACATTGCGGGCGCCAGGCCCGCCGAGCCTGCCGGGATGGTCTCAACGCCAATGGACGATGCGCTGTCGCAGACGGTTCTGCGCCTCCTGGAGGCGATGAGCTCTCCAATCGAATCGGTGCTCTTGGGGCCGGCAATCATCCGGGAGGTCTACTTTCGCGTCCTTAGCGGGGAGCAAGGCGCGAGTCTGCGCGCAGCGCTGGCAGGCAAAGGGCAGTTTGGGAAGATCGCCAAGGCGGTCAGGCGCATCCATGCTGGCTTCCGGGAGCCTTTGACCGTGGAACAGCTTGCCAGCGAGGCAGCGATGAGCGTTCCCACCTTCCATGCGCATTTTCGAGCAGTCACTGACACGTCGCCGATGCAGTACCTCAAATCCGTCAGGCTGCATCAGGCGCGGCTTCTCATGCTCAGGCACGAGACGACTGGGGCGGCTACCTGCGCAGAAGTGGGATACGTGAGTTCCTCGCAGTTCAGCCGAGAGTTCAAGAGGCTGTTTGGAAGAAGCCCCAGCGACGAGGTAGCCCGCATGAAATCGGGCTTTGCGATGCCGCAAAGCCCGGAGCGGCAACTATGGGTCGCATCGCATTGACTGCGCGCCTGCGACGAAGCAGGCTCCGAAGCAGCGAATCTTCCTTTTGGTGGCATCCCGTGCCCGGCAGTCGATCTGCAGTACCTCTGCAGCATTGCGGGCTCAATTAGCAGAGAAACCGGTGTTGCGGGCCGCCGCGCACCCGCCTGAATGAAGGAAGCCACACAGGGTTCTCCGGAGTCGGAGCGTCCGTCACTTGATGGCATGATGCGGCCCGCTCCGCCCGGATCTTCAAGGCTCAAAACAATGTGTGGCGGAGCCTTACCACTTGAGGGAGAACCTGAAATGAAAAGCTTGTCCGCGGCACTGGTGGTGCTCGCCTGCACCGGTTGCGCATCGGTGATGAACGAGACCACCCACCCGATCAAGGTCGAAACGAAGAACGCCAATGGCGATCTGGTCGTCGGCGCCGAATGCCGTCTGACCAATGACTACGGCACCACGACCATGAAGTCCGGTCAGACCGCTCAGATCCGCCGTTCCGGCAAGGATCTGGACATCGTCTGCAAGGACCCGCAGAACCCGGAAGCCAGCGCACGCGCGATCTCGCGCGCCAATGGCGGCATGTGGGGCAACATCCTGCTGGGCGGCGGCATTGGCGCGGTGGTGGACCACAATCGCGGCACGGCCTACACCTATCCGACCTGGATGCAACTGGTGTTCGGCAAGACGCTGGTGTTTGATCGCTCGGCCGAGAAGGAGGGTCAGCCCACCGTCGCGACTGAAACCATCACCACGACTCCGACGCCGGCCGCCGCCGCTTCGGCGCCGCAAGTGGTTAGCAGCAAGTAAGACGCCGGCCTCAAGGGCCGATCGCGCCGCCTGCGGCGCTCCGCCCTTGAATGTCGTGCACTTCCCGTCACGAAGAACGGCGCGTTCTCATCGTGACGGTTCCTGCGAAGGCGCCATGTCTTCCAGCGCTCACCGCTGAATCACCCTCGCTTCCGGTTGAGCCAGCAGACGCATTCCAGCGTACCCATTCCATCGCTCCTCCGTCTTCCAAGGGTTGCGGTGGTCCGCGGCTCAAGTCTCAAGCGGCGCCTGCTCGCAATCGCTCCAAGATTGCATCGCATTGACTCCGCGCCTGCGACGCAGCAGGGTCATTTCACCGTGTAGTGGTCGTTGATATAGGGCATGGGCAGCCAGCGGTAGCCCTTGCCATCTGGCTTCAGGTGGCCCACGCCAGGGAAGCTCACGTGGTCTCCCGCCACTCAATAACCTCCCTTCACCGCATCAGCGAAGGCTTGCCGACGCGTCATGGCGGCCTGCTTCGGGTCAATGTCGAACGCGATGGTGATGTCGGGCCGTGGCAGCTGCACGTCCGCCACGTGCAGCAGGTCACCCCAGAACACCAGTTTTTCGCCCCGGCTTTCCAGCACGTAGAAGCTGTGGCCGGGGGTGTGGCCCGGTGCCGGCTAGGAGTGGATGCCAGGGAACAACTCAGTGGCGCCGCTGAAGGTCTTCACGCGACCGGCCGCCTTGTACGGGCCAACTTTGGCTGCAGCCTCGTCGAAATACTTCAGGTTGGCCTTCGTAGACTTCGCGCGTTGAGCGGGGCTGAACCAGAAGTCGACCTCCTTCTGCTCGATGTGCAGCGTTGCATTGGGGAAGACTTGCCGGTCGCCGTCCATGAGCCCGCCGGTGTGATCGGTGTGGATGTGCGTGATGAGGATGTCGGTGATCTGCTCGGGCGCGTAGCCTACGGCCTTCAGCGTAGCGGTCAGCTTGTTCAGGTTGGGGCCGTAGAGCTCGCCGGTTCCGGCATCCACCATCACCAGACGGTCGCCGGTCTTGATGAGGTAGGCATTGATCGATGCGTCGACATGCGGAGCCTGATAGGTCTTGGCCAACGCCGCGGTCACTTCGGCGGGTTTGGCGTTGGTAAACAACTGGTCGGCGGGAATGGGCAGCGTGCCGTCAGACAGTGCTATCAGCTCGATATCGCCAATCTTGAAGTGTTGAAAGCCCGGCTGCGTGTACGCGAGTTTCATCGGGGGCTGTGCTTGTTCTTGCGCCCGAGCGGGCTGCAGGAACACGGCGGTCAGGGTCAGGACCAGCGGCAGCAGAGTGAAAGCGTGTCGGTTCATGGTGTGGGACTTGTCAGTTGGGAGCGGTGGGTAGGCTGGGTGTGTCGCGCGGTGGCGTGGCGGGCGCTCAAGCGGCGCTCAAGCGGTGGCCTTCGGCAAGCCGTGGCGGAACAGGCTGGCGCGCGCTTCGTCGTCTGTCTCCTGTTTGAAGGCGTGGCGGCCGGCGAGCTGTGAGGCCCGCTGTGCCGCAGGGACGCGCGGCGAGTCGCTTGCACATCAGCCAGCCCACCCTGTCGGGGCACCTTGCGCGGCTGCGAGAAGTTTTTGGGGATCCGCTCCTGGTTCCATCCGAAACGGGCCGCGGCATGGTGCCTAGCGAGCGGGCGCTGGCGCTGCAAGTCCGGCTGGGTCAGGCGCTGTCGTCTCTGCGCGAGGCGGTCGCCGAGCCCCAGTCGTTCAACCCGGCCACCTCCACCCGCACGTTCGTGGTGGCGTCGAACGACAGCGTGTTCACCATCCTTGCACTGGACGTGATGGCGGAAGTGATGCGCCAAGGCAATGCCGGGCTGCGCATGGCGGTCGTGCCCGCCGCTGATGCGCAACTTGTAGAGCGCATGGCGCAGGGTGAGATTGATCTGTTCCTGGGCGACTTCACCAAGATGCCCGACAGCCTGAAGGCCCGGCATCCGAGCAACGACGACTTTGCGCTGGCCCAGCGGCGTGGCCATCCACGCGGGCTGCAGGCGCCCAGCCTTGATGAATATTGCGGGTTGCAGCACGTCGTCGTGTCAGCCCGGGCCGACTTCATCACACCCGTCGACCACGTGTTGAGCACGCTGGGCCGCAGGCGTGTCGTGGTGGCCGCGGTGCCCAGCTACAACCAGGTGTCGCTCTTGCTGTCACAGACCGATGGCGTTGCCACCTTGCCGCGACGGCTGTTGCGTCGCTACCAGGACTCCGTGGACCTGCTGGACCTACCCTTTGCCATGCCAGCCTTCCAATTGGCCATGGCTTGGCACCCTCGCGCCCAGGCGGGCGCTGGCGCCATGTGGCTGCGCGAGTGCTTCATCAGGACCAGACAGGATCTGGATGGGCCACCGTGACGCGCCATCGCGAAAGTGTCGGGCGCGGCCAATCACGGACAAGTGCAAAGCGAGGCGGCGAAGCCCGTCCCATCACCCTGACACTCCGCCCCACACAGCCTCGGGGCACTCCACCAGCCCCTGCCCGTACCGCACGCCCGGCACCACGTCCTGCACGAGGATGGTCGGGCCATCCAGGTCCACCACATCACACAGCTGCCCCACCAGCATCGCCGGCGCCATGGCCAGGCTGGTCCCGCCCATGTTGCCCACCATCACGCCCAGCTTCAGCTGCCGGGCACGACGCACCATCATCAGCGCCTCAGTCAACCCGCCGCATTTGTCCAGCTTGATGTTGACGAGGTCGAAGCGGCCGTCCAGGGCATCAATTTCCTCCAGATGCAGGCAGCTTTCGTCGGCCGCAGTAGGCATCGGAAAGTCCACCAGCGCCATGTCGGCCTCACGGCCACGCGCAAACGGCTGCTCAAGCAGGCTCACGCTACAGCTCACGAGCACCGGCAGCAACGCTTCGATGCTGGCAGGTGTGAAGCCCTGGTTGGCATCCACGCTCAACCAGACGTCCGGCCGCGCAGCCCGCACGGCGCGCACCCGCTCGATGTCGGCCGCCGTGTCTCCCGTCAGCTTGAGCTTGAGGGCACGCATGTCCGCCAATGCCAGCGCCGATGCGGCCATCGCCGCAGGGTCTGCGGCGCCCAAGGTGATGGTGGTTGCCAATGGCCGCGGCGACAGCAGTCCGGCCAATTGCCAGACCGGTCGCCCGGTGCGCCGCGCCTCCAGATCCCACAGTGCACAGTCCAGCCCGTTGCGCAGCCCGCCGGGCGGCAGCAGCCCTCGCAGTGCTTCCCGGCTGATGCCCGCCTCGATCACCTGGCGCATACCTTCCAGCCCGGCCGCCATCTCGGGCGGACGGTCCTGCAGGTAATAGACGCCGGCAGCTTCGCCTCGCCCCTCCCACTCGCCCTCCCGGATCAGGACGCGCAGCACCGGCATCTCGGTGAATCGATAACCCGAGATGACAAAGGGCTCGCGCAGCGCCAGGGGAACCACGTCCGAAGACACCACCAAGGGGGAACGATGCAAAGACATGCTCAGGCACTCCGGAAGCGTTGAGGAGACAACTGGTGCTCGGCAACGCCGAACGACGCGATATCCGGCGGCACGCCCTCACCCATCGCGAGCGCGGCCGCCACGCGTCCCAGTGCCGGTGCGGTCTGGATGCCATAGCCGCCCAGCCCGGCGCACCAGAAGAAGCCGGGCGTGGCGGGATCGAACCCCACAATCGGCGTGCGGTCCGGACTGAACACGCGCAGGCCCGCCCATCGGTGGCGCACTCGCGCCACGCGACAGCCGCACAGCCGCTCGAAGCGGTCGACGGCAATGGCCACATCCAGCTCCTCGGGCTGCGCGTCGCATGGCGGGCTGGGCGTCTCGTCAGCGGGGGAGATCAGCAGCAGCCCGGCATCCGGCTTGAAGTAATGGCTCTCGTCGATCGCAATGACCGCAGGCCACTTCGCGGCGTCCACGCCGCCCGGCACATCGATGAGCGCGGCCGTGCGCCGAAGCGGTTGCAGCCCCAGTGCGCCAGCGCCGGCCATGCTTGCCACGCCGTCCGCCCATGCACCAGCCGCATTGACGATCAGCGGCGTGCGCAGCGTGCGCCCGTCACCGCCGCGGAGCCGTACGATCCATTCGCCCGACTTCCGCTGGATGTCCTGCACAGGCGCCCCAAGCACAAGCTGCGCACCTCCTGCGACCGCCTGGCGCAGGAAGCCGCGATGCAAGGCGTCCACATCGATGTCCGCAGAGTCGCTGTCCAGCAGCGCGCCCTCCACCTGATCCCTTCGCAACACCGGCACCCGCTCCAGCACTGCATCGGTGTCCAGCCAGTCGGTCCGCGTTTGTGTGTCCACCTTGGCGCGGAAATCGCGGCCGACCGCCCCTTGCCCCGGTCCCACCAGGTACAAGGTTGGCCGTGGCCGCAGCAGCGGCACGGCGCTGAAGCCGCCCGGCGGCACATCGAAAAAGTTCCTGCTGGCACGCGTCAACGCGCGTACCGTCGGATTGCCGTAAAGCGCCGAATACAGCGCGGCAGACCGGCCGGTGGTGTGATAGCCGGGCTGCTCTTCCGCCTCTACCAGTGCAACGGAAATCCGGCCAGCAAGCCCCGCCGCTATCGAGGCGCCCGCCATCCCGGCGCCGATGACGACGCATCCGACCCGGTTTACTTCGGCGCCATGGGCTGCCGATGCGTCGATGTGGCTCATGGTTTTCGTCTACTTTCCAATTTGGAAAATAACTCTACCATCCTGACAACGCAAAAAACAACCGGGGTCCGTCCCTGGGTATCGCCTGGAGGCGCCTGTCCCCATGAGCAGCTCTATCACCCCAACCGCCGCGAGCCACAGCGCGCCGGCGGCCCCCTCGCGCCCCTTGGCACCCACGTGGTTCGGTCAGCCGCGCGGTTTGACGGTGCTGTTCCTCACGGAAATGTGGGAGCGCTTTTCCTTCTACGGCATGAGTGCGCTGCTCATCTACTACATGACCAAGCAGCTGCATTTCTCGCAGGCGGACGCCTCTCTCATTTACGGGCTGTACACGGGCGGCGTCTTCCTCACGCCCATCGCGGGCGGGTGGCTGGCGGACCGCCGGCTGGGCCGCCGCGCGGCCATCGTATCGGGCGGCATCCTCATGGCCATCGGCCATTTCACGCTCAGCTGGGAGTCGCTGTTTTATCCCGGCCTGATCCTGATCGCCGTGGGCAACGGGCTGTTCCTTCCCAACCTGCCCAGCCAGGTCGGTGATCTCTATGCCGAGGATGACCCGCGTCGCGGCGGCGCCTACAACGTCTACTACGTCGGCGTGAACCTGGGAGGCCTGCTGGCACCCCTGGTCTGCGGGACGCTGGGTGAACGCTACGGCTGGCATTGGGGCTTCGGCGCGGCGGGCGTCGGCATGTGCCTCGGGCTGATGATCTATCTCCTGGGCAGCCGCCATCTCCCCCCCGACCGCCCTCGCGCAGCCATGGGAGACCAGTTGCGGGAAGACCTCGCTCGCGACTCCGCCGCACCGCCTGCCCTGCGCGCCCTGGTGCTGCCGCTGCTGTGGGTGGCTCTGGCCGTCATGCTGTTTCGCAGTGCGTATGCGCACAGCGGCAATACCCTGGCGCTGTGGGCGGACACGCGGGTGGATTTGCAGGCATTCGGCTTTGGCATCCCGGTGACCTGGGTGCAGTCGCTCAACCCGCTGTTCGTGTTCCTCTTCACTCCGCTGGTGGTGCGGGGCTGGCGCCACGCCGCACTGCGGGGCCGGGAGCCGGCGCCCATACGGAAGATGGCGCTGGGCGCCGCCGGGGTCGGCCTGGCGTGGTTGCTGCTCGCCGCCACCGAGGCGCTGGCCGGTCCCTCGTCCGTCCAGGGTCTCTGGCTGGTCGTGTTTTTCGCCGCCTACACCTGGGGGGAGCTCTACATCCTGCCCGTGGGCCTCGGGCTCTTTGCTCGCCTGGCCCCCGCGGGCATGGGTGCCACGGTGATTGCAGCCTGGTTCCTGGCGGCCTTTGCGGGCAACCTCCTGTCCGGCGTGGTGGGCTGGGCCTGGCAACCGCTGGGGCCAGCGGGCTTTTTCGTGCTGCTGGCGGCACTGTCCGGTGCGGCAGGCGCCGCGCTGCTGGCCCTGGGGCCGCGGCTGGAGCGTCTCACCCGACCTTGAGCTGCGAAGGACGCGCCGGCCATGCATGGCCGGCCATTCAAACAGGCGGCAACGAAGTCAGCGACGCGACGGCTTCGCGCGCGCCGCCGCTTTGGCCGGCGCCTTGGTGGCTTTGGGCGCACGCGGCGCCGGCGCCGCCGGTTCTGTCTCCTGCAGGCGGCGGGACACATCCATGAAGTGCTGGGAGAAGCCGTCCGGCGCACCGCTGCGCGGCGCGCAGGTGGCCAGCAACCGGCACGGCCCCTCGCCGGCCTTCAGGTAGGCATGGCCCATCTCGCTGTCGAAGTAGATCGAGTCGCCGGGGCGCAGGAGCACGGGCGCATAGAGCTCACAGTGGAAAGCCACTTCGCCTTCCAGCACATAGGCGAATTCCTCCCCGGGATGCCGGATCAGATCGCCGAACTCGGCCTTGAACTCTTCCAGGGTGCGGGCCCGCACCTCGGCAATCAGCGGCGTAATGCGCTTGTTGAGCAGTTCGGTCGCCAGATAGCGCTGCTGGTAACTGCGGGTGGCGACATCCTGCCCTTCACCGCTGCGTTCCACCACACGGCGCCCACCGCCGCCGGGGACCGGGCGGCTGCCCGGCGCATCGGCGAGTAACTCGGCCATGTCGACCCCGAAGCCCTTGCTGAGCAGCATCAGCTTGTCGTAGGACAGCGACACATTGCCTTTTTCCAGTTTAGAAAGCGTGGAGACCGCAAGACCGGTACGGCCGCTGACCTCACTGAGCGTGAGCCCGAGCCGCCGGCGCACGCCGCGAATGTGTTCACCGGGGAGAGAGGAATCTGAAGCCATGGTCGGGAGCAACGGACGATGGCCGGATCTTAGCTCGCCCGTCCTGCGCAGCGGGCATCTCTGCTGCCTTCCAGCCGCCTGCACCAACACGGTTACTGGCGCCCTTGGTCCGTGCCAGGCCGGGGCATCGGCGCGCATCTCGCAGCCAATGCCCCTTCTCATAACGTTTACACCAATGTGAAAGCTTTTTCCAAATTGGAAACTTCGGCAAACTTCGCTCGAATTGCCAGGAGCCTCCGATGAACGTCCGTGCCCGTTCCCGTCGTTCCCCCCACGCCACCGCCCCGGCGCGGCAGTCCCTCCTCCGTCTGGCACCGCTGGTGTTGCCCTGCCTGGCCGCGCTGCAGGGCCTGCCGGCGTGGAGCCAGGCCGCGCCACCCCCGCCAGAAAACAACACCGCGGCTGACAAGTCGGCAACCGACAAGGCAGGGAGGACGGCCGAGAAGCTGGAAGTGGTGACCGTCACCGCAACGCGCCGGCGCGAACCCTTGAGAGACGTGCCGCTGCGCGTGGAGACGCTGGGCGCCGAAGGCCTGGAGCGGTCTGGCGCCACGTCGCTGGTGGACTATGTGGGCAGCCTGCCGGGCGTGGACGTCAGTAGCGACGGCGGCCCCGGACGTGGTCAGGTCAGCATCCGCGGCATCAACGTGGGCAGCGCCGGCACTGCCACCGTGGGCACCTATGTGGACGAGGTCGCCTTTGGCTCCAGCACCGCCTTCGCCGGCTCGGCCGTTGCAGCCTTGGACCTCTCGCTGCTGGACCTGCACCACATCGAACTGTTGCGCGGCCCTCAGGGCACGCTCTACGGTGCTGGCGCCATGGGCGGGCTCATGAAATACGTCAGCAACGAGCCCGACAGCCACGAGTTCTCGGGGCGCATCGGGCTGGGCCTGCGCGGCATCAAGGGCGGCGCCCTGGGCCATACGGAGAACGCAGTGATCAACGTGCCGCTCAGCGAGGGGGTTGCGGCCCTGCGCGCAGCCGCGTTCAACGACCATGACGGCGGCTACATCAAGGCGTCGGGGCTGGCGGCCGGCGACCATGTCAATGATGGCAACACGCGGGGCGGCCGTGTCTCGCTGCTGCTGGAACCCACTTCCCGCGTGAAGGTGCGCCTGGGCGCGCTCGACCAGAAGATCCAGCGCAACGGCACCGGTGTGGTCCAGTACGACGCCACCACCGGCCAGCCGCTGCATGGAGACCTGACGCACGAGCTGTACGTGGCCGAGCCCTACACCGTGCGCACGCGCCTGGCGTCGGCCGACGTGGAGGTCGACTTTGGCTGGGCGCGGCTCAATGCCATCGCCTCGACGCAGCAGTTCAACGGCGACACACTGCTCGATGCCACCGAAATCCTCGGAGGGCCGGATTTCCAGTTCGTCCAGTTGGACAACCGCAGCCGCCTGCGCAAACAGACCCAGGAATTGCGCCTGACCTCCGCGCGCGGCACGCTTGAGTGGCTGGCAGGCCTTTATCACAACAAGGAGCGCGGCCGCTACAACCAGCGCCTGAGTGCCGAGGTGGCCGCCGACGGCAGCGCCCTGGAACTGGTGCGCGTCGGCCAGCCTTCCAGTTATGAAGAAACTGCCGTGTATGGCGACCTGACCTGGAACCCGACCACCGTCCTGTCGTTCACACTCGGCGCCCGTGTGGCGCGCAACCGCCAGTCCTACGAAACGCTGACCAATGACGTGCCGGACTTTGAAACGCCGGCCAAGTCCAAGGACCGGTCCAACACCTACCTGGCCACCGCGCGCTACTCGCTGGACAAGAGCAACAGCGTGTACTTCCGTGCGGCCAGCGGCTACAGGCCCGGCGGCCCGAACCCCGCAGCCATCGACGAAAACGGCCAGGTGGTCCCCGGCGCGCCGACCTCCTTCGAGGCGGACACCCTGTGGAGCTACGAACTGGGATGGAAGGCCGACCTGCTGGATCGGCGCCTGTCAGTGGAAGCGGCGCTCTTCGACATTCGATGGAGCAAGCTGCAGCAGCCCATCGCCGTTGGGGCCACGACCCTCATGACCAATGCGGGACGGGCGGAGGTCAAGGGGCTGGAGCTGGCACTGCGCTACTCGCTGGACAGCCAGTGGCGCCTGGATGCAAGCCTGGCGGCCACCGACGGCAAGCTGACCGAGGATGCGCCGGCGCTGGGCCCTTCAGGCGCCCGGTTGCCCAATTCCGCGCGGCTGTCGGTCAGCCTGGGCGCGCGCTATTCGTTCGCCCTGGCGGGTCACCCGTCCTGGGCTGCCTTGCAGTGGCGCCATGTCGGCAAGCGCAATGCGGGGTATGACGCGGAGAACACTTCCATCCCCAATTTCAGCATGCCGGCCTACAGCCTGCTGGATGCGCAGTGGGGCGTGGAACTCGGCGCCTGGGAGCTCTCCGCCTTTGTGCGCAACCTGACGGACCGTCGCGCCATCCTGGGGGCTGACACCGCCCTCACCGCCTTCGGTGGCCCCTTGCGCGCTACCCCGGCCCAGCCTCGCACCGTCGGCGCGACGCTGACCTACAACTTCTGAGTGACGCCGCCCATGATGCCGCTGCTGTTTGCTCCGTCTGCCAGAGCATGGCCTCGCCGGGGTTCTGTCCGGGTCGCCATGGCCGCCCTGCTCGCCCTCGGCATGGCCCTGCCCGCCGCCGCCCGCACCGTGCCCTTGCCAGCGGCATCACAGCCGCTGTCCGTGGCGCCCGCCGCGCCGGCCCAGCCGACTCCGCCCGCGGCTGCGGGGTCATCGCCGGCCGCCCACCCCATGACGGCTACCGACGTGCAGGCATGGCTGGACGGTCTCATGCCGTCGGCCCTCAAGATGGCCCAGGTGCCCGGAGCGGTGGTGGTGATCGTCAAGGACGGCCGTCCGCTTGTGCAGCAAGGGTATGGATGGGCCGACCGTGACCGCCGTACGCCGGTGGATGCGCAGCGCACGCTGTTCCGGCCGGGCTCCATCTCCAAGCTGTTCACCTGGACTGCCGTGATGCAACTGGTGGAGCAAGGCAAGCTCGACTTGGACGCCGACCTGAATCGCTATCTCGACTTCAAGCTACCAGAGCACCCCGGCAAGCCCCTCACCCTGCGCCATGTGCTCACCCACACGACCGGCTTCGAGGAAACCGCCAGGAACCTGATCACCTACGACGCAGGTACCCCCGACCTGGCCCAGGTGCTCAAGTCGTACGTACCGCCTTCGCTGTACCCGCCTGGCGAGCGACCGGGCTACTCCAATTACGCGACGGCCCTGGCGGGCTACATCGTGCAGCGCGTCAGCGGCATGCCGTTTGACGACTACATCGAGCAGCGAATCCTCTGGCCCCTGGGCATGCGGCACGCCAGCTTCCGCCAGCCGCTGCCTCCGGCGCTGGCCCCCTTGATGTCGCAGGGATGGGAGAGCCAGGACGAGCCGCCCAAGGGATTCGAGATCGTCAGCATGGCGCCGGCGGGCAGTCTCTCCGCAACCGGCGAGGACATGGGCCGGTTCATGACGGCCTTCCTGCAACAGGGGCGGCTGGGCAATGCCCAGTTGCTCAAGCCGGAGACGGTGGCCCAGATGCATGGACAGATCACCCGCCCCATGCCCGACCTGATGGGCATCGGCCTGGGTTTCTATCAGCACGACCTCAACGGCCACCGGGGCGTGGGCCATGGCGGAGACACCGTGCTGTTCCATTCGGATCTGGCGCTGTTCCTCGATGACGGCGTGGGGCTGTTCGTGTCGGTCAATTCGCCTGGCAAGGGCGAGCAGGGCAAGTGGTTGCGCGACCGGGTGATGGAGTCTTTTGCGGATCGCTACCTGCCGGACACCCGTCCGCCCACGCCTCGCAGCGTTGATGACGCAACCGCCAAGGCCCATGGCCAGGCGCTGGCCGGCTACTGGCAAAGTACCGCCGGGAGGACTCCACCTTCTTCGCCCTGCTGGCGCTGCTGAGCCCGCTGCATGTGCAGTCCCTGGACGACGGGCGGGTCGCCCTGGACCTCGCGGGCTCGCGCAGCGTGTTCCGCGAGGTCAAGCCCTGGCTGTGGGAGGAAGAGCATGGGCGGCGCCGCCTGCAAGCCGTGGCGGAGAACGGCCGGGTCCTGCGATGGGGCCTGGAACCCTATGTGTTCGCCTTCGTCTTCGAGCCGGTGCCGGCGCTGTCGGGGCGCATGGCCCTGGCGCTGTTTCTCGCCGCGGTGGGCATGGTGCTGCTGACGGCGCTGCTGTGGCCGGTGGCGGCCGTGCTGCGTCGCCGCCACGGAGTGGCCGCGCCTGGCCGCCCCGTGCTGGCGCTTCGGCTCGCCAGCGTGGGCGTGCTGGTGGCGCTGGGCCTGTGGGCGACCGTGATCGCCCGGCTGGACGGTGATCTCGCCCTGGGGGCCCTGCTGCCCACCACGCAGGCCGTGACGATCGTGTCCTTCCTGGGCGGCCTGGGCGCCGCCTTGTGGTGGACGCGCAGCGCCTGGCGCCGCGGCACGGCGTCCAGGGTGCTGTCACTGGCCTGGCTGCTGTCATTCGCTGTCCTCGTGCTGATCGGCGCGAGTCATCACCTGATGAGTTTCAACCAGAACTTTTAGGGGAGTTCTGCAGAGCTTCCCTAGAGGGCTCCCCCAAGCGTAGACCCACCCCGCGGCCGCTCAGGTGAGGCCGCCGGCGCGCTCACGAGGCCCGCCGCATTGAACGAAAGAACCTTGATGCCAACGATGACCCACGTTCGCATGCCCTGGCTGCTGGCCCTGATGCTGGCCGCCGGGCCGATTGCTGCCCAGTCCGCCGAGCCAGCCAGGACGCCGTCCGCGACGCCTCCCGCAGCCATTGCGCCGGACCGGCTGCCCAAGCAGGCGCCCGCGCTTGCTCCCCCCGCGGCACCCGCCTCGGCTGCTTCAGCCGCCTCCACATCGGTCGCGGCTGGTGTGGCGCTCACGGCCAGCGATCTCGAAGCCTGGCTGGATGGACGCATTCCCTATGCGCTGGAAGCCGGAGACATTGCCGGCGCCGTGGTGTCGGTCGTCAAGGACGGCCACGTGCTGCTGCAAAAAGGCTATGGCTGGGCGGATGTGAAGGCCCGTGTACCGATGAGCGCCGAGACCTCCATGGTGCGCCCTGGTTCCACCACCAAGCTGTTCACCTGGACGGCGGTGATGCAACTGGTTGAACAGGGAAAGCTGGACCTGGACCGGGACGTCAACGATTACCTGGACTTTCGCATCGACAACAGCTTCGGGCGGCCCATCACCTTGCGGCACCTGATGAACCACACCGCCGGCTTCGAGGAGGGATTGAAGGACCTGCTGGGCTACGACCCTGCACTGGCGCCCAGTAATGAAGCCTATCTGAAGCAGCACCCGCGGCCGATGTTGTTCCCACCCGGCGAGGTGCCCGCCTACTCCAACTATGGCGTGGCGCTGGCCGGGTACATCGTGCAGCGGATCTCCGGCGAGGCCTTCGACACCTATGTGGAGCGCCATATCTTCCAGCCGCTGGGGATGCAGCACAGCACCATGGCGCAGCCGCTGCCCGAGCGTTTTTCGCCCAACATGGCCAAGGGTTATCGGCAGGCCAGCGACCCGGCGCCCTCTCCCTTCGAGCTCGTCATCACCAGCCCGGCCGGCAGCGCCTCGGCCACGGCGGCCGACATGGCCCGCTTCATGCTCGCCCATCTTCAGCAGGGACAGGTGGGCGGTGCCCGGGTGCTGACACCGGCCACCATGGCGCGCATGCACAGTCCGTCCGGTAGTGCGCCACCGGGGTTCAATGTGATGGCCCACGGCTTTTTCCTGGAGCATCGCAACGGCCGGGTGCTGCTGGGCCATGGGGGAGACACGGTGGTATTTCACTCCGACCTTGGGCTGCTGCCCGACGAGGGCGTGGGCATCTTCATGTCCTTCAACAGCCGCGGCAAGGACGGTGCGGTCTACCTGGCGCGCAAGGCCTTGATGGACGGCTTTCTGGACCGCTACTTCCCGGCGCCCGCGGTCACCGATCCCCCTGCGCTGGCAACAGCCGTCCAGGACGCCAGGCAGATCGCCGGCCGCTACCAAAGCTCTCGCCGCGTCGAGCATGGCTTCCTCAGCGCGCTCTACCTGATGAGCCAGTCTGTCATCGAGGCCAATGAGGACGGCACGATCCTCGCGCCATCCGGCGCACTGGGCGAGCCCGCCGTCTTCCGTGAGGTGGCGCCGCAGGTCTGGCGCAAGCAGGGCGGCACGGAACGCCTGGCGCTGATGGACATTGACGGCGTGAAGACCGTCGTGGACAGCGAGAACCCGGTCTCCGTGCTGCAGGCCGTGCCGCCCCTTCGCGCAGCGCCGCTGATGCTCGGGGCGCTCGGCCTGTCCGTTGCGGTATTGCTGCTCACGCTGCTGGGCTGGCCGCTCGGCGCGCTGCTGCGCCGTGCGGACCGTGCGCCTTCAGGTGCCACGCCTGCGGTGCGCCGGCTGCGCCGCTGGCAGCGCGCGGCGGTGATCCTCGGCCTCGTCTGGCTGGCGGTCTGGCTCGCGCTCATACAGCCTGTGCTGAACACCGATCTCGCGCTCTACAGCGCCAGCAATGACGTCCTGTTCGGCGCCCTGCAAGCGTCGGGCGTCTTCCTGGTTGCCGCGGCGCTGGTGTCGATCTGGGTGGCCACGCGCCTGCTGTCGCGCCCCCTGCGTGCCGACACCTCGTGGATCACCCGGGCATGGAGCGTGGTGGTGGCCCTGTCCCTCACTGCGCTCGTGGCCCTGGGCTGGATGGGCCATCTGCTCCGCTTCAATCTCAACTACTGACCTGTGCCGCCGGCCGGCCGGCTGGCCGGCCGCGCCGCGGGTCACAGCATTGCCAGGCGCCATGAAGTTCTTCATTGCTCATCTCGCCACCGAGACCAACACCTTCGCGCCGGCACCGACCGGCCGCGCCGCTTTTGAGGACCAGGCGCTCTTCCACGGCGACGCGAGCCGCCGTGATCCGCAGGGCCATGGCGCCTTTCTGCGCTTTTTGCGGGACCTGATGGAGGCCGACGGCCACGAGGTAGTGGAAAGCCTTTGCGCCGTCGCACAGCCCTCGGGGCGGACCGTGCAGGCGGTCTGGGAATCCCTGCGTGACGAGATCCTTTCAGACCTCTCTGCTGCCTTGCCGGTGGACGGCGTGCAGCTGCTGCTGCATGGCGCCATGGCGGCCGAAGGCTGCGACGACTGTGAGGGCGAGCTGGCGGCCCGTATTCGCGAGATCGTCGGCCCCGAGATTCCCATCGGCCTGGAGCTGGACCTGCATTGCCACTTCACTGCCCTCATGCAGCGCTCCGCCGATGCCATCGTGGCCTTCAAGGAATATCCACACATCGATGCCGAGCCCCGCGGGCTGGAGCTCTACCGCCTTCTCGCGGACACTGCGCAGGGACGGGTCCGCCCGGTCACCGCCGTGTTTGACTGCCGCATGGTGGGGCTGTGGCACACCACGCGGGAGCCGATGGCCGGTTTCGTTGCGCGGATGCAGCAGGTGGAGCGAGAGCCGGGCGTGCTGTCGGTATCGCTCGGGCATGGATTCCCTTGGGGCGACGTGCCGGAGGCGGGCGCCAAGCTGTGGGTGGTCACCGATGATGATCCGGCGCTGGCGCAGCGCTGGGCCACGCAACTGGGCCACGAATTCTGGGCGCTGCGCCACGCCATCGCACCCGAACTGCTGGACCTGGACACGGCGCTGGACCGCGCCCTTGCACTGGCCGCGGATGAGCGCTTGCAAGGCCCCGTGGTGCTTGCCGACATTGCGGACAACCCCGGCGGCGGCGCGCCTGGCGACAGCACCTTTGTACTGCGGCGTCTGATCGAGCGAGACATCGGCGACTGCGTCGTCGGGGCGCTGTGGGACCTGGGCGCGGTGCAGATCTGCCGGGAAGCGGGCGTGGGCGCCACGCTGGACTTGCGGGTGGGTGGCAAAAGCGGCCCGGCCTCCGGCGACCCTGTGGACCTGCGCGTCACCGTGCGTGCGCTGGTGGACGCCCACAGCCAATCGGCGCTGGGGACCCGCGAGCGCCTGGGGCCCAGTGTCTGGCTGGAGGCCCAGGATGGCCGGCACATCGTGCTGTGTTCGGTTCGCACGCAGACCTATGGCACCAACGCCTTCACCGGGCTTGGTCTGACGCTCCAGGACAAGGCCCTGGTCGTGGTCAAGTCCACCCAGCACTTTCACGCGGAGTTTGCACCGCTGGCGCGTGCCGTGCTGTACGCCACCACGCCGGGCACCATGGACTGCGACTTCACGCGCACGCCCTATCGACACCGGTCGCTCAACTACTGGCCCCGGTTGGAGGATCCGCACGGCCCGGCGTGACTCTCTCCTGTGGACGATGTGCGCCGCGCGGGCTTGCGGCATGCTGCTCCTACAATCCGCGCCGCTTGCCGCCTGCAGGGGGCAACGAGTGCCTTCACCACAGGAGCCCGCATGGCCGCCCCGATCGACTTCTATTTCGACTTCGCCTCGCCTTACGGCTACATCGCTTCCAGGACCATCGACGAGCTGGCCACCCGTCACGGGCGCACGGTGAACTGGCATGCCATCGTGCTGGACGCCAATTTCCAGTCGCTGGAGCGCATCCGCATTCCCAGCAGCGTCATGCGCAGCGACTACATCCGGCGTGATGTGGAGCGCCTGGCGGCGTTCTCCGGCGTTGAATACAAGACGCCCTCGTCGCTGGGCCTGCACACCGAAATGGCCGCGCGCCTGTTCCACTGGTTCAATGACCGCGACCCCGAGCAGGGCCGGTGCTTTGCGCACGCGGTCTACCGCGCCTACTTCCTGGAAGACCGCAACATTGCCCAGCTCGAGACGCTGCAGGAGCTGTGCGCCGCGCAGAAGATGGAGGCGTCGGAACTCCAGCATCTGGCCAACGACAGCGCCACCCGCGCTCGGCTCAAGGCCGAGATCGATCTCGCCGAGGCGCGCGGCGTCTTCGGCTCACCGTTCTTCATCGTGGAGGGCGAGCGCTTCTGGGGCAACGACCGTCTGCCGCAGCTTGAGCGCTGGCTGGCCCAGGGCCCTTACTGAGCGGCGGCGACGGCTTCAGCGACGTGGCGGCCCCCAGTGGCCGTCCACCCAGGTGCGGCGTCCGCCGCGCCAGTCCCAGTAGCCTTCAATCCAGATGTAGCCTGCGGACGGCGGGCCGCCCACGGCGGGCCCATAGCCCTCGCTGTAGCCCCCACCATACCCGCCGCCGCCATAACCACCGCCCCCGCCGTGATAGTGACGGGGTGGCACGACGATGCAGCCGCTCAGGGCGGACGCCAGCAGCGGCGCGGCAATCGCATAGACAAACATTCGAACAGCACGCATGAATGATCTCCCAGGCGTTGGCCTTGATCATTGCAACGCATGCGTCGCACTCGGCGATGACCCGCACCCGCCACCATTACCTCCCCGACACTGAGTAACCGGCTGTTGCAGTTCCCGGAATTGGCGGGCCGCACCGCTTCGCCGCTATGCCGCTATGCCGCTTCGCCGCTATGCCGCCATGCCGCTGTGTCGCTGTGTTGGTGTGTTGCTGTGTCGCTGTGCGTCCACGTGCCCGAAGGAGTGCTCGGTCCCAAAGTGGCGGGCCGGGGGGTATTTGCGGAAGTCAAGGAGGAGCCCGCGAAGCGGGCGGGGGACATGAAGCAAATGCCCCCCGGCCCGGCGCTTTGGCGCAGTTCTAAAACCCACCTTCGCCAAAGAGCGAAAGGACCGCGCCCCGCCAAGGCCTTCCTTGCAAGAACCGCGCCCCGGCCTCCCCCCGCCGCATCTCAGATCACGGCACGAAAAACACCGCACGCCCGATCAAGTCGACTGCTTGAACGCCATCACCGCTTGGTTCCTGAGAGTCCTCAGCAGCGACAGCTGTTTCTCATCCAGCACCACGCTGCCCGGCAGCGCCTTGTCCGCGTAGATCATCGCGAATGGCGCCCCTCGCAAGGCCATGGGCAGGATCAGGAAACTGTGTGCCTTGGCGCCGCTCAGGAACCACCCCGGCAGCCGTTCCGCGATCTTGGGCTGCGATGCGTCGGAAATCAGCGTGTCCACCCCTTTGGTGCAGATGGCGGTGAACAGGTCGGCCTGCATGCCCGGCATCACTCGCAGGGGAACGCGGAACAGGGGCACGACCGCTTCCACGCCCTCTCCCAGCCCGAACCGCCCGGTCAGCGTCTCGGTCTTCGGATCACGCAGGAGGAAGATCACTCGGCGGAACCCCAGGCCCCGGTACATCGTTTCCAGGATCATCCGCAGGATTTCGTTGAGCTTGAAGCTCTCCACCATCGCGTTGGTGATGTCCTGGATGCCGGCGGCCAGCACGGCCGCAGCGTCTTCCGGCGCGGGGGCGCCCTTGGGCATCTCGGCATGCACCACGGTGGCCTGCAACTGGTGGGGGGACAGCGTGTCTTCCAGTGACGGCGTCAAGGGTGCCAGCAGGCGCTGCGCGGGTGAGCCCTTTGGCAGCTGGATGTCCATTGCCTGGGCCAATTGCGACAGGCGCTGGCGCGCCTGGTCCGCAGCCTGCTCGAAGGCCTTGGCTTCCACGCCGAGCGCCCGTGCATAGCGCTGCGCCATCGCCCGCACCTTGCCGTGCGCCTCGGCCGGATCGCTGTTCAGGATCAGGTCCGCCACATCATTGCTGGCCCTGGCGAGCCAGCGCATCCGGTCAGCCGAATGCTCGATCAGGCGCGTGGGCGCTTCGCCTTCGGGCCGCTGCATCGTCCGCTGCAGGCTTTCCGGGAAGCCCCACTGGCGCGCCACCCCCAGGCCCAGCGCCTCGTAGCTCAGGCCCAGCACCTGCGCGGACGCAGCGCCTTCGCTCACCGGCGGCGCCGCCTGTTCGCCCATGCCGCGTTCGGGCCGCACCAGCTTGCGCACCTGCTGCGCCTCTTCCGGCAGGTAGAACTCGGAGAGCAGGCGCCCCAGCCCCTGGAACATCGTGGTGAGGAAGGATTCCTCGTTCTCGCGCGGCACCAGGCACAGCTCGCGCGCCAGTGAACCGGCCATCAGCGAACGCAGGAATTCCTCCTTCAGCCGCTGCGCATGCTGCTTGTTCTCCATGCGCTCCAGCAGCACCAGCGACAGCGCCAGATTGCGGATGCCGCCAAAACCCACCAGCGCCACCGCACGCGACACCGTGCTGATGTGCCCGCCCCCTGCATGACTGAACTGCACTGTATTGACCAGGCGCAGCAGCTTGTTGGTCAGCGCGACGTCCTTGAGGATCTCGTTGGACAGCGTCGTCAGGCTCTCGTTCTCCGACTGCGTCATGCGCTGGATGCGGGCCACCGAATCGGCCATGGCCGGGAAGTCGGAGCGATGCCGCATGCGGCGCAGCAGGAATTCCAGCGTGGCATTGCCGCCCTCGCCCGCCGGGTCGGCCGCCTTGGCCGGATGCAGCCAGGCGGCCAGGGCATCATGAAACGCCTTGGCGTCCGGCCAGCGCTGGGAGGCGTCCCGCGCCAGGCCACGCAGCAGCACGGCGCGCAAGGCGTCATCGGTATCGGGCCCGAGGTCGGCCGGCGGCTCCAGGGATTGCTCGGCCACGCGGCGCACGGCGCGCCAGGGGTCCGGGTCGTAATTGAGCCGCTGGCCCGACAGCATCTCCGTCAGCATCACTGCTGCCGCGAACACGTCCATGCCGGGGGACGCCTGTTCGCCGCGCGCCGCTTCCGGCGAGATGTAGCCGGGCGTGCCCACGATGCGGTTGCTCGGCGCGGACAGGGCCGCGCCGCTCAGGCGCGCGGCAATGCCGAAGTCCATCACACGCGGGCGCCCCTGCGGGTCCAGCATCACATTGGTGGGCTTGAGATCGCGGTGCACGACGCCGGCCTGGTGCGCGGCCTGCAGCCCGTCCAGCACGCCCAGCATCAAGCCCACCGCATCGCGCGCCGGCAGGCGGCCGCGCTGGCGCAGATGGTCGGCGAGCGTGCCGCCAACCACATATTCAAACACCATGTAGGCCTGGCCGCCCTCCAGGTCCGCCTCGAACACCGGCACGATGTTGGGGTGGGTCAAGCGGCTCACCGCCCGCGCTTCGTGCAGCCAGGCGTCCACGCTCGCGCGGTCGGCCTGGGTCAGCACCTTCACGGCCACCTCGCGGTCCAGCCGCGGATCATGGGCCAGCCACACCTGGGACTGAGCCCCTCTGCCCAGGCTGCGCAGCAGCCTGAAGCGCCCGACGGCGGGCGGCATGGCGCTCATGGGGTGTCCTTGCGAGGCGGCGGTGTCTGTTGCTCTGCCCGTTCACGCAGACGCGACCGCGGCACGGCGGTGGCAGCGGCGCCCACGCGCGGGTCGGCCACCTCCGGCGCCGGCTCGCCGGCATTTTGCGCGGTGCCCAGGGCGTCGTAGACCTCGCGCAGGCCCAGGTTCAAGGCGCGCGCATAGCGCCGCGTGGCCAGTTCGATGCCGGTCTGGCGCTTGCGCTCCGGGAGCCCAAGCGCATCGATCAGTTCATTGGCCAGGCTGCAGGTCAGACGCAGGATCTCCGTGTCGTCGTCGGCATGCCGCACCGGCGTTTCCTGTGGCTGGCGCCTCATCATGTGCTGCAGCTCCTCGCCCAACCCCCAGTAGCGCGCGACGGCCAACCCCAGGCTCTCCAGGTCACAGCCCAGCACGGCATAGGCGGCGCTCTGTTCGGTCATGCCGCGCGGGTTGGGCTGTTCCTCGGTGGGCTCCGGCGCGACCATCAGCTGGCGGATCTGCTGCGCGTCATCCGGGAAGTGGTACTGCACCAGCAGCCGCCCCAGGTTCTGCATCATGTTGATGAGGTAGACGACCTCGCCGTCATAGCCGGCAGGCCGCAGCGCCTGCGCCACCTGGCCGGCCCGCTGCACGCGCCGCATCAGGCTTTGCATGAACGTGGCCTGGGCGTCGTTCATCGGCCCCGGCCACGGCTTGAGGGCACGGGCGGCGTCTTCCAGCCCGTTCAGGCCCAGCATGGCAATGGCGCGCTGCATGTTCAGCACCGTGCCGCCACTGCTCGGGTGTCCCTGCTGCCGCAAGGCATTGTTCACACGGCGCAGCAGCTCCAGGGTGAGCGCCATGTCCTTGAGTGCCACCGCCGCCAGCTCGCTCGCATGCTGCGAGGCCAGGGCGGACGACATGGCGGTGGAGACCAGCCGCGTCGTGGTGCTGGGCAGATGGCCAAAGCGCTGCATCTTGTCCTTGAGCAGCGCGATGGGGCCACCGTCGTCCTGCTCCGCCGACAAACGCCAACCGTCCAGCGCCCGCCAGAAGCTGCGCGCCAGGTGATAGCGCTGGCGGGCCTGCCGGTCCGTCGCGCGGTTGACGATGGCGCGCAAGGGTTCGGGAATGGGATAGGGCGTCTCCCATCCCATGCGCACCAGTTCCTGGCCCTGCGGCTGCATGCGCTGCAGCACCAGGCGCAGGTCGGTCTCGTCCAGCACCGGGCGCCCCGACAGGAGACGGTGCAGCACCAGGCCGATGGCCACCACATCCTCCTCGGCCGCTTCGCGCGCGGCGCGGCGCGTGGCGTTGAAGTCCGCATCGGCAGGCAGCGCCTGCTGCGCCACTTCCAGCCCGATCACGCGGACATGGTCCGCCTGGTCGATCAGCAGATGGGCGAGCTGGAGGTCCCGGTGAGCATGGCCGGCCTCATGGGCGAAGGCCAGGCCCTCCAGCGCCTGGGCCACCCACATGGCGGCGTCCAGCGGCAGCGGCGCGCCGCGGGCGATCCGTTCTTCCAGGGTTTCCCCGAGGGCGCGGTCGTAGGTGACGTAAGGCCAGGGATCGACCCGTCCGGTCTCCACCACATGCCCCAGGTTGGGATGATGGATGCGCGAGGCGGCATCCATGGTCTTGAGCCACTGCACCATGGCCGCCTCGCCGGACGGCTTCTCGCGCGGCACCATGAGCAGCATCTCCTGGCCGTGGTGTGTATCAAACACCAGCCACAGCATGCTGCGCTGGCTCTTGTGAAGCAGCGCACGCAGCTCGAAACGGCCAAAGCGCCGCATGGGGGCGGCGGAGGAGGTGGAGGTTGTCTCAGACACGCGATCAATGTGGCGCCCAGCCTGACCCAGGCGCCGCTGTCCTTATTAGGGGGCCATTGGACAGAAAACCTGATGTCCGCGCCCGTAGAAGTAACGTGGATTCTCCGCTCAGTTTTGTAACTGTGCCCACACCTTGTCCAGGCGCTTGACGCTGACCGGTTGAGGCGTGCGCAACTCTTGTGCAAAAAGGCTGACGCGCAGCTCTTCCAGCTGCCACCGGAAATCCTCCAGACGGGCATCCGGCGCGCCCTTGCGCTCCGTCACCCGTCGCAGCCAGCGCTGCTCCAGCGGCCGTAGCTCGGCCAGCAGCTTGGCATCCCGGGCGGCATCCGCCCGCAGCTTGTCCAGCCGCAGCGTGATGCCCTTCAGATAGCGGGGATAGTGCTGGAGCTGTGCCCAAGGCGTCTGCAGCACGAAGCGCTTGGGCATCAGGCGCTGCAGTTGCGCCTGGATGTCCTCCACCACCTCTTTGGAGGCCGAGCGGGTGTCCTTGAGCTTGCGCAGGGCGGCCTGGTATTCCAGCAGCACCCCATAGGCCAGGCGCGCCACTTCCTGCGCGATCAGGTTCAGCCGGGCGCGGCCCTCCTCCAGGCGCGCCTTGAAGCTGAATTCGTCCACCGGCAGCGGGTCGCCCAGGAAGGCGCGGTCCAGGGCCACGGCAATGATCTGGTCCCGCAGCTCCTCGCTGGTGCCCAGGCTCATGAAGGCCACCGCCATGGTCTGCAGGTCTGGAATGTTCTTCTCCAGATACTTGAGCGGCTCCTTGAGCTGCAGCGCGATCAGCCGGCGCAGGCCGGCGCGGTGACGGGCGGCGGCCAGCTCCGGCTCGTCAAACACCTCGATCTCGACATGCGTGGTGCGGTCGATGAGCGCCGGGAAACCGATCAAGGTCTGCGGGCCCCGCTTGATCTCCATGAGTTCGGGCAGCTCACCAAAGGTCCACTGGGTGTAGGTCTTGGTGGCATCGGCCGGGGCCTTGGGTGGTGGCGTCACGGACGCCCGGATACCGCCGGCACTCGCCCCGCCGGAACCCGCCTGCAAGCCCGCCTTCGCACCCTCGTCGCGGGAGGTGCGTCCGCGCACCGGCGGCTGCGCTGCGCCCGCCGCCGCCCCGGCCGGTGTCTGTCCGCCGTCCGTCGGAGCCTGCCCGGCCGCGGCTTCGCCCGCCTGCAGTTTCAGCGCGGCCAGCGCCTGGAACGCGGACCGCGCCTGGCCGCCCAGTTCCGCCTTCAAGGCCGCAAGATTTCGGCCTTGGCCGAGCTGCCGGCCGTGCTCATCCACCACGCGAATGTTCATGAACAGATGCACCGGCACCTGCTCCAGCTTGAAGTCATTGCGCTGGATGGCCAGCTGGGTGCGTTCCTTCACCGCCTTGAGCAGCACATCCAGCAGGCCGCCCTGCGCAAAGGAATGAAGCTCGACGAACTCCCGCACGAAATCAGGCAAGGGGGTCAGCCGCGCCCGCGGTTTCTGGTGCAGGCTCTTCAGGAGCGCCAGCACCTTCGCTTCCAGCATGCCTGGCACCAGCCATTCGGTGCGCTCGTCATTCACCTGGTTGAGGGCGTAGATCGGCACCGTCACCGTCACGCCGTCGCGGGCGTCACCCGGCTGGTGCAGGTAGGTGGCGCTGCAATCGACGCCCCCCAGGCGGACCGTCTTGGGAAAGGCATTGCTCGTGACACCGGCCGCCTCATGGCGCATGAGCTCCTCGCGGCTCAGGTGCAGCAGGCGCGGCTGGCCCTTGCTGGCCTCGCGCCACCACTTCTCGAGCGTCGCGCCGGAACACACATCCGCGGGCAGGTGCTGGTCGTAATAGGCGTAGATCAGCTCATCGTCCACCAGCACGTCCTGGCGCCGCGACTTGTGTTCCAGCTCCTCCACCTTGGCGATCTGCTTCTGGTTGTGGGCCAGGAATGGCAGGCGCGTGTCCCACTCGCCGTTGACCAGGGCCTCGCGGATGAAGATCTCGCGGGCCGCCACCGGGTCCACCCGCCCGAAGTTCACGCGGCGGTTGTTGTAGATGACGATGCCGTAGAGCGTGGCCCTCTCAAGGGCGATGACTTCGGCCGCCTTCTTCTCCCAATGCGGCTCCAGCAGCTGCGTCTTGATCAGGTGGCCGGCGATGCCTGGCAGCCACTGCGGCTCGATGGCCGCGATGCCGCGGCCGAACAAGCGCGTGGTGTCCACCAGCTCGGCGGCCACGATCCAGCGACCAGGCTTCTTGCTCAGGTGGGCGCCCGGATGGCGCCAGAACTTGATGCCGCGCGCGCCGAGATACCAGTCGTCGTCATCGGCCTTGCAGCCGATATTGCCCAGCAGCCCGGCCAGCATGGAGAGGTGGACCTGCTCGTAGGTCGCGGCCGCGCCGTTCAGGCGCCAGCCCAGCTCGGCCACCACCGTGTGCAGCTGCGAATGGATGTCGCGCCATTCGCGCACTCGCCGCGGGCTGACGAAGTTGTCCCTCAGCAGTTGCTCATGCCGGCGGTTGCTCAGCTTGTGCGTGCGCGGCGCCTGCCCGGCCACGGGCGGCGCGCTCTCGTCCGCCGCACTGCCGCGCGACTCGCCGAGCCACTTCCAGAGCTTGAGATAGCCCATGAATTCCGAGCGCTCGTCGTCGAACTTCTTGTGCTTCTCGTCGGCCGCCTGCTGCTGCTCCATCGGGCGGTCGCGCACGTCCTGGCCGGACAGCGCGCTGGCGATGATCAGCACTTCGGTGAGCGCATCGCGCTGGCGGGCTTCCAGGATCATGCGGCCTACCCGGGGGTCCAGCGGCAGGCGGGAGAGTTCCTCGCCGATGGGCGTGAGCTCATTGCGCTCGTCGACCGCGCCGAGCTCGGCCAGCAACTGGTAGCCATCGGCCACGGCCTTGCGGGGGGGCGGTTCGATGAAGGGAAAGTCCTCCACCTGGCCCAGGTGCAGCGCCTTCATGCGCAGGATCACGCCGGCCAGCGAGCTGCGCAGGATTTCCGGATCGGTGAACCGGGGCCGGCCGAGGAAGTCCTTTTCGTCGTAGAGCCGCACGCAGATGCCGTTGCTCACGCGTCCGCAGCGGCCGGCGCGCTGGTTGGCGGCGGCCTGGCTGATGGACTCGATCTGCAGCTGTTCCACCTTGTTGCGGTAGCTGTAGCGCTTCACCCGCGCCAGGCCCGGGTCCACGACATAGCGGATGCCCGGCACGGTCAGCGAGGTTTCGGCGACGTTGGTCGCCAGCACGATGCGCGGCTGGCCGTGCGGCTGGAAGACGCGGTCCTGCTCCTGCTGGGACAGGCGGGCGAACAGGGGCAGCACTTCCACGCCTGGGGGGTGGTGCTTGCGCAGCGCCTCGGCGGCCTCCCGGATTTCGCGTTCGCCGGGCAGGAAGACCAGCACATCGCCCGAGCCTTCGCGCCAGAGCTCATCGACCGCATCGCAGATCGCGTCGCTGAGGTCGTGGTCCTTGGACTCTTCGAAGGGGCGATAGCGCTGCTCCACCGGGAACAGGCGGCCGGACACCATGATGGTGGGCGCGGGCCCTTTGGCGGAGGCGAAGTGCTGCGCGAACCGATCGGCGTCGATCGTGGCCGAGGTCACGATGATTTTCAGGTCGGGGCGGCGCGGCAGGATCTCGCGCAGGTAGCCCAGCAGGAAGTCGATGTTGAGGCTGCGTTCATGCGCCTCGTCGATGATCAGTGTGTCGTAGGCCTTGAGCAGCGGATCGGTCTGGGTTTCGGCCAGCAGGATGCCGTCGGTCATCAGTTTGACGGACGCGCCGGGCGACAGCCGGTCCTGGAAGCGGACCTTGTAGCCCACCACGTCGCCCAGGGGCGAGCGCAGTTCTTCGGCGATGCGTTTGGCCACGCTGGACGCGGCGATCCGGCGCGGCTGGGTGTGACCGATCAGGCCGCCGCCGTTGCCGCGGCCCCGGCCCATGGCCAGGGCGATCTTGGGCAACTGGGTGGTTTTGCCGGAGCCGGTTTCTCCGCAGACGATGACGACCTGGTGGTTCGCCAGTGCCGCCATGATTTCTTCGCGCCGCCCCGAGACGGGCAGCGCCTCAGGGAACTCGATGGGCGGAATCGGCGTTGCCGGCGCCGCCGGACGCGGTCCGCCACGCCCTTCCCCTCGGCCTTCACCTCGGCCTTCTCCTCGGCCTTGCCCCCCGGACCGGCCCGGCCGCCCGGGCGGTTCTGCGCGGCCGGTCGGGTCTGCACGTCGGCCAGGTTCTGCCGGTCCTTTTGGCTGCGAACCGCCGGCTTGCTCTGCGCGCCTGCCCTGCCCCGCGTGTCCGCGTTGCTCCGAGCGCCCTCCTGGCGCCACGGATGCTTGTCGCTTGACCGGTCCGTCACCTGTTGCGCTGTGCGCGCGTGCGGTGGTGTCACGTTGTGCGTGTTCGCCCTGCCCGGCCTGAGCTGCTTGATCGCGATGGGATCCCGAGTCGGACGACGCTTCGGGCGCGGCTGCGGCCCTGGACACAGGAGAAATATTGTTTTGACTCACTCCCCAATTATCGCCCGGCCCCCATTCCCCCACTGACCGCCCCACCCCTCACCCGCGCCCTCTCAGCCGACAAGCACCACCTTAACCCGCTACGTGCCACCTGGGCCCAGAGCGTAGCGACTAGGGACCCAAGACTCAGCCTGTCCCGGCCGCCGGGCCGCCCCAAGGCCCGGGACGCGCCCCCTGGGGGCAGGAGCGAAGCGACTGGGGGGC
>Ga0065165_1000815_pt1 | contig 41277 bp, 49 predicted proteins | sample AraplaMF_Cvi_mMF_FD_63813 | JGI IMG/M metagenome (GOLD analysis project Ga0065165, IMG submission 63813) | Arabidopsis root microbial communities from the University of North Carolina, USA - plate scrape MF_Cvi_mMF (version 2) (version 3) | ecosystem: Host-associated > Plants > Roots >... | reverse complement strand
TCGATCTCGAGCGGGCCGGAATGCGAGGACGTCCGGAACAGCACCGCCTGGTGCTTGAGCAGCGCGCCTTGCTCGCGGTTGGCCAACACCTCCTCGACGATGTAGCGCGCCTGGTCGGCCTCGTCGTGCACGGTGACGAGCTGCGGTTTTTGCGAGCCGGTGCGGTCGGTCCAGAGATTCTTGGTGAAGCGCTCGCGGGCGAGACCGATGACGCCGTTGGCCGCGGCCAGCACCGGCTGAGTCGAGCGATAGTTGCGGTCGAGCGTGATCATCTCCGCGCGCGGCGAAAAACTCTGCGGGAAATCCAGGATGTTGCGCACGGTGGCGGCGCGGAACGAGTAGATCGACTGCGCGTCGTCGCCGACCACGGTGAGCCCGCGGCCGTCGGGCTTGAGCGCCAGCAGGATCGAGGATTGCAGGCGGTTGGTGTCCTGATATTCGTCGACCAGCACGTGATCGAAGCGGCCGCCGATTTCCTCCGCGATCAGCGCGTCGCTCATCATCTGCGACCAATAGAGCAGCAAATCATCGTAATCCAGCACGTGCTGGGCCTGCTTGGCCTCGACATAAGCCGCGAACAAGCCCTTCAGCTCGGCGGCCCAGCCCGCGCACCAGGGATAGTGCGCCCCCAGCACCTTCTCGATTTCCATCTCGGCGTTGACGCAGCGCGAGTAGATCGAGAGACAGGTGCCCTTGGCCGGAAACCGGCTCTCGGTCTTCGACAGGCCGCGCTCGTGCCGGACCAGGTTCATCAGGTCGGCGGAGTCTTCGCGGTCGTGGATGGTGAAGGCGGGATCGATGCCGATGCGCTCGGCATATTCGCGCAGGAGCCGCGCGCCGATGCCGTGGAAGGTGCCAGCCCAGGTCAGCGCGTCGCGCATGATCGCGGCATTGTTCTCGCCCAGCACCTTGCGCGCGATGCGCTCGACACGGCCGGCCATCTCGGCCGCCGCGCGGCGGGAGAACGTCATCAGCAGGATGCGGCGCGGATCGGCACCGGCAACGATCAGATGCGCGACGCGGTGGGCGAGCGTGTTGGTCTTGCCCGAGCCGGCGCCGGCAATGACGAGCAGGGGGGCGCCCACGGTCGCGCCATCGGCCACGCCATGCTCCACGGCGCGGCGCTGCTCCGCATTGAGCGTGTCCAGATAGGTTGTCACGAATCGCCCCGGTGAAAGGCTGAGAGTCGGCGATATCCTGGCGAATCGCAATGCGGCTGGACGGAACCGGTGTTAAGACCTAGGGACAAGACTGCCCAAGGTTCCAGCCCCAGAGAGCGCGCACCCGGCATGACCGAGCTCAAGCCCGAACAGTTCGAGATGCGGCGGCTGGAATCGCTCAGCAACACCATTTTTGGCGTCGCCATGACGCTATTGGCCTATGACCTGCCGAAGGCCGCGGTGTTCACCGGCGCTCCCGGCTGGAGCGATCTCGCCCATGTCTATTCCGGCAAGCTCGCGGGCTTCGCGCTCAGCTTCATCATCGCCGGCCTGTTCTGGATCAGCCATCACCGGCGGCTGGCGCGCCAGCCCGTGGGAACCCGCGGCGCGGTGATCCTCAACCTGTTCTTCCTGCTCTCGATCGTGCTGTTGCCGGTGACCAACGGCCTCTACGCCAATTACCCCATGAGCAGCGCGGTGGCGGTGCTCTACGGCCTGCATCTGACGGCGATTGCCGCCCTCAACATGTGGCTGTGGTGGACGATCTACCGCACCTGGCGCCGTGAGATGATGGCTTCGCTGTTTCCCCTGCTGGTGTTCATTCCGGGCACGATCGTTGCGGCATTCGCGCCGCATGTCGCGCCCTTCCTGTGGTTCATCGCCTTCGGCGGGCTCCTGGTCCGGCGCTTCTATGCTTCGCCGGAGAACCAGGACGTGTAGGCGCAATCAGGCCGACGTCGCGGCGAACCCGTCGGCCGGCACGTAAAGCTTGACCGGGCGGATCTCGTAGACCGCCGACGGATTGACCAGGCGCAGCTGTCGCGCCGCCGCGATGGCCTCTTCCTCCGTGTCGTAGTCGACGAGGTGAAAACCGAGCAGCTGCTCCTTGGTCTCGGCAAACGGGCCGTCCAGCACCATGCCGGCGCCGGGGCCGCGCAGGGTGCGGGCCTTTTTCGTGTCGTCCAGACGGGCGGCCGGCCCAAACTGTCCGCTGGCCCGCAGGGGCGCCTGAACCTCGATGACCTTGGCCACCACCGCCGCGTCCTGCTCCGGCGTCCAGGACAGGATCTCGTCTTCCACGTGGTAGGCCAGGATGGCGTACAGCATCGTCACCTCGTTGGTTTTTCTGCACAGGTTCGAAGGACGTATCACCATGGCCTGCGCCGACAACCCCCGGCCGTAAAATATTGCGTGGTGCGGGCCCTCGGCGAAACCGTCCTGAAACGCGATTGCGGGCCGTCAAGGTGAACGCGGCCGGACGCCGATGCGACTGATGACCACCAAGACGGCTGAGGAATTCGGAGGCTGCCATGTCGGGTCACACCATCAAGATCATCTGCGACGCGCGGCGGACGGCGCCATCGCAGCCTGCCGATCTGCACGACGAGGGCGGTCATCACCGCTATTACGGCAGCTCGGCCGAGAACGGCGGCGAACGCATCGTCGAGAGCCGCCGGGGCAAGCGCGCGCGCAATCTGTGCGGCTTCTGAAGCCTCCGGCGAGAGCGCTTTTCAACATGCACGTCCTGCAAATCCCGATCGCCGCGATGCCGTTCCTGCTGTCGCTTACGAGCCGGAACGGCAAGGCAATCGCGCCGTGCCTGCTCGCGAGCATCTTCACCGTGGTCCTCGCCGACGTGCCGCCCCGCGCCGCCATGGCCTGGTGCGTCGGCATCCTGATCGCCGCCGTCGCCGTGCGCGAACGGCTTCGCGCCATCTGACCCGATCGATCGGCTGTCCCAACGCAAATCCCAAAAGAAAAGGCGCGGCGGGGAAGACCCCGTCGCGCCCGATTTCTTGCTCGCTGGTCCAGGGCTGAGAGCGCCCCAAATGCCAAGCCCGTTTCAAAGCTTAGCGGGCGATCCCAGCGAGGTGACAGCGCTTGGTAAGAGACACTGGATCACCTCCTTTCGTTGGTTGCGGAAGTTCTCAATATAGGGCGGGACGCCGCCGCTGTTAAGGGGGACGGCAAGGGGCCGGGAACAGGCCCGTCCGAGAGGTGCGGGAAAGATCGGCCAGAAGCAGTTGAGACCGCCGCCGGGCCGTGTTAGGTGATCGCGAGATGCGGGTGTAGCTCAATGGTAGAGCAGCAGCCTTCCAAGCTGAATACGAGGGTTCGATTCCCTTCACCCGCTCCAATGTTTTCAAGTATTTATCGGACTTGTTAATTTCCATTCCGACAAGACCGCGGAATCCATTCCGACAAATGTTCACTTTCTGGCCGCTTGCTTGCGCCGCTTGATGCGCTTGATCTGCGCGTCCTGCTTTGCCTCGTCGTCGTGATGGAGGTAGTGCGCCATCGCCTTGGTCGATGACCATTGCCCCTTCTTCATCAGCTGCGTTTCTGTGAGGCCGGACGTGCTCGCCTCGGTGGTCCCGCCATGCCGGCCAAACGACGTGAAGGTCAGCTCAGGACGCAAACCCGCGGCAAGAATGATCTTCTTCGAAATGCGCTCGACTTGAGTCAGCATCTCGCCCTTGCCGCTCCAGGGCAGACTGCTTCCATCTCGCCGCAGCATCAGGCCGCCGGTGGGCCGCAAAGCTTTCATGGCGTCGAGCTCGGCCATTAGGAGGGGATATAGCGGCTTACCCTTCCTGTCGAAGAGCGGCTCCCATGAGCCCGTGCTCGTCTTGTAGTTGATGACGTAGACATGGTTCGGGCGGCTTTCCGGCCGGTAGTGCTCCGTCATAAACCGGATGAAGATGTGGGCTTTGCGCTGTAGCCATTCCCAGCCGATCAGGACACCTGTTGCCAATGACGGGTAGCCCAACTCGATCGCTTTCTCACGGAAAGCCGCTAACTCGTCAAAATTGGCATGCGGTGTTTCGCGCGAGGTGGATTGCAGGCCCATTTTCTCAAATGGGTTCTTCGGCGGAAACAGGTAAGGGTGCGCGCGTGAGATCGTGTTCCACGCGCCGCGGGCGGTCTTCATCGCGTGGTTCACGGTCGTCCGGCGTTCGATCTTCTCACCGTCGACATTCTTGTAGAGCAGTTTCTCGAACAAATCGTCAGCAAATGCCGTATCGATGCTCGAGACGCGCAACGCGCCAAGTCGCCTCCCGTCCTTCAACAGGTATTCGCAGATCATTTTAATGCCGGTCTCATGCACGCGGCATTGACCGGGGCTCAAAGGCTGCAAACGCTTTGCCGTCTTCTGCTTCCATGTTCGACGATACTCGTGAAACATCCAATCCAGCGTTCCGATCACCACTCCAATGCCCACGGGATTCACATCATCGCCGCCCGTTAGCCAGCTGTCGAACGCAGGCAGCAATATCTTCTCGGCGCGCTGCACGGCCAGATCGTAATCGGCGCCGAGCGGTTCGTTCTTGACCGGACAACCTTTCTTGCGCGCCCACGTTGGCACGTCGAAAAAATACGCAAATGTACATTTCCGAAGGCGTTTGCGCCTTGTGTAGCGAGGCAGCGGCAGCGTCGAACGTCCCACCCTCATCACAGCAAACTCCTAGACACCTCCGGATCGTCCTTAGGATCTATTGGAGTCGATCTTTCTTGCCGTATCAACACACAAATGCGTCCGTCAGGCCAAATCTCGACACGCGCGACTTTGCCACCACTGTCGAGAACACCTCTAACAGCGCGCTTAATGTCTGCTTCAGTGAATCTGACTCGCGACATCCAAGCCGGAACGGTACGGAAGCGAAGCGGCAATTGGTTCAATCATGACTCGTGCTCATCGCTCAACTGAAAATAGAAAAAGCGTGGAGCATGATGAAGCATCTCAAAGGGTGTAGATTTGAAGTAAGGAAGAGCGATCACAGGAGAGGTTAGTGATCATATTTCGTTGAAATCGTGAAAAGCGTTGGACCTAGCTACACCTGTATGGCTCAGGCTAGCTTAAACTTCCCCATGATGGATTGGAGCGAGAGTTCCGGCTTTTCAATATGTTAGAAGGCGCCGTGTGCACAATGTGTGCACCGGGAGATCAAGAAAAATCATATCAGGCTAATATAAACAGGGGGGTTGAAGCGAGCGGGGTTCGACGATCGCGCCGTCATCTTCGGCTAGACGCATTTGATGCGTGCGGCCGCGATTGCTCGACACGAGGGCTCGATCCCACCGGCGCACGAGGCCTCGCTCAGGATAAGGATCAAGATCATGAAGGGCTCAAACGCTTCCTCCGGGCCGGTCGAGCGCCGAAAGACTTCGCGCGCGTAGCCCATCAGCGTCGCCTTTCCGAAGTGTAAGACATTTACCGCCTATTATCGGCTGTTATTCGGCGCCCGGTTTGATCCCCCTTCGGCGCCGATGGTTGACCCTGGTCGATACAGCCTAATTCGTTGAACCATCCTAGGAAAGTGGATTACGTATGGGGTCAGTGTTGTAAGCTGATCGGGGTCAAAGTTCGGCGCTTATTCACACCGCCGGTTCAAATCGTGTCCGCGATTTGGACGATTGCGAATCGTCGAGCGGCGCAAACAGCGCCAGGCCACGGCGGCAATCATCGCACCCACTTGCCATTGATCTAGGGCGCCCGAGACTATTCTTCGGGCTGTAGCTCAATTCGTGGGTTTTCGACCAGGAGGATCAAAATGCTTTGTCGCTCAACGGGGATTGACTGACACTCTTTCCACGATTTTGTACGCCAAACTACGATTTCGCGCGCTTGGACATCTGGATCGCTGAGTAAAGCAACCGTTCTGCTAGAAGCCCACCGATTGCCCATCTTTGCGGGGATCCGATCCCGCTACTTAGCCGCCCTCAATTCGGCGTACCAATTGAGCGCCCCCAAAGCCGAAGGCTGTATCCGGGGCTTCGCGTACGATCTCATGTCCGCGGTCCGTCAGCTCTGCCGCGACTTCGTCCGAGATGCCTCGCTCGATAGCGACCTTCCGTTCCGACACGTAGCGCCATCGCGGCGCGTCTGCCGCGGTCTGCACATCTTGGCACCAAAGTTGCGTCCGCATTATCATTTGAACATGTCCTTGTGCCTGCATTGGGCCGCCCATAACCCCGAACGACATCAAAGGCTTCTGTCCGGCCATCACGAAGCCCGGAATGATCGTGTGGAACGGGCGTTTGCGACCGGCGACTTGATTGGGATGGCCCTCCTGAAGTGAAAAGCCGAAGCCCCTGTTCTGCAGGCTGATGCCCGTGCCCGGCACGACGACGCCGGATCCGAAGCCCGAATAGTTGGATTGAATGAGCGAGACCATCATGCCATCGGAATCGCCGGCGGCGAGATACACGGTTCCGCCTTCTTTGGGAGCGCCGGCGCCGAAATCCTGCGCGCGTCGCCGATCGACGAGCGCAGCGCGGCGCGCGAGGTAGGCCTGATCAAGCAGGTTTTCCAAGGTGACCTTGCGCATGTGCGTGGGATCGGCCGCGAAAGCACGAACGTCGGCAAGTGCGACCTTCATAGCTTCGATCTGGAGATGCAACGAGCCGGACGTATCCGGGCTCAGGCCGTCGGTGCCGAGATGCTTGAGTACCCCAAGCGCCATCAAGGCTGCAATGCCTTGCCCGTTGGGAGGAGTTCGTGCAGCGTCGCGCCGGCGAACTCCTGGGCGATCGTCGACGGCCAGTCATTGACGTGCTCGGCGAGATCGGACTCGCAGAGAGCTGCACTGTGCTCTCGCGCGAATACGGCAATCTGATCGGCCAGACGGCCGCGATAGAACGCCTCGCCTTCGCTTTCGGCGATCTTTTGCAACGTCTGCGCGTGCGACGGCGAATGGAAAAGCTCTCCGGCGGCCGGCGCGCGGCCATTCGGCATGAACGTCTCCGCAAAGCCTGGTCGGTCTTTGAGTTCCTGGGCTCCACGTTGCCATTGGGACGCAATCACGGAAGAGACGTGGTAACCGTCTTCGCGTAATGGATGGCGGCATCGAACAGCCGTGCAAAGGGAAGACGGCCGAAACGTCGGGACAGATCGACCCAGCCCCAGACGGCGCCGGGCACCGTGACACTTTCCCATCCTCGTCTTGGCATCGATGTCATGCCGGCAAATCGAGAGGGATTCCAGGCCGCGGGCGAACGGCCGGAGGCATTCAGCCCGTGCAGCGCCTGCCCATCCCACACGATGCAGAACAGGTCGGACCCGATCCCGTTCGAAGACGGCTCGACGACCGTCAGAGTGATCGCTGCGGCTAGTGCGGCATCGATCGCATTGCCGCCCGCGGCAAGTGCCTTCAGCCCCGCTTGGGACGCAAGAGGTTGCGAGGTGCTGACGATGTTTCGGGCGAATACGGGAGATCGCCGGCTCTCGTAGATTCCCGCGTGAGGATAAGCGACCGTCATTCCGGACCCCTCAGGCGCTTGTCATCCGGAATCGGCAGTGGCGCGTTGGGGCTATCGAGAAACTCGACCGTGGTGAATTCGAGATCATTGCCGCCCAGATTCTCGACACTGTGGAGCATGTATTCGCCCAGGGCGAACTCCTTGTGCATCGTGAATCCCCTGTAGATCTCCCGTTCGGTCGACCGGCCGTCCTCGAAATAATTGCGCGTGCGCCCATCGGAGAGCGACGTCCAAAAGTAGTTCAACACATGTCGATGGAAATCGAATCGTTGAAACGCCGGAAGGCGGAGATGCCAGACCCGGACCTTTGACGTCTCCGACACGAGTGTCGTTCCGACACAGCCGTTCCATCGGCCGGCCTCGCAAGCGCGCTTCAAATCGTCGGTCCAGTGACTGCTGAGCTCGTCTGACATTTTTTCTATCTCCAATCTGAGTCGTGAGGACGTTGAGACCTGCTCTGAATGGAAGGCGGGCATCTCTGCACATTGATTGGGCCAAATACGCCGATCCTGCCGTCCAAGTGGGCGGAACATGAGACCAATTGATATTTGGTATCACGCCATACCAAACCGCGATGCACAGACCGCTCCGCGATATGCATGTTTTATCTGCTAATCCAACTTGATCGTCGTGAAAAGCTCGAACCAATTCGATTTGGTTCGCTTGACAGCCACGTCCTGCATCGGGACGGTAGAGCGACGCGGCGTCGATAGCGCCCACGGTTCATGGTGAGTGCGGACCTTCTCGATGATCTTGTTTGGCGGCGACTACGAGCACACGCTCGAAATTCCCTCGATGCGCAACGGTTTCACGCTCGACTACAGACCGGTCGCCCGGCCTGAACTGTTCGCAAAGGTGCTTCGCCGGCAGGCGTTCGACGCCTGTGAATTTTCGCTGTCGAATTACATCATGATGCGCGATCGAGGTGACGATTGGCTGACGGCCATACCGGTCTTCCCTGCGCGCGAATTCCGTCACGGCACCGTACTCGTTCGCCAGAATGATCCCATCGAGAGCTTCTCGCAGCTTTCCGGCCGGCGCGTCGGGATTCCCGACTACACGATGACGGCGGGTGTCTGGTGTCGCGGTCTGATGGCTGAATATTACGACCTGCACTGGTCGACGGTCGAATGGCTATCGAGCCCCACCCCGCGGATCACACCGCCAAAGGAAGCGAACGTCGCGCCTCTTTACGACGATCTCGAAGATGCATTGGCGAACGGCACGATCGATGCGCTGCTGCTACCGACCAGTCGTGACGCGGTCGCACCGCGCGACGCCAGGCGCTTCCGCCCTCTGCTCCGGGACTGGCGGGCCGCGGAGGCCAACTATTTCCAGCGAACCGGCATCTTCCCGATCAGCCACGTCGTCGTGGTCGCTAAAAGCGCGATCGCGGTCAACCCGATGCTGCCGTCGGTGTTGATGGACGCCTATTCCGAATCCATGGTTCGCGCCCGGCAACGACGGCTGGCGACGACGTTCCTGCCCTGGGGCAAGGACAACTGGAAGCAGGTCATGGACATGTTCGGTCAGGATCCACTGCCCTACGGGCTCGAGACCTCGAACCGCATCGTCATCAACAAGCTTCAGGACTATTTGGTCGAGCAACGGTTGATCGGGCGACGTCATGACGTGTCGAGCCTGTTTGTCGACGTCAATCCGAATTCAGCCGCAGGATGAGGCCACGATCATGTCATTCGAATATATGCGTTTGAACGGCAGCGAGATGGCGGCGCATTGCGCGAGCGGCGTCCTCGGGGGACCGTTGACGCAGCGCTTCGCAGATGGCGGCATGGTGAGCCACGGAGCTTCGGCGCTTCTCGGCCGTCATCGCCAGCAATCGAATGCGGCGCCACGGCCCCTCGGCGCGCGATGCGTTGAACGACGAGATCAGCGCCACAAACACTTCGTTGCGAGTGGCCGCCGCGATTGCAAGATGAAATGCGCCATCCCATTGCACCCAGCTGTCGTCTCCCGCAGCTTCCGCGGTTCGGCGCGCGCAATTTTCAATGTTCACGAGATCGGCCTCGCTGGCCTTGGTGGCGGCGAGAGCGGCAATCGACGGTTCGATCATGATCCGCGCACTGAGGATGTCGTCAGGGCTCGCGCGTCCCAGGCGCCGCTCGATTCCGAGCGCGGCGGTCGGCGGCCGACTCCCGAGAATCGTGCCGTTGCGACGGCCGCGCCAGATCTGGCCTTCGAGCTCGAGGCGCCTGAGAGATTGTCGAAGCGCCCTGCGGCTCATGCCGAGCTCCGCAGAGAGCTCTCGCTCGGGCGGCAGGCGATCACCTGCCTTGAGCGCCTTTTCCTCGATATAGGCGAGCACTTGGTCCACGGCGATAAACTCTCGCGAGATAGCGGTCGTCACGGCGCGATATAGGTTGCACATCATTTCCCACGCCGCAAGACAGCTTGCGGACAGGATGAACGCTCGATCGGCGAATGGATTCTTTGGCAGCAAGGAGATATCGGAATGGCCTTTAACATGACCCGTCGGAACATGCTCGAGCTAACGGTGGGAGCCGCAATTGCGCCGATGAGCCTCGACCCGGCACCAGCCAGCGCGCAGTCGCTGCCACCGCTCCGCGTCACGCACTTCGGCGGGCCATACCAGATCATGCGCGAGATGATCGCCGAGCCGTTCGCCAAGGACAAGCTCGGGCAAGTCACCTACGAGGTCGAAACCGGACCGACTTCGGTGACGAAGATGCAGAGCCAGCGCGATAATCCGCCGTTCGACGTGACGATGATATCGCGATCGTTTGCGTTCAGGGCATTGAACGCCGGCTTGCTGCAAAAACTCGCTTCGTCCGACATTCAGGAGGCCGCATCGTTGCGTCCGGGCAGCATGGCGCAAAGCGGCTCCGGCGTCGCGCTCATGTTCGACGCTATGGAGATTATGGTCGACTCGCGCCAGGTCAAGGAGCCGGTTACCTCGTGGCTCGATCTGTGGCGGCCGGACCTGAAGGGCAAGATCATGCTGCCGGCGGCCTTCAATGGGGGAGCTACGATTCCCTTCATCGGCTGCATCGTGCGCGCGCTCGGCGGGGATGAAAACAATGATGCTGCGGTTGACGAGGCTTTTGCCCGCCTCAAGGCACTCAAATCCAGCGTTCGCGGCTTCTACTCCGACGGCAATCAGCCAATGGAGGTGATCGAGCGAGGCGACATCGCCGTCGGCGCGCAATTCCTCATTCGGATCGCCAATCTCAATCGGCGAAGCCCGCACATCGTAAACGTGACGCCCAAGGAGGGCGCCTGCGCCGTTCCCTACGATCTCTGTATTCCCGCCGGTATCAAGTCGACCGATCTTGCCAAGACCTACGTCAACTACGCCCTCAAGGGCGAAGTGCAGAAAAAGCTCGCCGAAAAGTTGCTGGTTACGCCGTCGCGCCTAGGGGTGGATGTCAGTGCGGACGTGCGGCCATTGATCATCACCGACCCCTCCCAGATGTTCTTCATGGATGACGCCGTGACAGCGAGGAAGCAGCAGGGGTGGCTCGATCGCTACACGCGCGAGGTGCAAAGTTGAGCCAGTTCGAACGGGCCGGCGAGATCGAACTCGAGGTCTCCGGCGTTTCAAAGGACTATGGGCAGGTTCGTGCTCTGGAACGTCTGAACCTTTCGATGCATCGCGGTGAGATTCTTGCGCTTTTAGGACCGAGCGGTTGCGGAAAGTCGACTCTCCTCAACATGATCGCGGGCTTCGAGACGATCGACGAGGGTACGATCCGCCTGCGGGGCCTCACCTTGAACGAAATACCCCCGCACCGTCGCGACGTCGCGATGGTGTTCCAGAGTTACGCGCTGTTTCCGCACATGACGGTCGCGGAAAACATCGCTTACGGCCTTCATCCGAGAAAGGTCGACCGCGCATCGATTCGCGCGCGCGTCGGCGAAATGGCGTCTCTCCTGAAGCTCGATCCGTTGCTGGCGCGTTACCCGTCGCAGCTCAGTGGCGGCCAGCGTCAGCGCGTAGCCATTGCCCGTGCATTGGCGGTCCGTCCACAGATGCTCCTGCTCGATGAGGCATTCAGCGCGCTCGATCGCAATTTGCGGGAGGAGATGCAGCTCGAGTTGTCGCTGCTGCTTCGCCGGCTTCACTTGTCGACGATCCTCGTCACGCACGATCAGCGCGAGGCGTTCTCTCTCGCGGACAGGATCGCCGTCATGGAGGCCGGGCGGATCGGCCAGATCGGGACGCCGCGAGAGCTCTACGAGAAGCCCGCAACCGATCACGTGCTGCGCTTTCTCGGCACCACAAACGCAATCAAGACCGAGGTCTTCTCGCGTGATGGCGAGATGCATCTCAAGGCGGGAGGCATTGTGTTCAAGCCGCTGGGAGAGCCGCCGCCACCGGGCGGACGCGAGGCCATCGTTTATCTGCGGACCGAGGATATAGACCTGTCGACGCAGCCTACCCGAGTTCATCCGGCGACGCCGGCTTCCGTGGTGCTCGTGACGTTTCTTGGAGCGCAAGAACGCGTTGTTGTCGCCGTCGACGGCCAAGAACTCCTGGTCGAGCGACCGGCCACCCATGGCGGAGGCACGTTCAGCCCGAACCAGGAGGTGTTCCTCGACTTCCAACCCTCGCGGTGCCGGATTGCGGCCATGGGCCAGCCATGAAGCAAAAGTCCTGGGTGGCCTGGCTGTGGTTGCTCCCCGCCGGCGCGATACTGGTACCGTTCTTCGTCATACCGCTGTGCGTCGTCCTTCGCGACAGCTTCTATCGGGACGATCCCATCAGGTTCATTCTGCCTGATTTCACCTTTGCAAACTACCTTCGAGTCCTCGCAGACGGCTACTACCTCTCGGTGTTTGGCAACACGCTCCTGATCGCCGCCGTGGTTTCCATCGCGGCGCTGGCCATCGCGTTGCCTTATGCTCAATACATCGCGAGGACCAGCGGCACGCTGCGGGCAGTGCTGCTCTGGATTACTTATCTGCCGCTCTATGTGAGCGTGATCATGCGCGCGTTCGGCTGGATGGTCATCACCGCCGATCGCGGCATGATCAACAGCGTGCTACTCCAGCTGGGACTCATCAGCGAGCCGATCAAGCTGCTCTACGAAGCGGAAGGCATGACGCTGGCCATGCTTCATCGATATCTGCCGCTGATGGTGATTCCGATCGTCACCAGTCTCGTCAAGCTCGATCCGAATCTTCTGAAAGCCTCGGCAAATCTCGGCGGCACATGGTGGTACGGCTGGCGCCGGATCACCCTGCCGTTGGCCATTCCCGGAATGGTTGCCGGGACCCAGTTGGTCTTTGCAGGCGTGCTCAGTGATTACGTCCTGCCGTCGCTGACAGGCTCGACGCGCTTTCCGATGATGGCTCCCGTGATCTTCTATGAAGCGACGACCAACACAGCGTGGGCGACGGCGAGTGCGCTCGGCACCATCGTTCTCGGAATCGTTGGCATGATGCTGGTCGTATCCGCCATCGTCATTCGTCATCTCATGCCTTGGCAGTCGGTGAACCAATGACGCGAGCGACGTTCGATCTTCCCCGGATCACGGCCCTGAGTTGGACATGGCTCGTGGTCGCATTCCTGTCGCTGCCCATCCTGCTCGCGGTCGTGATCGCCTTCAGCAGCGGTGATCGCCTCGAATTTCCCGTTCCCGGCTTCAGCTTGCGCTGGTTTCGCGAAGCCGCGCGCAATCCACAATTTCTCGAAGGAGCGCTGAACAGCCTGTTCGTTGCCGCCGGTAGCGCCGCACTGGCAACCGTGGCGGGAACCGGGGTGTCGCTCGCGATCAATCATCACCGATTTCCAGGCCGCTCGTTCGTCCAGATCGGCGTGATGTTGCCCGTGTCGCTGCCCGCGATCGTGCTGGGACTTGGGATCCTGTTCGTGTTGCCGTCCTATGGGCTTCGGCCGGGACTTCTTGTCGCGACGATAGGCCATGCCACGATCGGCATCCCCTACGTGGTGGCGATGGTCACCGCATCGCTCTCGACCTACGACCGGACGCTGGAGCGGGCATCCGCCAACCTCGGCGTCGGCCCCATCCAGACCTTCTGCCGGATCACGTTTCCGCTCATCAGAAGCGGCATTGTCGCCGGAGCGATTTCCGCATTCCTCATCTCGCTGGACAACGTATCTTTGTCGCTGTTCCTGACGCGCGGCGACACGTTACCTCTGCGCTTGATGCAGCAATTGCTGTTTTATGCGGATCCCAGCATCGCGGCGGTTTCGACCATCATGCTTGCCGTGTCGCTTGCGCTGCTTGTGCTCGTGCTGCCGATCGTCATTCTCAGGCGAAATCGCTGAGATATCGCTCCCCTCAATCGCCAACATGGAAGCAGGCCTGTCGTGAAGCTTTATATCTACGAACACTGCCCTTTTTCCACGCGCGCCCGGATGATCTTCGGGCTGAAGAAAATTCCCGTCGAGCTCGAGGTGATCATGGAAGGAGATGCCGAGACGCCGACGCAGCTAGTGGGCAAGAAAGTCGTGCCGATCCTGGTCAAGGACGACGGGACAGCAATGGCCGAGAGCATGGATATCGTGCGCTACGTGGACGGCCTTGTCGGACCGATGGTCCTGTCAGATCCTCCCCGAACGGATATCATAGCATGGTGCGAGAAGGCTCGCCCGATCGTGTCGCGGTTGTCGATTCCCCGGATGGTCAGAAGTTCGTTCAAGGAGAATTCAACGGAGGTCTCGCAGAAGGCGTATCGCGAGCGGGAGACCAAGGCGTTTGGAGATCTTGAGGCATTGATCGCGGACAGCCCGAGCTTGATCGAGGAGGCCCACGACTTGCTGAACCAACTCGAGCCCCTGATTGAGAACTGGCCTGCTCGATCGGAGACGGACCTCGTTCTCTTTTCGCAGCTGCGCGCCCTCAGTATCGTGAAGGGTCTGAAATTCGGACCCAAGGTGGATGCTTTTGCAGCCGATATGGTCAATGGCAGTGCCGTCGAACTGTTGAGAGATCGAGCTAATTAATCCGAGAGGCAGCGCCACCATCGCCTCGGGTTGCCCGATGGGAAGCTAGGAAAGAGGGGCCACGGCATACGCGGTCTATGTTGTCGAAAGGGAAGGCGACAAAGCTTACAGCACCAAGATTGGTACCGCCTGGGCGGACGAAGACAGCAAGGGCTTCAACATCAACCTGAGCTGCTCTTGCCCCCCAACGGCGCCAACGGAATCTGTGATATCTGCGTGTTACTCCTGGCCGGAACTTTCGAAGAGCGACGAAGCAGCCTCAAGCCGCGGCAGTTTCACGCCCAGACGGCGGGCTTCGGTGAACACGTCGCGGCAGGTCGAACGCAGCTCCTCCATGTTCGAGTGGCTGTCGAGCAGTACACGAACCATTGGGACCAGCTTCGAAGCAACTCCCATCATCGGGCCAACGAGCCAGATGGGTAGTCGAAATGGAGCCAATTTGCTCGATTGAGTTTTTAAATCGACCGAACGTGCCGCGAGAAGCGGCATCAGCTCCCGCATGTTCAGAATCGCGTGGCGACGGTGACGGCCCGAGGCGAACGCGCCGGCCATCGAGCCGGCTTTGAGCGCCTCGGTCTCCACGGCGCAATCGAGCGCGAAATGCACGAACAGAAAACTGCGAAAGTCCGGTTGCTCGACGATAGCAAATCCAGCCTTCTCAAACACTCCGCGTACGTCCATCTCACGAGTGTTTGGGGCAGTGAGAAAGGTCCCAAAGGTAACTTTGCCGGACAGTGCACCGCGTAATACCCCGTCCTCGCCGAAGCCACCGCCCGCCCCGGGGAATCCCCACGCCAGATGCGCGGTGGGAAGGCGTGAAGCGGCCGACGTGGGTTCGATCCAGAGGTTGTTGAACACCAGCACCGTCGCCTTGCCGACACGCGGTCCGAGAAACGCCGCCGCGTCCTCGAAGTGGTAATGTTGCACACTCACCACAATCAGGTCGTAGTCGTGATCGGCGGGCAGATCCTCGCGCATGTGAATTGCCCAATTCTCGTTTATACGCTTGCCAAGGATCGATCTTCTCGCATCGAGTATCTCAAGCTTCACGGTCGGTCCGTACTGTACCGCGCGGCCCGGACGGACATAGAATTCGACATTGTGATCAGCCTTTTCGAGTGCCCACCCGTAGAGCACCGAGATCACGCCTCTACCGAACATCAAGATTTTCATTTGGGCGCGCGGCCGACTTGTCGATTCACAAAATCAATGAAGCCACGCAGGGAGATCTTTTCCATATCAGTCTTCATGGCTGGCCTGGGGAATCGTATGGACCGTGACTCATATCGATCCGCTCCACGTATCGACCAAGATAACCAACTCTGTGATCATCACTTGTCGCGGGTGTGGCACAGGTCGAGCCATTCAAGGAAATAAGATCGGGAAAGGCGCGGCGGCTCGTGAGCGGCCACGTCTTTACCGCCTTGTCTGCCCTGGCCTTCTGCATGGAAGGCTCGGTTGCATTGGTAACTGATACCCGATCGAGAATGACATACTTGCGCCAGCAATCCAACGCGCGTCTCTTCGTGGCCGTATAGCCACGACGTATCGATTTTATGAGCACTTGCGTGCGCGTCGGCCAGACAGGCGAATTTGCCGAGGGGCACTCCTCCCATTCACCGACATAATTTTTGATTTCGATCACTAGGAACCCTATCCGCCGATATGGCCAGCACGTCGATCCCATTATACGGCCTATTGTCTGAATCGAAGCATCTGAAATGGAGGAATACCGTCTAGTCTTTCTTTCGCAGTTCCTCGGCAACGAGAAACCCAATTCTCCAAGCTATCGAGTCCGGCCGGCGCAGTCACACCTGCCGGCCGCGGCGAAGCGATGCGCATTACTTGACATCTAAGGTTTCGTGACAGGTCGCGGAAAACTGGTCTCTAGAACTGGCAAGGCAGCGCTTGATCGTGAGGGGAAAAGCCCCCCGCATACGTTCTTCATTTCTAGCTGGCACTTGCGTGCCGTCTCCCAGAATGCCTGGCATGCGGGGGATAGCTTCGAGCGATTTTCCTCAACGCATTCCGATATGGAAGCGGGCGTCAGCCGCTATGGCCGCAAGCAGAACGATCTAATTTCTGCACCACATTGCGCTTTGGTGGCAGGCGAAGGAGCCGTCGCGAATGCGAGGTACGACGTAGATATACTTATCACGATCGCCATCGTCAGGAGACATAGTCGTCGTGCAAGAGCGGAGCTGCTGGCACTGAGTGCAATCATGCAGCTGCGTCGTGCTGGTCTTTCAGTGCCGAACGACATCTCGATCATCGGCTCCAGTAATTCGGTGATGGCCCAGTATGTCGATCCACCGTTGACGACGATCCACCTGCCATTTCGAAAAATGGACGAATTCGCAGCGCAACAGCTATTGGGACGTTCTTAACGGCAAGGCGCCGGCCGGTCCCGCATTTTCTCGATTTCCATCTGGTGAAGAAGGCGTCCATCCGTTCAGTCTGACGATTGGACGACAGAAACGTCCCGCGACCACCTCCGTGAAGTACCATATGAAGCCGATCAATGAGTAATCTTGACACATTCATTCGACAGATCGCAAAAGCTGAACTGCACATGCACCTTGAAGGTAGCATTCACCCTCAGTTGATGATCGATCTGGCCGCACGCAACGACGTGAAGCTTCGATGGGATACCGCAGAGGAACTGCGGGCCGTCTATCAATTCACCGATTTGCAGTCGTTCCTGGATCTCTACTTCGAAGGTTGTCGAGTACTCGTTCATGAGCGGGATTTTTATGACGTCACGCGCGCGTATTTGCGGCGCGCTCATGAGGATGGAGTGATCAAAGCGGAACTGTTCATCGGTCCGCAAAGCTTCACCGAGCGCGGCGTCGAACTAAGCACATTAATGAATGGCGTCTTGAGTGCGGTGGAAGACGGCGCTCGCGAGCATGGCATCAGCGTCGGGTTGCTCATTAGCGCGCACCGTCACCGCAGTGAAGAGGATGGGTTGACCCTGCTCAAGCAGGTGTTGCCCTGGTCGGATTACGTCATCGGAATCGGAATGGGACGCGCCGAAGTTGCAAATCCGCCGTCAAAGTTCGTCAACTTCTTTCGCTCGTGCCGGGATGCAGGGTTTTGCACGACGATTCACGCCGGCGAAGAAGGGTCAGCGTCCTACGTGCGCGAGGCGGTTGAGCTATTAAACGTCGATCGTATCGACCATGGAAATGCATGCTTGCACGACCCGGGACTTGTCAAACTTCTCGTCGAGCGAAGAATTCCTCTCACTGTTTGTCCGCTTTCCAACCTGAGACTGAAGTTAGTTCCGTCACTCGCGCAGCACCCACTGAAGAGGTTGATGGATGCAGGTTGGATCGTCACGACGGCTACGTTACCGAGAACCTGGTGGAGTGTCAGCGAGCATTGGGTCTGACGCATAACGATATCGCAAACCTGGCGCGGAATAGCTTTACCGCCGCATTTATTACACCAGATGAAAGGGCTAAGGCGATCTCGCGGCTCGATGCTTACTTAGCGGGTACTCCGAGAGACTCGAGATAGTAGATATCGAATAGAATCTGGCAATGGTCGAACGTCGTCACGGTGTTCACGGATGAGAGGTCGTTGTCACCGATTATGAGGCAAGGCCGAACATATTATGGTGTCCTAGTCCGGCCGGGAGTCGATAGCAGCAAGTGCTACTAAGGATATTCAACGTGCGACGAATGCCCATTTTTCGTCGACTAACCACACCGGTGCGACTCGCATGTCATTGATTACACTCATCCCAACGCTGTCTCTTAATCAGCGGGTCCCAGGTTCGAGCCGTGGTGCGCCCACCAAGCGTTTCAAGCGCTTACAGCAGTCGCGCACCAGAACGGACGAGGCGGTTTGACGTCCGGTTTGAGAAATTTGTTCGTCGCCCGTACGCCAACTTGAGGTATGGCGGCACGGCTGCGCGTACCGCGGCGGCTAGCTCGTTCCCCCGCGGCGTGGAGCGCTCTCTCACGCAGAAGTCTTGGCGACCGAGGACGCCTTCACCTGGAGTCGATCCACATCCCAAACTCACTGCTCCTATCCGTACACTTCACTCAATTTCTTGATCGTTGAGTCGGCGAGTTCGAGCCGGCCGGCTGCGAGTACGCAATCGCGCCTCCAGAGTTGATTGCCGTATTCAGTTGGCGCAAGATCACCGATCTCCGGCTGCAGATAGATCGCCGCGTGCATGCTACTTTGCTGGCCGTGCGGATAGCGCAGCGGAGTTTAGTCGGGTAACAAGACGAGTTAGTGATGACATCGCGTGCATCTTCGGCCAGCGATGCCGTAGCCAGTTCCGAGCCACAGGCGCGCCCGATCCGCTAAAGATCCTGCAAGTAGAGGGAAGCTACGCTGAGGAATCGGGCGGCGCAGTCGTCTTAGTCGGTCACTCCCCCGATGGACCGAAGCAGGGTGCCAGCGGTGGGCCGATGAGATGATTCAGCGTCGTCCGCCAAACGCTTGCGCAGCCTCGTTCTCGAAATCCGGCTGATGGTGGCCATGTTTTCCTCGATCTGCTCTACCATCATGCCGAGCCAACCGGCGGCTTCCCACACCTCGATGCCCTGCTGCATCAGCCAAGTCGCCACCGCAGGCCCGGCAACGAAGTATCGGCGACGAGCGCCAAGCATTCGCGGGTGCCCTGCGAGTCGAAGCTTATTCAATTTGTGATCGCAAAGCACCGCAATCTGGTTAGGAATACCGCGCGTTTGTCCTGGTCAGTCCGCGCTCCCAGCTGAAGAGCACTCTTTGCTTCGATCGACAAGCGCAGAACGTTTAAGATCTGGTAAGCCTTTCGTACGGACCAGGGCGGCCTGATTGCAAAGAAACTCGCGTTCCTCTGGTGCGAGCGTCCAAGCCAGGGCGACACCGCCGTACCGGGTGTCTCGCCCATGAATGGGTAGTCGCGCAGCGATGCCGAGGATTACGTCAGCTATCCACGGACTGGGGCGTAACGCGGGCATCGGAACTTGCAAGATGAATGGACCTGACTTGAGCTGAGACTGAGCGAGTTCCAACTCTTTAACACTTTGCAAGGCATGTGCCGCTCGCACCGCATCGATCGCTTGCAAAGGGCGCGACAGCCAACCTCCGCTATTGCTTAAGCGGTCCTCTTTAATCACGCTGGACTCGGCTCGAATGCAGCCGGTGTTGGGCGGAGATTTGTCGCAGTCTCGCGCTTGGTCATTGACGATGTGGATCACAGACCACTGCGGGGACCCACCAGCTTTACGGTCGCGTTGAAGCAAGCGAAAGGCTGGCCATAGCCCAGAGTTGTCGAAATAGCCGCCATCGACCAGTGATGCCAGGCTCGCCGTGGTCGTTTCATCAGTCACGGCGGCTGCAAATCCGAACAACGCTTGAGCCACTTCAGTCGCCTTCGCGCGCAGATCGGGATTAGGGGAGATGTAGGGAAAGCGTGCGCTCATATGGACCGCCTGCGCTATGCGTAGATCCGGCAGATGATTGAGGACCGCGCTGTTAAGCGGCGTGAGGCCGATTTCGTGGGGGGCATTCACGGCATTCGCTCGGTGTGACGGCAAAGCGACGTATTCACCACTGAGTGCGTCCGTTGCATTTAAGTAGACATTTAGTTTTTGTTGGTTATCTCCAGCCAGTCGGGCGAGGGGCAGATAAAAGTAGTCGCTGCCCGTGAGAGTCAGCCAACGGCGCGCCATGAAGCTCTCGAAGTAGTCTCCGCGGTGAGTGCTGATGAACCACCTTGGCAAGATGAGCCGTGGTACGTCGAGAAAAAGCAATCCTGCCACAAGCGGCGACAGGAAGTCTCCTGATAGAAATTCGCGAATGCAAGGAAGCCTGGCGCCGGCTGGCAGTTGTTGTGCGGCAAGAAAAGTCGCAACGCCGAGGCTTCCCCCAGACACACCAGAAAAAATCGCTGTGTCAGCGATCAGCGGTGTATTGCGAGCTTCGGAAAGCTCCTCGAGCGATACCGCCGTCCAATAGGCAGCGCGAATTCCGCCTCCTTCCGCGCTGATCAGAAGAGATGGCGTTCCGCTAACTTCGCTGACCGTCGTGGTCTTATCCGCCGATGTTATGGAGTCCTTGCAGGCGCCGCTTGCCTGTGTGACCTTTGGTGCCTCCACAAGAAGGGGATTAGGCCTTTCTTCAATGGGGCTTTGAAGCCAATAAAGAACAACGCCTAGTGCTAACAGAAGCCAACCTAGGCGTCGGGTTGGGATAATCACGAAAATCGAAATCCACCCAATGCAAAAGAGGGTGAACACCAGCAAACCCGACCCGACGAGCGCGTGGGCACCAACGTCCACGACGTCGCTTAGATCGTAAAAAAGCAAACAAATGCTGATCGCGTAGAGAATAATCGCTACGACAACCGGAGCTGCAGCTATGGCGAATTCTGTCGTCGCGCGCTTGGAGAAAGGGCGAGCCACGATGACAAGAATTGACCGGATGCACTCGATCGCGAGTATGCCAGAGAGGATGGCAACGGCATAAACCACCAGAAACGACACCCCGCGCAAACCAATCCAGGTTAGAGGAAGACCGCAAACCGCTCCCCACACCAGCGCCGTCCTTGGCGCCGGGGGAGGCGGAGTATTTAACCGGAACCAGTATGCAAAACGGTATGCCCAAAAAACGAATGCTGGTACAAGCAGCAGCAGCGGAGGTTCCAAACCCAGAGCTGAGTTGGAAGCAACGGTCGTAACGCCGCTCGCGAGCACGCCGCCGAGCAGAAGAAGGACGAGGAGGCCGCTCCAAAGCCTCGGCTCCCCCGAGCGAACATCAAGAAAAAGCGCGCGTAGCCTCGATTGGCGCAGTGCGGGCCAGACGTCTGCCAACATGACGACTGGCACTGGGGTCGCCGCTCGATGAATGCGCGCGAGCGTGGACGCGGCTTCAAAACACATGCCGATCAAAATTCCGATCAGAGCAATTCCCGTCAGCGGTCGTGCGACCGGATACTCTAATGCTGTCTGCCCCTGCCCACCGCCGGCAAATGCCACGTAAGCGAACGCGCAAACCAACCATGGCCACTGAACGGCGGATCGTCCTAGCCAGGATTGCCACCACATGAGGAGCGTGCCCTGGACCTGTTGAGTTGTAGACGCCTCAAAGTCGAGTTGAGCCATTCTTGCCTCCGGAATCGACCAGGGACAGCCAGGGCTAATCAGGGCGTAGGCTCGAATCCCTTACAACGAGAAATAGTATCGCCTTGAGAGACACTACCAGGTTGGCAATTTCAGGGCCGATTTGACCGTTGTGCAAGTAATTTTGGCGCAGACGGCGACGATCGCAACACAGGGCATGATCAACGTAAGGAAATCCTCCAAAATTCAGCTTGTCGGTGCGAAGGCTACTCACGCAAATGCTCGGCGGCCTCCTGATGCATTTCAATTCTTGAATAAGACGGGAAATCGAGTCCGCGTAACGATTTTTGCGGTCTCGCACCCTGCGGATCGGTAATTCCCATCCGCTCCTAAGTTACCTGAACATGTTGATAACACGGAAGCCTCGGTTGACCCCTTGAGGGTTGCTTTACAGACTGCCGAGCGCCAGGACCGGATAGCAAGTTACCGTGGAAGGCTGGTGACCTTGTCGTGAGCACACGCGGTCCCGATGCGCCGTCGATGAGTCTTGCCGATCGTCTGCGAGCGATTCTGTACTGGCCACTGAAGCGCCATCTGCTCGTTCAACCATTCAAGGTCATCGCCCGCGTCGGCTCCACGGGTAACGACGAAACCGTGCTCGAGCCCGACGAAGACAAGACCTCGAACGATCTTGATGCGGTCATCACGCCCCGACGGAGCGGCGAGCTTATGTTCTACGTGAACGACGCCATCTGGGCATTCGACGGCAAGCGCGGCTCGACGTTCTACGACACGCATGACGGCAGAGCTGTCATTGAGGTACGACAGACCGATTGGGTCCAACGTCAATGATACGGCTCGTCATTCTGTTTGCGACACTTGCAATTGCTCTGCCATTTGTAATTGCAAAGGTGGGCTTGCCGTTTGGGACCGCGGTCTCGCAGAGATTTCTCGAGCGAGAGACCAACGATAGCGATCCTCGCTTTACAATACCGCCCGAAGCAGAGGTCGGAGATCAGCTCGCGGCAGAAAGCCTGGCTACATGGGTACGAGAGCACACGGAGCGGGCGAGGGGCTATGCGCAGCGCGTCATTCCACTCGATGTCGTCTATTTCGTATGTTTGGGCGTCTTTTTGACAGCACCACTACGGAGACGGTCAGGCGCCTGTTCGCTGCCGCGAGCAGGATGAATACGAAGGCATGGTCTCCAAGCGGGTGGATGCACCTTACCGATCGGATCGGGTGGAGGCCTGGCAGAAGATCAAGGTCGTTCAGAAGGGCAAATTCCCCGTGGTCGGCTTCATCAAAGACCCGTCCGGCGTGGCCGCTCTCTATCTGGGCAGGAAGGAAGGCAAGGACCTCGTCTACATGGGCAAGGTAGGCACGGGATGGAGCCGGACAACGTCAGCGCAGATCCGCAAGGCGCTCGACACCGTCGTGAGCCCGAAGCAGAAGCTGACGAATGCTATCCGAAAGCCGAAGGCCACTTGGGTCGAGCCCAAGTCTTCGCAGACATCGAGTACCGCGACATTACCTCCGAAGGCCTTCTGCGGGCCAGCTCGTTCAAGGCCCTGAGCAAAGGAACGCGCTGTTCGTAGGGACGTTTGCTTTGGAGTATCTGGAGTACCGGTCATGGATCCGGACAAGCGAGTGCTGAAGGCCGTGCGAGAGGCTCAGGATATCTTGGCCCGCCATGTCGAGCCCGGCCCCAGAACCATAAACAAGCTGCTGGACGTGCTCGACGACGAAGCCGTTGTGCAGGCGATCGAGGAGTCGAGAATGGAAAAGCCTACCCCGGAACAGCTCGCCGAGCTCAAGAGGCTCAGCGCGATCGCGCGCGTGCCCGACGAATCTGAGATCGTGGCCTCCAAGGAGGAGGCCGAGATCCGGATACAAGATCGGCAGGAAAAAGCGAGGATGGAATGATGCCTGACAGGCCGATCAACGGGGTCGAGCCCGATCGCTCCGAAGACGATATCCAGCGTGAACAGCTTGGTCCCCGCGGGGTCCCCGGACGGGAAAGTCCGGCGAAGATGACGCCCCAGCGGGAGAAGAAGACGCCGAAGGATGTCGGCCCCGGGCACCCGGCGTGAATCCTATGGAAACGCTCGATCCTGATCGTGCCTGCCAAATACATGATGGGCTCAACGACCAAATGATCGAATGGAGACCTCATTGGGCTGCGATGTACCGCGAACACGGCACCACGTGGGATGAAGGGGGCGTATCCTGGGACGGGCGCTGCTGGACGGGTGGGCTGCCATCGTGCACAGGCATCCCTGCGACCATTGAGCCAGCCTTCGTCCCTTCCGCCTAAACGCGGCCCCGCGACAGCAAGGAACCTCGAGAATCCTTGCGGCGTTACACCGGCATCATTCGCATGAGGAGGATCCGATGGCAGCAGTCAAAAAGACGACGGTACGTGGTCGCAAACAGGACCGGGCGCGCGTGGCCGGTGGACAGAAGCACGAAGTAGCATACGAGGCCAAGAAGAGTGGCCGCTCGGCATCGGCCGTGAAGAAAGCGGTCAAGAAGGTCGGCAACTCCCGCAAGCGCGTCGAGAAGCGTCTCGGCCGCTAGGCCGCTGAGCCTCAGATTCGTCCGGAGAAGCGCGTGAAAGCGGTCAGACATCCTGCCTGTAGATTTGCGTGCGCAGGAACGATATCTTGTCATCAAGGGCCCTCACGTCGACATCGATGAACCCGGACTTGGGCCTGCCGTCGCTCCCATCGTTCCAGCGACAGCCCCTGCGCTTCAATGAGTCCTTGAACTCGAACGCCGTCTGCTCCGCCCAGACCCGCATCGTCGGCTTGCGGGCGGTCTCCAGCAGGAGCGCCAATGCCGGCGAGTCAATCGTGGGAAATTCGAACGCCAGGCCTCCAGCAGGGCGCGGCAATCGTCGGCGGCCCTATGTGCGTGGTGGAAATGGCCGGCTCCGTTCAGGAGATAGCCGAGTTGCGAGCCTGCGAAACCGTGCTTGCGGCAGTCTATCTCGCCCATGCTGCAGCCTCAGGCCTTGTGCTCGAACACGGGCCAGTAGCGTTCGGCAAACTTTCTGTCGAAAGCACTGTTATGCGCGATGGTGATGACCGCGCTCTCCGCGAAGGCCCCGATTGCCGCGTCGTCGAATTTGTGACCGGCCACCATCCCGTTGGTGATGCCGTGAGTTCCGCAATCTCCACCGAAATGAGGCGGCTGGGCTCGTGAAAGCGGAGAATGTATCTCTGACGCCGACGATGCGGCCGTCCGACGAGCAATCGAACTTGACCATCCCAAGCTCGATGATCTCGTCCTCGGCGTGATCGAGCCCAGTCGTCTCCGTGTCCAGCAAAATGCCGACCTTGGTCTCTCCAGTCCGACGAGCGGCGCGGACAGGGGCGCGGCACCAGGCGCCGCAGCACCCGGTAGACCAGCGATCGGGCGAGTGCCTCGACCAAGGCGGCCATGGATGTGTCCTGAAACATCTCTGCTCGACGCTTGCGGGCTCCGGACGGTACCGGTCCTGCACCATACCGGCCAGGCCAGCTACGAGGTACCCGAATGACGAGCAATTCACGGCGTTCTCGGCTCATTTCGGCGTAGTTATCGCAGGAAGGGGCGCTGGATGGCATGGACGCTGCAATCGGGTTCACGGCATGTCGGAACCAGTCGCTCCCGTTCGTCTTGAATCCAGCCAACCGTCTATCCGGAGTACCGCGTTCATGGCCCCCCGCGCCAACTGGAAAGGCTTCCTCCGCTTATCGCTCGTCACCTGCCCGGTGGCGCTGTACCCGGCGACCTCGGAGAGCGAAAAGATTTCCTTCAACCAGCTGAACGGGGCGACCGGCCACCGCATCAAGTACCTGAAGGTCGACGCGGACACCGGCGAGGAGGTCCCGAACGAGGACATCGTTAAGGGCTATAAAGTCGACACGGACACCTTCATCGAGGTCACAAAGGAGGAGCTCGAGAACGTAGCCCTGGAGTCCACCCGGACGATCGAGATCGACGGGTTCGTCGACCGGAGCGAGATCGATCCGCGCTACCTGATCCGCCCCTACTATCTGCGCCCGGACGGCAAGGTCGGCCACGACGCCTTCGCAGTGATCCGCGAGACCATCCGCGAGATGGACAAGGTCGCGATCGGGCGGGTCGTGCTGACCAACCGCGAGCACATCATCGCGCTCGAGCCGCTGGAGAAGGGCTTGATGGGCACGTTGCTCCGTTACCCTTACGAAGTGCGCGATCCCAAGGAATACTTCGCAGAGATCGAGGACGTCAAAGTGACCAAGGACATGCTCGACCTGGCTCGGCACATCGTCGATCAGAAGTCTGGATCATTCGAACCTGACAAGTTCGAGGACCAGTACGAAACGGCCTTGGTCGATCTCATCAACCAGAAGCGGGCCGGCGATCCGATCGTGCCGAAGGATAGGCCGAAAGGCGAGAACGTTGTCGATCTGATGGACGCGCTGCGGAAGAGTGTCGGTGGTGCGGCGGCAGAGAGCAAGACGCCGCAAAAGGCGGCCAAGAAGGCGAAGAAGGCGGCGGCGGGTCATAAGGAGATGCTGATGCCGATCGCCGGCAAAAAGGCGGCAAGGGAGGCCGGGGCGAAGAAGCCTGCGGCGGGAGCTCGGCGGAAGTCCGCGTGAAACATCCGGTCACTCCGGATGGAAGCTATTTCGTTGTGCGCGGACGGCTGTGGCGCGTGGCAAGACCGGGCCTCGGCGAGCAGGAAAGGTCCGAGCTGGTGAAGCGCCTGATGGCTGCCCGGCGGGCGGTGCGCGATGCCAAGGCCGATACGGATCCGCAAGCGGAAGCCGCGGCCCACCGAAAGGGTGATGCCGCAAAGCGCGCTCTGGGCGAGCGCGGACCTGTCTGGTGGAGCGACGGCGCCCCTGATTTCAACCGCCACATGGCGAAGAACACACACTATGCCGACTGGTATGCGGCAGTCGCCCGATTGCGCAAAGGAGGGTTTTGAATGCCAAGAGCCGCAATTTTCGATATTGACGGTACGCTCATCGACTCTGTCGATCTTCACGCCCTCGCCTGGCACGAAGCAATGGTGAAGTTCGGCCACGACGTCAGCTTCGAGCGGGCTCGCAGCCAGATCGGAAAGGGAGGAGACCAGCTTATTCCAGTCTTTCTGTCCGCCGACGAGGAGCGGGACCACGGCAAGGAAATGGAGAATTGGCGCGGCAATCGCTTCAAGACCGCGCATCTGCCGCTTGTCCGCCCGTTCTCGGCAGTTCCCGACCTGCTGCGCCGCCTTCGCCATGCCGGCGTCCGGGTCGCCGTCGCTTCATCGGCCAAGAAGGATGAACTCGCCAAGTATCTCGATATCGCGGGCATCACCGACCTTGTGGACGTGACCACTTCTTCCGACGACGTCGAGGAGTCCAAACCCGCCCCGGACATCTTCGAAACCGCTCTCGAGAAACTCGGGATCAAAGCCAGCGATGCCGTGGCGATCGGCGACACGCCCTACGACGCTATTGCGGCTGGAAAAGCTGGGATCGCCACGATCGGAGTTTTATGCGGCGGGTTCACTGAAGAGCACTTGCGCCAGGCCGGATGCGCGGAAATATATACGGGCCCGGCCGGGCTGTTTGCCTGCTTCGAGAGCTCTTTGCTGGCGGGTAAGTGAACCCCTTGGGGCTCGGCCGCAGACCGCCGCCCCGGGTCGTAGCCCGCGGCGCAGCGCTTAGGGCAGGACCTCAGACTTCGTCATGTCCGGAGAAGATCGATGACGGGGCATGGGCGATGGACGCTCAGCTGCGCCGGATCGAGAGACCCGAGCGGCTTTCGCATCGTACTGCGTTTGCGAGATCGAGCAGGCGACGTCGAGCGGATGGGTCGGCCTTCTCGGCGATGCCCCGAACGCGCTCAACAAACCCCCGATAGAACGCCTGCTCCATGGCGCACTCCCCGCAGCGGCACTGACCTGAGTTTGGATAGGCTCTTCGCCTGGACTCAAGCGAGCGGATCCGAAGCGTCCAAGCGCCCGCGTTTGCGCGATCACGTTGAATTGGCAATCTTCGTAGGACCAGAGTGGTTGGCTGGGGGAAGATGAAGGGCTTACCTCCAGTCGAAAGGCCTGCCCAGGATGCGGCAGGGCCATGAAGGCCTTGCCCGACGAAGCCGCGCAGGGGTGGCTGCGCAACATCTGTGCCGAATGCGACGATGACCGGCTGCGTCATCCTGCAGCGCGCAGGTGGCTGGGGGCCCCGTTGTGCCCTCCGGAAGAATTTGTCGTCGCCAAAACATTCCGAGGACTGGGGCTGGAACTAGTCGGTCTGGGCTCGGTTGACTTTCCACGCGGTTGGAAAATGTGCGGTCGGGGCGCTCTGCCGAGGTGCGAGAAGCCCTACGCTTCAGACGGCACTATCATGCAGTTTTGACAAGAAGAGCTGCACCTTTGGCGTCACAGTTTTGAGCAATACAGTACGGACCGACACCAAAGTGGAGGCGCGCGTCAAGCCTGTGCGGCTCGGCACAGCGGGATGGAATGTTCCTCAAAGCTGCAAGGAAAGGGTTGGCGGCGCAGGTAGCCACCTTGAGCGCTACGCACGGGTGCTTAACGCCACCGAGATCAACTCATCGTTTTACAGGCCGCATCGGCGTTCGACGTACGAGAAGTGGGCGAGCGCGACGCCGGATGATTTCCGATTTTCGGTCAAGGTGCCCAAATCCATCACTCATTCGCAACAGTTTGCGCGGGCTGAACTCGATCGGTTCATCGAAGAGAGCGCCGGGCTTGGTGCGAAACTCCAGGTTTTGCTCGTTCAATTTGCCCCGCGCAAAATGTTCGTTGAAGCCGACGCTGAACTGCTGTTCGGCGCACTGAGGGAAAGGACCTCAGCCGCTCTCGCTTGCGAGCCGCGTCACGTCAGTTGGTTTACGCCTGAGGTCGATGCCTGGCTTAAGGAGCGCAGGATTGGCCGCGTCGGTGCGGATCCTGCGCGGGGGCCTGATGCCGACCTGCCGGGCGGGTGGCCAGGCCTCGGTTATTTTCGACTGCATGGAGCGCCGCGCATTTACTATTCCGCGTACGACGTTGAGTTCCTTCGAACGCTGAAGCCGCGCCTCGGTGCTGCGTCGTCGTCTGGTGAAACCTGGTGCATCTTCGACAACACCGCCGCCGGCGCCGCGCTCCAGAACGCACTCGACTTGCTCGCTTGAGGGGCCTCTTGGCAAATAGTCCGCTGATATCCTTCACGTCCTCCATTTGCCGAGGTCTTTGAGGCTCGCAAGCTTGCGCCTTTTCGGACTTTCCACCAGTACCTCATGCAGCGAATACCGGCCAGCAGGAGAAAGGTTCGGCGCTTCAAGGCGGCGAGAATAAGAGGAACGCGGGCGGCGACTGCACGTTCGACCGGATAGGGGGCGCGAAACCAATTCCGAAGGAGGATCGGTCATGAGGTCTATCGCGAGCGCAATTATATTCGCTCTGACACTTTCAGCGCCGGCCGCAATTGCTCAAACCACAACGCCCGACGTTTCGACCGCGCCGAGCGCCCAGAACTCCGCCGCTGGCATCGCGGGCCAACCCGGCAACAAAGACGGTCCTGCTACCAAGTCCAGCGAAACGGTCGGCTCCAGCACCACACTGAACCAACAGGATCCAACGGTGCAGCAGCAGGACACTTCTAACATCAAAGGTCTACCGGGCAACAAGAGCGGCCCGCCAGCTAAGAAGCCCGATAGCAAGTGACGCGGCACCCCGATCGGCTAAGGGGCGTGCTATCCGGCCGATCTCGTCCGATGATCTCGAATGCTGCCGCGCGCGGGCCGCGCGGCAGGGCGGTGGCCGGAGCCGACCGGCATAGCCGCGCCGCGAACGGCGGGCGGGCCGGCTCCCGGATTCGCGCCGAGCCGAGCGCCACTGGCCGCCTTAGTAGGCTACGACGTTCCGCATCATGGATGACGACTTCGATCCAAAGACCGAGCAAGAGGCCGTGAAGGAAGCCGTCTTGGCGGATGGCTCCGAGCGGCAGCGCTGGCTCCAGCTCGCGCAGGCTTGGCTCGAATTCGCCCACATCCGTTGCCATCCGAGTGGTGCTACAGCGCAGCCGAGCTAATCGGGGCTTCGCGGACACTCCGGGCACGTGTCGCCGATCGAACGCAAAACCTCGCGCACTTCTTCGATGGCCTGATCCGGAGACAAGCCCTCGGGTGGCTCCTGCCTGGCGATATCCAAAGCGTGCTCGCTCGCATGAGGGTCGGCCCTGTCCTTGGCCCAGCCGTGCTCCTCGCATTCGTGGATGGCGCCCGCCTCCTGCAGCACGTGGATCGCCCAGCCGCGCAGCGTCCGGATCGCAGGCCGTCTTTCCTTCGTCGTAAGCATTGAGCGCGCTCCTGCGGGGACGAATCGTTCGCCCGTCTTATAGTTCCGAGCGGTTAGCACGCAGCAGGGATTCCCAATCGGCAGGGCTGGGAGTTGTCCCGCCCAAGCTCGCCCGGCCCTCTCTGCAGGGCGTCTTTAAGCGTCTAGCGCTGAGTGTTCCAAGCCTAAAGGCCCCTCGCTCGTACGACTGCTGGCCCGGTGCGCCGGAGGGTGTCTGTCAGATCGATGAAAGCAGGCCAAAACGCGGTTCGGCAGGAACGTAGCGTCGGTTAGCGGTGTTTCGACCTTTGCTCCATCATCCCACGCTGGTTCGTGCGTACCGTCCCGAGGCACCGCTCATGGCACTTTTGCGTACGCAGGATATCACGGGGGCGCTTCGGCGCCGGCCTGCCATCGCGATAGCCGCTGGCGCAGCTGCCCTGCTGGCCGCCACCGCGCTGGTGAACCGGCATTTCGCGCGGGAAGCGGAGCGCAAGAATCCGCCTCAAGGCCGGTTTATCGAAGTCGACGGCGTGCGGCTACACTATGTGGAGCGGGGTAGGGGCCGCCCGCTGCTTCTGCTTCACGGTAACGGCACCATGATTCAGGATCTCCAATCCAGCGGTCTGATCGATCTTGCAGCTCAGAGGTATCGAGTCATCGCCTTCGATCGGCCGGGCTTCGGCCATAGCTCGCGCCCCCGTGGCGCCGCTTGGGGACCAGACGAACAGGCGGACTTGCTTCGTAAGGCTCTTGAGCAAATCGGCATCAAACGAGCGATCGTGCTCGGGCATTCTTGGGCCGCCTCGATTGCTGTCGCATTGGCCACCAGACACTCCGGGTTCGTCGACGCGCTGGTGCTCGCATCAGGATACTATTTTCCGACTTCTCGGCTAGACCTCGCGACCCCGTCCTTGCCAGCGATACCCGGACTGGGCGACGTCATGGTCCATACAGCCTCGCCAATCCTCTCCCGCTTGATGTGGCCAACGCTCTTGCGCAAGCTCTTCGGACCGCAGCAGGTCCCGGCAAAGTTCGCAAGCTTTCCACTTGAGATGGCGGTTAGGCCGTCCCAGCTCCGCGCCAGTTCAGAAGAGGCCGCGATGATGATTCCGATGGCCGCTGCAGCCTCGAAGACCTATAGCGAAATCACGGTACCTGCGGTGATAGTCGCGGGCGAGGACGATCGATTGATCGAAGTCGAGCAATCCGTGCGCTTGCATCGCAAGATCCAGCACGGCAGATTGCGCCGCATCGCAGGGGCAGGGCATATGATCCAGCAGACTGAAACCTCGGAATTGATGGCGGCTATCGACGAGGCAGCTTCCATTTCCGCCTAGCGCGACCGGCTCCCCTCACGATGGCCGATTAGGAGCTTGATCGGGAGGGCATTCCGCGCAGGTAGCGAAGCGCTACGCAGCTTCGGCCTTATCTCTCTCCTCGCTCCGCTTTTGGTTGATGAGATTCAACAACTGCGCCGAAGCTCTCGCATCGCACAAGGCTCGATGGTGACTTTCGAGCGAGATCCCGTATATCTCACAAAGCTTTCCAAGTCCGTAGGACTTGTGTCCCGGATACCGCCGCCGCATTCCGGCGCACGTGCAGAGTTTCGGAAATTTGAAGCGCCGCCCGATCCTCTCAAATTCGTAGGCGAGGAAGCCGTAATCGAAACTGACGTTATGGGCGACGAAGATGCCATCGCCCATAAACTCCATGAAGCGATCCGCCACCTCCGCAAACAAAGGTGCGTCGCGAACCATGTCGTTCGTTATGCCGGTGAGCTGAACTATCTTTGGGGGAATGGAGCGCTGCGGGTTGAGGAGAGAGTGCCACTCGTCCAAGACGCGGTGGTTGCGGACCTTCACCGCGCCGATCTCGGTGATGCGGTCGCCGTTAGACCAGGAACCGGTCGTCTCGATGTCGACCACCACGTAATCCTGCTCGGGGTCGAAACGATAATCCACCCGACCGATCTCGGCGAAGATGCCGGCTGCGCTGAGCTGGCGGAGGCGGGTCAGCTGGTTGCGGCGGATCACATCGCCTTCTGCCTTGACCTCCATGAAGGAAGCCTTGCCGTCCTGCACCAGCATCAGATCGGGGAAGCCGTCCCGCATTCCGCGGAAATCGTCGCACATGCTGCCGACGATGTTGGCGATGCCGGTCGGATCGGATCCTTCGAGCAGGGCCCGCAGCGCCTCCACTTGCACATGATCCCAGCTGAAGATCCCGTTCGGCCGGCCCCATCTCGCTGCAACGGTGCGGAGGATCAACGAAATGGCAGATCCGGACGCGATGGCTGCTAGTTTCTCGTCGATCGTCGCGGCGAAAAGCCGACGGAAGCTGCCGTCCTTCAAGCAGTGGGGTAGCCAGTCGAAACCGCTGGGCATCCGGGTGCTCTCGAACAGCTCGTCCCAGAAGAGCAGGCCGAACAGGGTGTGCCACAACACGTTTTCGGTGAAGAAAACATCAGTGCCCTCGCGCCGCATCACGCCGGCGACACCCGCCTCGGGATTGCCGCGATAGGTATCGTCGACCGTGATCGTGCGGCCGGACCGCAGGAGTTCCGTGTAGAGGCCCGTACGCCGTCCGCCGAACTTGCGGGCGTAGAAGTCGGTCGCGAAAACGTGTTCGCCATCGCTGGCGGGATCATCGATCATCCGCTGCAGCAGCGCTTCGGCCCCGGCCTTGTCGCCTGTGTTGTATAGCAGACGAACCAAGCGCTCGTTGCAGTCCGGGGAAGGACCGGCACGATAGAGCTGGCGGGCAAGATCGGTCTCGCCCGCTTTCTCGAAGAATAGTCCGGTCAGATGCGCGGCTCGGCTGCGGAGATCGGCGGCGAACTGGGTCGTGCAGGCGGGACCGGCGAGTACGTTGCTGACGGCCCGTCTGTACGCGGTCTCCGATCCCTCCTCCAGGCTGTCCGGAATCTGGCTGTAATGGAACGAGGCGAGCGCCTCCTCGGCATCGGTGAAGCGCGCGCTGAACGAGGTCTCGCGGTTTGTGCGCAGGATTCCCAGGTCGCGCAGCGCGAAATTCTTCAGGTTCACCTCGGTCTTGCCGAAATAGAGATAGAGCAGGAACTCGATCGGCCGCATCCCGTCGAGCGCGATGAAGTTGCGGGCGCCGCAGTGCTGCGCCGCGACCGAAAAGGGAATGCGCTCCAGGTAGTAGCCGACGAACTTCGGCTTCGACCAGGATTTGCGAACGTCTCCTCGCCCCGCCGCCTGCGCGCCGGTGACGAGAACGTCTTTCGGCAAGCCTGAAACGAAGGCCGCATAGTCGGCCTCGCCAAGCTCGCGTGCGTGACCGGCCGCAGCCAGTTCCGAGGCTGCCCGCTCAACGTCGTTGATCTCGGGGTAATTGAATGCCGATCGGTTGAACATGGCACCGCGCCTGTTGATCATCCGGACCAGCAGGCATCGCGCATCCTTCGAAAGGCGCTCGAACTGCGCTATGAAGGCGCAATGCTCCGGACCCAGCACCGGGCTGTAAGTCCGCTGCACGAACTCCAGCATTTCGGCAAAGTGGTCGAGGTAGTAGTAAACAGGCAGTTGCGGCGGTTTGGCCAAGCGGACCTTCGTAGGAATCGTTTGTTCTATTTTTGTTCGAATGCCGTGCGCAAAGTCAAGCGCCTCGACGGGCTACGGGTGTCCGGGGTCGCGGACTTCGGCCGCCGTTGGCGCAGGATCTTCTTTCATGCCGCGGGCGACGATCTGGAGCGCTCCGTCCGGAAGCGGCCGCTGCAGCTTCAGTGCCTCGCCGGCCGGCGCAGTCATCCAGGTGTTCACCTCTTCGGGCGTCGTCAGGATTACGGGCATTGCCTTCGGATGTATCGCGCCGACTTCGGCGTTGGGCTCCGTTGTCAGGAACGCGTAGAGATCGTTCGTGGTCTCGCCTTCCCTGACCTTTCTCACCGAGGTCCAGTTCGCCCAGATGCCGGCAAAGCAGGCGAGGGGACGGCTCTCGTCGAGAGCGAACCAGATGTCGCCCCCTTCGACCTTGTTGAACTCGCTGAATGAATTGAACGGCACCACGCAGCGATGCTCCGGGCCCAACCAGCGCGTCCAATGCTTCGACTTAACGTTTCGGATGTTGGTCGTGCCGCTGTCCGGCTCCATCCGCAGTAGCTCCTTGAAATCGACCGTCTTGCCTTTCGCCTGCAGTTTCTCGGCTCGTTTTTTGGCCGCCTGCAGGAGAGCTTGCTGGGACGACGGCATACCCCAGCGAGCGGTCGCGAGCTCCCGACCATTGGCGCCATTGCGCACGAACGGAGCCTTGTAGTCGGGGAAGACGCCAGGCATGGGCGCCAAGTTGCCGACGTACCGGCTGACGACGCGGAACAGATCGCTGATCGCCGCCTGGTTGGTGGTGATGCTGTAGAGGTTGCACATGTCAGGAGGCCTTCTTGGAACGCCGCGAGGGTGCTTCTGGCTGTGGGGCACCTGTCGGATGCAGGCCGATCAGGTAGGGCCGACGCTTTTTGCGGAGGGTCTGCTGGCAGGGGCTGCAATATAGAAAGTTCCGCATCAGGGCGACCTGCCGGTCGCGCGGTTGCACCACCAATGCTAAATCGATGATTTCGGAGTGTTTGCAGTGTTCGCAGCGGACTTCGAGGAGCGGAAAGCCGGCAGCAATAGCGGCCGCGATCGTGGGAGAAGCGTGGTCGAGCTCTCCGATGAACAGGGCCGTGTTCCAGGCCGCACAATCGAGCGCATAAGCCTTGGCGCGGGCAGCGTCCGCCGCGGCATGGGCTTGAGCCGATTGCTCAAGGAGGTTTGCGAACGTCACCTCCGCCTTATGGATCTCACGGGCGAAGTGCTTGCGGTCCCCGCCCGACATTGGCGGCGGTTTGATGATGCGAGCGGCGGACATGCTCGGCAAGATACGAGGGGGGCGGGGCGAGAGCCAGCCGCTGGCGCTGGTGCGCTTGGTCGTCCAACCCGCAACGGCTAGGTCAATGCCCACATAAAATATTTTGATTTACCGAATTTCCGCTTGTCCCGTCGGGCAAAACAATGGTTCATAGGATGCTGGCTCTAACATGAGGACCAGCACAATGCCCGATCAAATCGAAGCCGCGTCTGAACTGTCGAAGATCGCCAAGCTCAATGGCGATTTTCGCAGGAACTACGGCTTGCTTCTTGGGGCCTTTCTGTATCTGCGTTCGATCAGCGCTGCGCGCGGTCGGGTTTGGCTGTGGTCTGCCTTGGCCTCAGTCGTCGGTTCGCTCGCATTGAGCTGGATCGGAAAGCACGCTTCATCTTGGCTTTTAGGCTGGCTGGAGTAGGCTGTTGAAGACAACCTTAGGGGGCGTTCCATGGGAACTGCACTCACTGTCCAGAATTCAAGATTGCCCCGACGGCGTGACAACGAGCTTCGGGCGGCGCAATATATCCGAATGTCGACAGACCGGCAGCAGTACTCAATCGCGAATCAGATGGGTTTGATCGCGAACTATGCGGCCGAGCATGGGCTCCAGATCGTGCGCGACTATATCGATGAGGGCATTAGCGGGCTGAGAATCAAAAATCGCCAGGGTCTCATCGATCTGCTCAACGACGTCCAATCGGGAGCCGCTGATTTCGCGAACGTCCTGGTGCGGGACGTGAGTCGTTGGGGACGGTTTCAGGACACAGACGAAGCGGCGTATTACGAGTTTATCTGCAAGCTGGCTGGCGTGAAGGTAATCTATTGCGCCGAAGTCTTCGAGAATGATGGAAGTCCGATATCCGGCCTTTGGAAGAACATGAAGCGACTGATGGCGGCTGAAATGAGTCGCGATCAATCGGCGAAGGTTTTTGCGGGACAATGCCGGATCGTCCGGCTTGGTTATCGAGTGGGTGGTCGGCTGGGCTTTGCGCTGCGGAGGGAGCTGGTCGATCCAACGGGGACCTCGAAAGGCTTTCTCGGTCGTGGGCAGCAAAAGGCACAACAGACCGACAGAGTAGTGCTGCGGGCCGGATCCCCCGAGGAAGTCGCGATCGTGCGGCGGATATTCGAAAGCTTCGTTGCCGGGAAAGGGGAAACCGCCATCGCCCGCGAACTGAACGCGAAGGGCGTTGCCAACCATCTCGGCATCGCGTGGGATATTCAGATGATCGGCCGCATTCTTCGAAACGAAAACTACATCGGTAACAACGTCTATTATCGGACGTCGAGCTATCTGCGGCAGCGGCGCGTCATTAACGACAAGGCCAAGTGGATCCGTAAGGAGGGCATCATTGAGGGCATTGTACCTCGGGATGTGTTCAATGAGGCCCAGGGGATTATCGAGCGTCGATTGCGACAGCATTTGTCGTCCGATTTGTTGCTGAAGAAGCTGCGCGTTCTACAGCTCCGGCTAGGTACCTTATCTGCCGATGCGATCAACCGGGCGAAGGGTGTGCCTTGCGCGGCCATATATGAACGCCGGTTCGGCAGCCTTCGCAAAGCGTATGGGCTGATCGGTTTCGTTCCGCCGGGAGACTATAGTTATATCGATACCCGTGAAGAGCGTGTGGGCTTGATTCAGCAACTCGCCGCCGCGATTGGTGCTGGCGTTCCCGATGTGGACTCCCGGCTCATTGTTGAGCGAACCGGGGGCTGCTTGGCGCTGAAAGATGGGTCCTTCATATCTTTGCGCGTCTCTCGGTGCTGGCAGCATCCCCAACGGCACTGTCCGGTTTGGACGCTGCGGCGCAGCGCCAAGCAGCGTCCGGGTGCCGCAATTGTGGTTAGGCTGGATGCCCAGAATAAGATGCCTCTCGACTACATCCTGACTTCAAGAGACCTCATTCCTGAGCAACCGCTGATCATGACCGAGGCGGTCGTAAAGAAGCGCTATCGACGCAGGTTCAAAGATACGGCGGAGCTGATCCGAGCCTTGCAGCGGAGGCAACGCGCGTCTATGGCCTAGCGTCCTAAGAGGCCGCTATCGCCAGCGAGCTATTTGGCTTCGTTGCCGCGATCGACCGCGAAAACCTGAAAGAATTGGCCTGTCGTTGTCTGTGTGAATAGAATTTCGAGAGCGGTAATCTCCGCATATCCGCTACTATCACTGCCGACGTTAATTAGGTCAACGATGGTCACGCCGTTCCCTGTGTCGAAGTTGGATGCTGGTGCGCCTGGAATCCGGATCAGGCCTTGCATGCTCGGGCCCTTAGTGCGGATTGCGACTATAATCTGCGCGGTGTTTCGCCCGGCGAATGCCGAGCTGAAAGCAATCCTCTGCCACTGATCAAGGTCCCCCGCGGCCCGGCCCAGGTGCATCGAGTCGGCCATAGGGTCAATTGCTGCGGTGGCCGGCGTGACGAACACAAACAGAGCAGTGAGAACGAGTCGTGACGTTCGATGCATAGCAGCAATCACCAGCCTGTCATCGGGTGGGGCGCTGATGCGCCGTCGTTCGATCCCACGGCATGTCCGGCCTCTACTGCTTCATTCCGAGTTGCTCTGCGCAAACGCTACCAAGTTGAACGCCGGTGGGAATGGGCCCGTAGTAGAGGCTGCTGTCCTTGTCTTCAGTATCGAGACTTTTGATCGTTCCGTTCGGGGCCGCAACGACGTTGACCTTGCAGGCGTACCCCCGCGAACTTCCCGATGCGCTCGATGGGCCGTCACGAGAGACGGAAATTGAACTCCCACTCGCTAATTGCCAGCTATAAGCCGTTTCGCCGCTGTTCATCTTGAAACTACTTGCAGGTGGCCCCCACCGCATGACTAGGGTGTCAACATTTCTCCCGACGTAGTCCTGTCCTAACTTGGCGCGAACATCTGCGCCAGTGGCGTAACACCCTCCCAGTGCCAAACAGAGCACTACAATTCCCAGCCCACGCATTTCTCGCCCCCTAGAGCGCTACATCCAAACGCAACTGACGCGGGAGATCAAGGGCTAGTGCCAGTATTTTGGAATGGCTGTCTTGGTGGGCCCGCCAGCTTCCGTCTCGATCTGCTCAACCTTGATAGGGTGCGCACTTGTTGGAAATGGGCGTCCCCTTTGGCGATGCACGACCTGTAAAGATTTGGCCCGGCCACCGCGTCCAACGCTACTGCATCGCAAAATGGAAAGCGCTTGAGCTCGACAGCCCTAGCGCGTAGCTTTGCGTCGGGGGTTCGAGCCAATGAATTTTGAGGACGCACATTTCCTCCTTCGGTGTCTGCGCTATCGCCTTCACACTGAAAAGCTGCCCTTGAAGACGCTGATGCTCCTTAATCTGAAGGGGGCGACCGTGGTCGACATCGGCGCGAACAAGGGCATCTATTCATTTTGGCTGGCGCGCGCCGTCGGTTCGTCCGGCCGGGTTCTGGCGTTCGAGCCCCAGCCGGAGATGACGCGTTACATCCAACAGCGAAGGAAGAGCTTCGGCTTCGACAACGTGGAGACATTCGAGACCGCGCTTTCAGGTCACAACGGCACGGCTCAGCTCACCAGACAACGTATTGGCGACGGAAGCGCCTCGTTGTGTCTCGATCGCGGTATTGCGGGCGACGAATTGATCTCGGTCCCGCTCGCGGTGCTCGACGACTTCACAATTCAGAATCTCAAATTCATCAAATGCGACGTCGAGGGGCATGAGCTGAGCGCCCTATCGGGCGCACGACGGCTGCTCGAGACCTATCGACCGGTGATACAGTTCGAGAGCCTCGCCGACAACGCACTCGGTATCTTCAAATTTCTTGAGGAGCTCGGCTATCGAGGCACGATGTATCTGGGCGACCAGTATCTGCCTTACGGGGCAGGCTGGCAGATCCCGCACCGGAAATTTGGTTTCGGCGGGCATCGCGATTTTTTATTCTTCCCGGAAGCCGCGATCGGATCAACCATACCGTTCGATGTCTACAAGCGGATCGAGGCTTGTGCATTTTGACGTTTGGATGTGATGGGCTTTCGGGTGCTGCCGTGTACGCTTCTCGCCAAACCATACTTTAACGACGACGCCTGAACGGAATGACCTTCTAGCCAGGTGGTCGCGTCGTGGTGAATTCGAATCGGGTGTCTCGGGATCGACGCCGTAGTATCTTCGAGCGTTACTCCAACCTACCGCCAGCGCTTCGGCTTTCGTAGTACACGGATATCCACCGGCCATGCCTGTTCTTCGAGAATGTCGAATGATCGGGCACCACCCCATCCAGACCGAGCCGGAAAAACCACCGGTAGGCCAAGTTGAGGTGAACCTCATCGCACAGGCGCCGTTCCGATCGGATGCCGAAGCAGTAACCGATGAGGAGCATCCGGATCATCAGTTCAGGACCGATCGAGGTCGGCCGATGCTACTGTAGAATGGTGCCAGGTCCCGCCCGATCTTTTGCAGATCGACAAACCTGTTGACCGATCTCAAGAGATGGGCGGCGGAATATGCTTCTCAAGCGAGAACTCATAGAGCAGCAGCCTGTTCGATTTGCCGATGCCCCATCATGATCTTCCGTCCTGCCAGTTAGACAGACTGAATCACTGCTATCATTGAGCCGCAACTGCCGCCTTTTTCAACAAAATCGACCCGAAGCAGACTCCCCGCTCAGGTCGATCCGCATCCCGACCAAAGCATCAATTTCGCTGCAAGCAAGTGTTACCTTGGAAACCCATCCAGGCGTCGCCAGTCATAGAGTAGGCACTCCGGTGTTCCTGATCGAGCCAGAATTCGGCGAGGTGCACGGCTCCTTTCGCCCCTGCGATTCCACCGAGAACGAAGCAAGCCAGCGTCCCGAACACTATGAGGGGGCATTTAAATATCGCGTCCATATCACCGGCCCCGGCAGGAATCTCTCCAATCTACCCTTCTCACCTGTGGATGATCTTCTTTAGTATTCCCGTAAGCGTTCGAAACTCTTGCTGGCTCAGCGGGGAGAATGTCTCACGAGAAATCTCCCGGACGGTCTCGATCGCCGCGTCAGCGATGCGACGGCCCTTGTCAGTCAAGTCGACTTCCCGCCGTCGGGGATCCAGTGGATCCTCGTTGCTCGTGATCAAACCGCGGGCTTTGAGACGCGTTATGACACCAGTAATCGTAGCGGAATCATAGTGGATCAAGCGTCCAAGATGATTTTGGGAGCAAGGTCCGACTTCGCGCAACTTCGCGAGGGTCGAAAACTGCGGACCCGTCAGCCCTTCGATCATCTTCGCGGTGAATATTGCCGTGTGTGTTCGAAGCGCTACCCGCAAGAGGAAGCCCGGTGCGTCATCCAGCGTATACGCCGGCCGGGTAGGTTTCGACTTTACGGCAGATCGTTCATTTGCTTTTGGTGGCAAGATTTTCTTCCTTGCGGCGAAAGGCTGTGGGCTCATCGGGTGATTAAACGACTGGCGCCCGGGAGCTTTTCGGCACCAACTTAGGTCTACATTCCCTCGATCCCAGAATCCATACCCGATCGGGGCCGGGCGGCGCGAGCGCCGGGCGTCACCTGCGCGGCTCAAGAGCTCTTAAGGTGGAGATATGACGGCTCCTGCCCCTGAAGCGCCCGTCTGCTCACGTCCGCTCGCATCCTATGCTCGCCTGATCCCCGTCTCCGCCTCGTTGGATAGAGAGATTCATTACACGTGCACGAGCATAGTACTTGCATACGAGTGTCAACTGGTCTAACGGTCGTGACACATGTTCACAGAGGTGGGTAGGGTTCTGGGTATGCCGCAACACCTGCGAGTAGGCTGATGTCTCACGTCACCGACAGCATGGAGTCCGTTCGGCCCGACCTGATCGAGAAGGTCACAGGGCGTGCTGAATATATTACGGACCTAGTTGTTCCGGGGATGCTGCATGGTTTCGTCGTGCGATCGCCCGCGGTCCATGCGCGCATTGTGTCGATCAACACGAGTGGCGCCAAATCGGTCGAAGGGGTCGTCGATGTGCTGGTCGGGGAAGATGTGGCCACGTTTGGCTGCTGGGGCGTAGTGCTTAAGGATCGGCCGATCATTGCTATCGATCGTGTACGCTATGTCGGCGAGCCGGTGGCCATCGTCATCGCGGAGACGGTCGAGATCGCTGAGAACGCTGCAGAACTTGTCGATGTTGAATATGACGAGCTGCCGCGCGCCACGACGATCGAAGAGGCGATGGCCGAAGGGGCGCCGCTCATCCACGATCGCCACGATAACCTTGAGGATTTCTACTTCAAGGGCGGTGCCCGGCCGACCCAGGGCAGCAATGTCTTCCATACCTATCGCAATAGTGTCGGTGACGTCGATGCCGCCGAAGCGGCTGCCGCGCATGTCCACGAAGACCACTTCACCTTTCCTGCGATCTCTCACTTTGCCATGGAGCCGCACGCCGTCATCGCTGATTTCTGGGGCGACACCCTGACGATTTGGGCGGGCGCCCAGACGCCCACTGCTGTTCAGAAGGTCCTGGCGCGCTTATTCGGGCTGCAGCTGACTAAGGTTCGCGTCATCGTACCGTTTGTAGGCGGCGGCTTCGGCGGCAAGGCTTCCGTAAAAATCGAGCCACTAGTGGCGGCGGCATCGTGGAAGGTGCAGCGCCCGGTGCGCGTGGCCCAAACGATATCCGACTCGATGCTGACCTGTAGGCGGCTCGGTGCCGAAATTACAATACGTACTGCCGT
>Ga0065165_1000814_pt1 | contig 41379 bp, 35 predicted proteins | sample AraplaMF_Cvi_mMF_FD_63813 | JGI IMG/M metagenome (GOLD analysis project Ga0065165, IMG submission 63813) | Arabidopsis root microbial communities from the University of North Carolina, USA - plate scrape MF_Cvi_mMF (version 2) (version 3) | ecosystem: Host-associated > Plants > Roots >... | reverse complement strand
GTTTCCGCTAACCGAGCGTCTTTCGGACACGGTGCTTTCGTTGCCGATCGATACGGAGATACAGCCTGACCAGCTTGTATATATAACGGAGGCTGTAGCTGCCTATTTTGGAAATTAGTAGACTGTAATTCTGGAAACGTATGGCGTCTGAACAGTATTATGCTCATCCCACGGCGGTCATTGACGATGGCAGTGAAATCGGAGCCGGGGTTAAGATCTGGCACTTTTCGCATATTATGCCCAACTGTAAGATTGGGGAGGGCTGTAATATCGGGCAGAACGTTGTTGTATCGCCGGGCGTAACGCTTGGCAAGAACGTGAAGGTTCAGAACAACGTTTCGATTTATACAGGAGTCCAATGCGAGGATGATGTTTTTTTAGGGCCTTCGATGGTATTCACGAATGTGATCAATCCACGGAGTGCTATTAATCGGAAAAGTGAATACGCTAAAACTATTGTAAAACGTGGTGCCACGATCGGCGCGAACGCTACGGTGGTTTGTGGTCATGATATCGGTGAGTACGCGTTTATTGGCGCGGGAGCTGTGATTACGAAGGATGTACCAGCGTATGCGTTGGTAATCGGTAATCCTGCGCGGCAAACGGGCTGGATGAGCGAGTACGGGCATAAGCTGCACTTTGGTGCGGATGGTGTTGCCATTTGCTCGGAGAGTCATGAGAGGTACAAGCTTGAAAACGGTAAGGTTATTAAGTTAACGGTTTAAGATGAAACGTTTTGCATTGATCGGTGCTGCGGGCTTTATTGCGCCACGCCATATGAAGGCTATTAAAGAAACCGGGAATGTACTGGTTGCGGCGTTGGATAAACACGATAATGTCGGGATTCTGGATTCTTATTTTCCGGAGACGAATTTTTTTGTGGAGTTCGAACGTTTTGACCGGCATCTGGACAAGCTGCGGCGGAAGAATCAGCCGGTGGATTATATGTCGATCTGTTCGCCCAATTATCTCCATGATTCACATATCCGGTTTGCGTTGCGCAGTGGTGCCGATGCTATCTGCGAGAAGCCGTTGGTGCTGAATCCGTGGAACCTGGCGCCGCTTGAGGAGATCGAGGCGGAGACCGGTAAGAAGGTGTATACGGTGCTTCAATTACGTCTTCATCCGAGTATAATCGCTTTACGAGAGAAGATACAACAAGGTCCTGCAGATCGTGTATACGATGTGGATCTTCATTATATAACGTCGCGCGGCAACTGGTATCATTCCAGCTGGAAGGGCGATTCCTCGAAGTCGGGAGGTGTTGTTACCAACATTGGTATTCACTTCTTCGATATGCTTATCTGGGTATTTGGTGGTGTTAAGAACGTTACGGTGTCGGCCCTTGAAGAGGATCATGCATCGGGTTTTCTGGAGCTGGAGCGCGCGCGGGTGAAGTGGTTTTTGAGTGTTAATTACTCGCATATTCCGGAGGCGCAGCGTCAGAAAGGTGCTCGCACGTACCGGTCGTTGCGTTTGGAAGATAACGAGATTGAGTTCAGTGACGGCTTTACAGATCTGCATACGAAGAGTTATGCGGAGATTCTGAACGGCCGTGGTTTTGGCGTTTCGGACGCGCGTGCTTCGATAGATCTGGTGCACGCGATCAGAGGCGTTTCAGTAACTATATAAGAGTACATACATAACTATTAGCATAATGAAAAAAGCCCTGATTACAGGTATTACCGGACAGGATGGCGCGTATCTTACCGAATTACTTCTTTCAAAGGGATATGAGGTTCACGGTATGAAGCGTAGAAGTTCGTTGTTGAACACGGACCGGATCGATCATTTGTACCAGGACCCGCACGAGAACGATGTGAAGTTGAAGCTTCATTACGGCGATCTTTCGGATTCGGCCAATGTGATACGCCTTGTTCAGGAGGTTCAGCCGGATGAGATTTATAATCTGGGTGCGATGTCGCACGTTCGGGTGAGTTTTGATATGCCGGAGTATACCGCCAACGTAGACGGTTTGGGTACACTTCGCATTCTGGAGGCTATCCGTATTTTAGGGTTAACCGAGAAGACGAAATTTTATCAGGCGTCTACTTCGGAGTTGTATGGTCTTGTGCAGGAGGTTCCACAGAGTGAGCGGACACCGTTCTATCCGCGTTCACCCTATGCGGTGGCCAAGCTTTACAGCTATTGGATCACGGTGAATTATCGCGAGGCATATTCTATGTTTGCCTGCAACGGTATATTGTTCAACCACGAATCGCCGTTGCGCGGTGAGACGTTTGTGACCCGTAAGATTACGCGTGCGGCGTGCCGTATAGCGCTGGGTCTTCAGAAGTCAGTGTTTATGGGCAATATCGACGCCAAGCGCGACTGGGGTCATGCGAAAGATTATGTGCAGGCGATGTGGCTGATGCTACAACAGCCGGTAGCAGACGATTTTGTAATTGCGACGGGTATTACTACTACGGTACGCGAGTTTTTGGTGAAGACGTTTCAACGTCTGGGTATCGAGATCGGCTTTAAGGGTACCGGCGTTGATGAGGTAGGTTTTGTTACCGAGGTAACGAACGCGGAAGTAAAGGTTAAAAAGGGAGATGAGATTATCCGGATCGATCCGAAGTATTTCCGTCCAACCGAAGTGGAGTTGCTTATTGGCGATCCGACGAAGGCGAAAGAAAAGCTGGGTTGGTCGCTTACGTATAGCCTTGATGCGCTTATTGACGATATGGTTCAGAGTGATATGTTGCTGTTTAAGCGCGATCATTACCTGAGCGAGGGAGGACATCAGATATTTCAATATCACGAGTAATGGAGAAGTCAGCTAAAATATATGTAGCGGGTCACCGCGGGATGGTAGGTTCGGCGCTTGTGCGCAAGCTGAAGGCAGAAGGCTATACGAACCTGGTGTTGCGCACATCGGGCGAGTTGGACCTGCGCAGCCAGGACGCGGTTACGAATTTCTTTGCTACCGAAAAGCCGGAGTATGTTTTTCTGGCGGCGGCCAAAGTGGGCGGCATTATGGCCAACAATACGTACCGCGCGGAATTTTTGTACGATAATCTGATGATTGAAAGCAATATCATTCATCAGAGCTATAAGCACGGTGTAAAGAAGTTATTATTCCTGGGTTCTTCGTGCATTTATCCAAAGATGGCACCACAGCCCTTGCAGGAGGACAGTCTTTTGTCGGGATTTCTGGAAGAGACGAACGAGCCGTACGCTATCGCGAAGATCGCCGGTATTAAGCTGTGTGATGCTTATCGCTCGCAGTACGGTTGCAATTTTATTTCGGCGATGCCGACGAATCTGTTCGGCCCGAACGATAATTATGATCTGAATACGTCGCACGTGTTGCCGGCACTGATCCGGAAGTTTCATGAGGCGAAGCAGGCGGGCAGCGACGCTGTGGAGATCTGGGGTACGGGTTCGCCGCGCCGCGAATTCATGCATGTGGACGATCTGGCGGATGCCTGTTATTTTTTAATGCTTCATTTTAACAGCCCGGGCTTTATTAATGTAGGAACGGGTGAAGATATTACTATCAAAGACGTAGCTTTATTACTGAAGGAAATTATCGGATTTACCGGAGAATTGAAATTCAATACTTCGAAGCCCGATGGAACGCCGCGTAAGGTTATGAGTGTTGAGAAGTTGAAAGGACTTGGATGGACGTCCAAGATTTCTTTCGAAGCGGGATTGCGCAGTGTTATTTCTGATTTTGAAAAAGAAGTGATTTCTGACTAAACCCCCGATGATGTATGATAAGAAAGACCATTCTCCGTATTCTGAATTTTTTTAACTGGTTTTATGCAAAGTTAGGTTGGTCTGTATACCGTAAACGGTATGCGTATCAAACCAATTTGTTTGGTGATGAGTGGAATGGGTATCTGCAGCAGCAGGATACAGCAGCGGCATACGACGGCCTGACAAAGGGGTTGGACGACCGCAGCAGGGGATTGGTAGATCTGTTGCTGTACCGCTTTAAGAATGTATTGTCTACGTATCCATGTTTATATCCGATCGAGGTTTTTAGTCGTGAGGAGTTTGATCAGCGAGCCGATTTTGAGCGGCACGTGAGCGAGATCCGACGCAAGTATTCGATTACGGCCGAGAGTTATGATGCGTGCTCGTCGTTTTATCACAGTGGAGCTGTGTTTTTGCCGGAGCATGTGAAGACACGCCTGCAAGGCAAGACGTTTCTCGATGGTGGCGCTTATATAGGCGAAGCCTCGCTGGGATTTCTGGAATATAAACCCGGACGTGTTTACTCGTTCGAGCCGATTTCGAAGAACTTTAACCAGCTTCGGGAGAATGTGAGTCGTAACGGTAAACAGTCTACGATTGTACCGGTGAAGAACGGTCTTGGGGATGCTGTGAGTAGTGTGACGATGACGGTGAGCGGTGTAACATCGCATGTGGTGGAAGAAAGTGCAGGCGGCGCCGGCGTTGAGACGATCAATATTGTTACGTTCGATGATTTTGTTCGTCGTGAGAACGTAGCCGATGTAGGATTGATAAAACTGGATGTGGAGGGATTTGAACAGAAGGTTATTGCCGGAGCGATGGAAACGATTCGCAAGTTCAAGCCGGTGCTTTTGTTATCGATCTACCATAATCCAAAAGATTTCTTCTTTATCAAGCCATTCCTGGAGCGTGAGAATCTGGGTTATAAGTTTATGATACGGAAGATTAATCCATACTGGCTTACCTACGACACGATGTTGGTTTGCTATGTGGATTAGCAGGTTTTGAAATAATTGATTTTAGATTGATAAAGGCAACTACTTACCGGTCGGGGATAACGTATTCTCTATTTCTTAATGTACTCTCGAAGGGTTTTCTTTTTATAACAAACCTGCTGATTGCCCATTTCTTCGGTATCAACGCCGGTACGGACCTTTATTTTTATCTTTTTTCGTGTGTTTTGCTTTGCGCCAATTTTGTTATCGGCATTAATGGTTCGGTGATTATACCTGAATCCAAGCGGCTGGAAGATGTTCACGGTCGCCAGGCATCGCATGGGTTTGTGAATCGTGTGTTTTATACGCTTGTGCTGGCGCTTGTGCTGGTATCTGCGGTGTTGATGATTTTTCCGATCGAGATCGTTTCGGTGATTTCGAATTTCGATACGGCTATTCTGGAAACTCATACCGGAATTATATATCTGTCGGCTATCCTGCTGGTGGTTCAGATTGTGGTATTATTTCTAAACGATCTGCTTACATACTATCGGTATTTTGTTTTGCCGGGTGCTATTTCGTTGACGAATGCTGTGCTGACGATTGTGTTTATTTATTTTTTTCACGATCGTTTGGGGCTGCAAAGTATTTTGCTGGCGGCCATTGCGGCTTACGGCACATCGTTGTTTGCGCAGCTTTTTATTTTGAAGCGTTATGAGCAGTGGAATTTTTTTTCGTTCGGTTTCGCCACGAACCGGGCCACGATGTATAACGCGATGTACTCTATTCTATCGATCGTTACATCAATCCTGGTTTCGTTCGTGCCATTGTACCTGCTGAGCCGGTATTCATCGGGTGCGATTTCGAACCTGGTTTTCGCCCAGCGCATTTCCGAGATTCCGAATACGCTTCTGGCTATTCAGTTTGCAGCGGTGGTAGGGGTGAGCCTTACCGAGAAGTATTTGCAGAAGGACTATGTTGATTTCAACGCCATTTTTGTGCGCAGTGCCGGTGTGTTGTTCTTTTTGCTGATACCGGTTGCTGTATGCATTTTCTTTTTGAGTGATGATCTGATAGCGGTGTTGTTTGAGCACGGCGCATTGAAGGATGGTTTTTCGAACCAGATAAGCCAGGTGCTTTCGCTGTTGATTATTGGTGTGCCGTTTACGGGTGTGAATTATCTTTCGACGAAGGTGCTGATTGCTTCGCAGCGAATTAAGGAGTCTTTTGTTTTCAATGTTATTCTAAGTGCCATACATATTGTGCTGGCGTTTGTCGGTATTTATCAGGCTGCGCAGGCCGGGTATGCGGCAGGCTTCTCTGTATACTGCGTTCTGTATTTTCTGACGACTTATTTTTTATTCCGTTATGTTCTTCCGTTTGTTGAGTACGGTAAGGTTATACGGTCGTTTCTTGTTTTTATGCTTCTGAATGTTGTATTGATGGCGGCTATTACGGCGCTTGCGTCATGGGGTATCCCGCATGAATTGCACTTGCTGAAGCTTGTGGTTGCGGGTGGAGCATATGTGGTGTCGCTATTGATTATTAATCACTATATGGGCATCAGTCCTGATATACGGGATACGGTGAACAATGTTATCAATGTAATTTTACGGAGGAGAAAAAATGGATAACCGGAAAGTTATTTTAATGATTATTCCTGGTCTGGGCCAGGGTGGGGCCGAGCGCATCTACCATTATATGTCGAAGGCTTTTGCGGAGGATTACCGTGTGGTAGAGGTTTTTTTTAATCTTGACGACCAGGTGTATCCCATCGTTAACAAGGAGTATTATGTGCTGAACCCGGTGCGGGCCAGGGGGATTTTTCAAAAATTCAGGAATCTGTACCACCGTGTAGCGGAACTGCGGCGGATAAAGAAGGCTGTTAAGCCGGATTTCTCGATCAGCCAGATGGACGGGGCAGATTATATCAATATTCTGACGCGTATTAAGACCGAAAAAGTTATCACCTGTATTCAGTGTACGCTTGTAAACGATAACAGTATTAAGGGGCTTATCGGTTGGATACGGAAGCACATTTTTATTCGTTTCTTTTATCGCTGGCCGGATGCGATTGTGCCGGTAAGCCAGGAGATACAAAAGGAGCTGGAAGATTTCTGCGGCACACCGTCGCACAAGTTTAAGACGATTTACAATTTTGCCGATATCGCGAAGGTTCATGAACAGATGGATGAGCCTGTTGTGCCTGCGCTGGACAAGGTGCTTTCGGAGAATTTCTCACTGGTTACTTCAGGACGAATGGAGGAGCAGAAAAATCAGCGTTTTCTGTTACAGGCCTTCAAACGGTTTGTTGATCGCAAGCCAGGTGTTACGTTATTTATTCTGGGAGACGGGCAATTGCGTGTACCGCTTACGGCTTACGCGCGCACACTCGGTTTAAAGGCGTATAGTGCTGCCGACTCGGATAATCCGGAAGGTCAATACGACGTTTATTTTATGGGCTTCCAGAAGAACCCGTTCAAGTATTTCTCTCGGGCAGACTGGTTTGTGTTCACCTCGCTTTGGGAAGGCCTGCCGCTTGTGCTGGTAGAATCTATTGCGTGTGGAACGCCGATTATTTCTACCGATTGCAAGACGGGGCCGAAGGAGATTCTTTCTTTTAACCAGGATCCTGTGTCTATAGGCACAGCACCGCGTTATGCGGATTACGGCATACTGATGCCTCCGAGTGACAGCGAGCCGCTTGAGCAGCACATTGAACTATGGGCCGACGCGCTGACGAAGCTGGAGAGCGATGCTACGGTGGGAGCCCACTACCGCACGAAGCAACAGGAGCGGCTCGGTATGTTTTCGCTGGAGTATGCCGTACAAAGCTGGAAGGATTTATTTGCAACTTTGAAAAAATAGTAACGCCTTTATGTGTGGAATAACAGGTTTTATAGATTATAGCAACCGCGTTTCTGTTGATGCGCTGACGGCCATGACAAATGCTTTCAGCCACCGTGGGCCAGACGATTCGGGCAACGAGGTGTTTACCACACCGTATGGCCGTGTGGGGCTAGGGCACCGCCGGCTTTCTATTCTGGACCTTTCGCCTGCCGGGCATCAGCCCATGCGGTTCGAGCACCTTCATATTATTTTCAATGGCGAGATCTATAACTTTAACGCGATCCGTGACGAGCTGATCGCGCTTGGGCACACGTTCAAGAGTCACTCGGATACCGAGATGATTCTTCACGCGTACCAACAGTGGGGCGAAGGTTGTGTAGACCGGTTTATCGGTATGTTTGCTTTCGTACTACTCGATACGGATGCCAACGAGGTGTTGTTGTTTCGCGACCGTGCCGGTGTGAAGCCTTTGTATTATTATGTTGACGGCGATACGGTGCTGTTTGCTTCGGAGTTGAAGACTTTTCACAAACACCCGTCGTTCCGAAAAGAGATTAACCTGGGGGCGCTTAAGCTTTATCTGAACTACGGCTATGTGCCAAGTCCGCACTGTATTTTTAAGAATGCTTTCAAGGTGCCGCCCGGCGCACGTTTGAAGATCAATCTGAAGGAGCGTACGGTACAAGAACGCATTTACTGGAATGCCATTGATCAATATAATAAGCCAAAGCTTGCGATATCGTACGAGGACGCGAAGGAGGAGCTGCGTGGGCTTTTTGTTTCGGCATTTCAATACCGTATGGTGGCCGATGTGCCGGTGGGTATTTTTCTAAGCGGTGGCTACGACAGTTCTGCCGTTGCGGGGATATTACAGAAGCATTCCTCGCAGAAGCTAAAGACCTTTACGATTGGTTTCCATGAGAAGGGTTTTGACGAGGCTGTGCATGCCCGTACCGTTGCGCAGCACCTGGGTACAGACCATACAGAACACTATTGTTCTGTAGACGAGGCGTTGAATATTATCCCTACGCTGCCGTTCTTTTTTGACGAGCCCTTCGGCGATAGTTCGGCTATACCGACGATGCTGGTGAGTAAGCTTGCGCGGAAAGATGTTACGGTGGCGCTATCGGCCGATGCCGGTGACGAAGTTTTTGCCGGTTACGGCCGGTACCGTACCAATCTGGCGTTGTATGGTAAGTTCCAATCGATTCCGGCCCCGGGCCGTGCCGTATTGCGGGGCCTTAGCGCGGCCGGAGTAAAGACCCGCATCAGCAAGCTGTTGCCGGGTGTGTATAATCTTGAAACACGCCTTGAAAAGATCTATGCGTTGTTGAGCGGAGCCCAGACTATGGTGCATTACAACAAGATCTTACAACAGTATTTTACGGAGCTGCACGTAGGGCGTTTGCTGCGGCAGGCTAATCCGGCGTCACTGCCTACGTATTTTGACGAGGCTCCGGTGGCATCGCTCAACGATGATATGAGCATGATGCTGGCCACCGACTACCGCACGTTTATGCTGGACGATATTCTGACGAAGGTGGATCGGGCTACTATGTCTGTAAGCCTTGAGGGCAGGGAGCCGCTGCTTGACCATCGTATTCTGGAATTTGCGGCGAGGCTGCCAACATCGTTCAAAGACGACGGTATCGCTCCCAAGCGAATTCTAAAAGATATTGTTCATGATTATGTTCCGAAGGCGCTGGTAGATCGACCAAAGATGGGCTTTGGTGTACCCGTGGAGTTATGGCTGAAGGAAGGATTGAAGCCATTGATGGAGCAGTATCTTGATCCGGACCTAATCAAACGGCAGGGTCTGTTTGAGGTTTCGGAAGTGCAGCATCTCAAGGCGCAATACCTCAATAGTGACACGCTGAATGTTAACATTAATAAGCTATGGTTTATATTAATGTTCCAGATGTGGTATGAGAAATGGATGAATTGATGTTTAGCCTGTGAAAACCGGGAGAGTATAATGGACGGATTTAAGTGTTTTGATAAGATTTTTTATTACCCGGCTACTATGCCGGATCAGGTTATTGAATCGGATCTTTTCCGGTCGTTTCTGAAGAGTCACTTTGACTATGATACCGTACGGCAACGCACGGATGTTGTGTTTGTTTTTCCAACGTCGGTAAAGAAGGTCTATACGCATGCTTTGCTTGAGAAGCATGCCGATAAGAAGATTGTGTTTGTATACTGGGGCGAAAATATCTTCGGGTATTTCCGGCTGGTTTCGCAGGTGCATGCTGTTTTGCGCAAGCTCAACCTGTCGTCGTCGTTTATTGACGCGTTGTTGTTTAATCCAATTATGCGTTTGTTGTTAGGGCTTAAATCGCCGATGCAGACGGATACGTATTTCAAGGATATTGTAAAGCAGGCAGCGCCGAACCATTACTTTATTCTTACCAATAAACTCAAGAACGCATCGCCGCGCGTTTTCTTCGCACCCTACTTCTATTATTTCAATCAGGGGCATGTTAAGAAGATTCTGAGTAAGCCGGTGATGACTACTGCGGCACCGCGCAAGTTCTGTGCGTTTATTGTATCGAATCCGAATAACCTTGACCGGATCGATTTCTTCAAGAAGCTTTCGCGTTATAAAACGGTCGACTCGTTCGGCAAGGTGCTTAACAATAAGAGTCTGAACGATCTGAACAAGGATCATATCATAGCCGACTATCAATCGAACGATTTGGTGTATCAGCAATATAAGTTTGTTGTATGCTTCGAGAATTCGTATGCCGAGGGATATGTGACGGAAAAGATTATCAATGCGATCGCGGGCGGTGCAATACCGCTTTACCGCGGCGCTCCTGATGTCGCGACCTATTTCAATGCAGCACGTGTTGTTAACTACGACGCCTGCGGATCGTATGATTCAATGGTGAATGCGATTATCGCGCTGGATCAGGACGAGGAACGCTACCGCCAGTTTGTTAACCAGCCTGTGTTTAACCAGGACATAGCCCAGGATCTGACGGTTCATAACAACCAGCTGGCGGGCTTCTTAGGTAACCTACTACACGCTTAACCCATACTGTCTTTAAATGACCTCTCAGCACACCAACCGCGTATCGATTTTAGTGATTATTCCTTCGCTGCACACCGGTGGATCGGAGCGGGTAATCATGCACCTGGTGCGTAACCTTGACCGGACCAAGTTTGCCATTACCCTCCTGGTGTTAAAGAAGGAAGGTGTTTTGCAGCATATGATACCGGATGATATCGAGACGATTTATTTCAATTTTGCGCGTACATCGCGTGCGATATTTTCTATCATTAAGTTGATATGGTCGCGTCGTCCGGATATTGTGCTGTCAACATTGGGGCACCTTAACCTGCTTGTTGCGTCGAGTATTCCTGTTATGCCTTCTAAGACTGCCTATGTGGCGCGCGAGTCTAACATTATATCGATACGCAATAAGGACGAGCGCTATCCTAAACTGTTTAATTTTTTGTTTAAAACGGTATATAACCGATTTACTAAGGTTATTTGTCAATCGGAAGTTATGCAGAACGACCTTGTGGATAATTTTGGTGTGAAGTATAAGAAGACGGTTCTTATTAATAACCCCGTTGATTTTTCGATTTTACCTGTGCCGTCGTGGGCTTTTGCGCCGCATGAGAAGATGCAGCTGATCAGTGTTGGTCAGCTTCGTCCGGAGAAGGGGTATCCGCGTATACTGCGTATGCTGAGTGAGCTCGATGTTCCGTTTGAGTATAAGATTATAGGTGGTGGTGCTATGGAGGCCGATCTCAGAGCTATGGTAGAGGAACTTGGGTTGACTGATAAGGTTACGTTTTTAGGATCGTTACCAAATCCATTCAGTCATCTGGTTCAGGCGGATTGTATGTTGTTGGGTTCTTATTATGAGGGCTTCCCGAATGCTGTTATAGAAGCGCATGCGTGCGGTGTTCCGGTGCTGGCGTGGCGGTCGTCTGGCGGCACGGCGGAAATTATACGCGATGGTGTTAACGGATGGATGGCCAGCGGTACGGAGCAGTTGTTACAGCTGCTTCGGGAGCGTGCTTTTGCGAAACTGGATAAGCAATCTATTGTGGATTCGGCGCGGTCGCGGTACGATCTGCCGCATATTATACGTCAGTACGAGAAGGAATTACTAGCCGCCTATCAAAGCAAACAATGATGCCGAAGATTCTCCACGTAAGTCATTCGCTGGAAACCGGTGGCGGTCCGCTGTACATCCGGAAGATTATTGAGGACGTTCCTGGCGTAGAACATTATGTTGCGGGTAATACGGGGTATTATTACGATCTGTTTCGGGAGAAGCTGGGTGCACGGCGGGTGGCCCGACTTGCGGGCAAGAATCTGATTAAAAACCTGCGCATTATCCTTGCATTATGCAAGCAAGAAGGCATACAGGTTATACATTGTCATGGTCGGGGAGCAGCATTATACTCCCGGTTGGTTAAGCTTGTCAAGCCCGATATCAGGATAATTTATACGGTACACGGGTTCCATCCTGAAACGGTTCGTACGGGTGTACGCGCGATGTATATTTTGATGGAGCGGATGATGTTTCGTTATACCGATTATGTGATTCATGTGTCGCTATCGGAGAGGAGTCGTTTTCTTCGGCATGTGAAACCGTCTGATCCATCGCGTTGTTTATACATTCCCAATTATATTACGGCATCTGATATTCCCACACGCGAGGTGCCGGTTATGCTGGAGCCTACGGTTGTGAATCTTGTTTATGTGGGAAGGCTGGGGCACGAGAAAGGGATTGACATACTTGTAAACGCCATGATTTTGTTGCGAAAGAAAGGTGTTAAGTTGTGGGTTATAGGCTATGGCCCAATGGAGGCGGCACTGGTTAGTATGGTGCGTACGGCCGATGTTTCAGAGCATGTTATTTTTCTGGGTAAGTACGATGGTGCATCTGCCTTTTTGCGGCACTTCGACGCTATCGTTATTCCGAGCAGGTTTGAGGGTATGCCGTTTATAGGTCTTGAGGCCATGATTTCGAAGGCGCCGATTATTTGTACTCCGGCTGTGGGTATTACAGATCTTGTAACGGCGGATACGGCCTATATGTCCAGGGACTTTGAGCCGGCATCGCTGGAGGTGGCAATCAATGCATTTCTAAAGGATCGGGCGGAATCGCCGGAGTCCATACAGCATAAGGTGGATGCGAATTATCGTACGGTTCAGTCGGATTTTTCGCCTGCCAATGCCGAAAAGCTTGGTGATTTGTATCGGGAATTAAATTCAATTGGATGATTAATCTGTCTGCTGAGCGCCGGGAGCTGCTTTGCGCTGGGGCAATTTTTTCGATAGCGCTTACCCTGCCACTTCGATCGGGTATCAGTACGGCGGCGATTATCACGGCGCTTGCTGCAGCACTTGCATTTGGCGACCGGGAAGCTATGTCTGATTTCTTTCGTAAGCCGTTGGGTATTTTTCTGCTGGTGTATCTGCTGCTTGTGTTCGTGTTTTGTTGTATTGAGCGTAAGTTTTCTATGTTGGAGCGAAGCTCCATTATTCTGGCGATACCGTTTACATGCTTTGTGGTTCAGCTATCGGCGTTACGGCTGCGGCAGCTGCTTCGGTTGTATATTTTGACGATAACGGGGCTGGTGCTGTATAATGTGGGCTATGCTGTTCTGCATTATCCTAAAGATGTTTTCCTGTTATATGAATTCTCTGGTGAACTGGCGAGGTTCGAAGGTTTTCCTACAAATTATATCGCGCTGCATGCGAGTTTTGTATGCATCATGTTGTTTGATTCTTTCTTTGGTGTGCGTTTATTTAAACGCGTGCCGGGGTTGCTACTGTTTATGGTGGTTATGGGTTACCTCATGATTCTGGGGTCGCGCACGGCATTTTTTATGTCTATCGTTATTATGATGGGCCGCGTATGCCTTTTGGTTTTTCAGACAAGGAGCTGGAAGGCGATGTTGCTGGCGGGAGTGTTTGTGATTATTGCCGTTATGCCCGTGGTATTTGTGCCGTATTTCAAGCAGCGCATTGTTACACTCTATACGGTAGGGTTTGAAGCCGACGCGCGGTACTATGAGTATGCGGCCGCTTTAAATGTATTTAAACAATCGCCGTGGTTTGGCAACGGTCATGAGCATTCGGAGGAGATGATGGTGGAGCAATACCAACAGGTGGGCTTTCACGAGGGTGTTGCCAAGCGTTACAACGCGCACAACCAGATCCTGCAAACGCTTATTGACTATGGTGTTTTCGGCCTTGTGATTGTGATAGTCCTTTTTGTGTTGAGTGTCCGTGCTGCGTTACGCACACGAAACTTTTTGCCGGTAGCCTTTGTGGTACTCTTTACTATGTGCTCGCTTACGGAGTCGTTGCTTTCACGAAACCGGGGCATTACCTTCTACGCGCTTTTTGTCGGCGCTTTTCTTGTGCGGCCAGAGGCTATGGAGGCTTATTATCAGAAGAAGGTTTGATAGGGTATGTAATGCGGCCGAGCTTCGCCGGCCAGGATCGATTCCATTATTTTCAGGATCATGAATGCCGACAACATTAACAGGTAGGCAATCTTATTGATGTTGTGCCGGGAATAGTGTATGATGTAGGCAAAGAGGAAGCCGCCCGTCATAAGGTAGTAGTAGGTGAGGCGATTCAATACGCCCAATGTGCTGCTGAAGAAAAACGAAAAGAAGAGGCCAATGATAAATGCGGCAAGCAGGTGTTGAAAGAATTCATCTTTTACAACGCGGCCATAATAGAAGAAGAAGGATGCGAAGAGCAGGTAGGGCAGGTGACCGAGGGTAAGGCCGGTTTGCGTGTTGCCTTCGAGATATGCTGTTACTTTAACGGCAACAATGGATCCGGCGGGTATGAAGCCAATGACTTTCCAGATTATTGATGAGAGGTCTACAACGAACAATACTGCCGATGACGCGATGAGTATGGCAAAATGGGTGATGTTTATTCTGACGCGGTTGAGGAAGTAGAACGGAAAGAAGAATAGCAGTGACACGTGGAACATGCTACCGATTAGGATGACGGCAATGAATACGGGTAGTTTACGCGTCTTTGCATAATAAATAGCCAAAAAGCCGAAGGCTATTGCAAGGCTTTGGCGTATGGCAGACATTTCATACTCTGTGAGGTAGTATGCCATGTAATAGGCCAGGGGTATAAATATAAGCGGTGAGTACCGGGGTACGGCATAGAACTTAATGCCGACACTGGCAGCGGCAACGAGGAACAGGAAGAGGTTAAAGTTGGATGAAAACAACTGGAAGAATTCAACCAGCACGAGGTATCCGATTTCGAAGTTATCGGAGAGTGGTTTGTTTTCGAGCAGTTCGCCGAACGACTTTTCATAGGTAATGGTATCGAAGCCCATTGAGCTATCGCGAAATCCGACCAGGGCAACCGTGGCGACAAGAAACACGGCATACAGCACGCGTTTAAGACTAGCCGGCATGGTTGAAATTTCACAAAAACAGCAGAAAATAATGAAGGTGATGTACGCTATATAAGGAATCATTCTGCGGTATATACGTTTCGGAGCTTGACACAGCGCGTGTCTGATTGGTTGCAATGCTACTCCTTTTTTTTCAAGTAATAACTTTTTTGTCTTCGGAATTGTACTAGGGGGTTTGGTATTCGCGGGGAACTAATTAATGGTAACGTTTCAGAAAACGAATTCTCTTTCCTAATTTTCGGGTTCGATAGTGATTCCCCGTTTAAAAAACATTTGACGTTTACGGCAGTGTTAGGAGAAAGCCGGAAGCAGCGTATTTTTTGGCATGTATTTTCGTTTAATGCGTGATAAAATGCGGGCTTTTGGAGTTTCTTCAGGAGAAGTGCATTGAAGCTTTATATTGATGTTATAACCTTTTCGTAGTTCAATGAGAAATAAGCAGATGAGAGTGCTTCAATTCGGGCGCTACTATCCCCCACACGTAGGCGGCACGGAGAACGTTATGTACGACCTGACGCAAGGCTTAAACGGTATGGGAATCTCCTGCGACGTATTGTGTTGTAACGATACCAATCATTACGAGGAAACGGCTGTTAACGGTCATACGGTATACCGTACGAAGACGATTCTTAAAGTTGGATCGATTGCCATCTCGCCGCAGCAAATTTTTACGCTGCGCCGTATCGCTCGGAATTATGATGTTATTCAGGTTCATCACCCGTCACCCATGGCAACACTGGCTATGTGGCTCATCCGCCCCTCGGCCAAGGTGGTTATATACTGGCATAGCGACATCGTTCGGCAGCGTGTGCTGCTCACATTCTTCAAGCCTTTTCAGAACTGGCTCTTGAAGCGTGCTGACGCGATTGTTGCAACGACCCCGCTATATATTAAAGATTCGGAGGCATTGCAGAAATACCCTGCCAAGACCACTTATATTCCTATCGGCATTTCGGGGTTAGCTACGGATAACCCGTCTTTACTGGAGAGCCTGCGCCAAAAGTATAGCAATCGCAAGGTCGTTTTTTCATTGGGTCGCCTGGTAGAATATAAAGGTTATAAACACCTGGTGGATGCGGCACGTTACCTGCCGTCGGATTATGTAGTGGTGATTGGTGGCGACGGCCGTTTGCGGCCGGAGCTTGAGGCGCAGATTCGCGAGCATGGGCTGACCGATAAGGTGGAGCTGGCGGGTAAGCTACCCGACGCAGCTTTATCAAGCTACTTTGAAGTTAGCGATTTATTCTGCCTGCCATCAGTATCGAAGAACGAAGCGTTCGGGTTGGTGCTGGCAGAGGCGATGAGCCTGTCAAAACCTGTAGTGGCTACGACCATTCCGGGATCTGGTGTACACTGGGTAAACGCGCATACGGAAACCGGTGTAAATGTGCCCGTAGAAGATGCGCAGGCACTGGCCAAAGGTATAACCGATGTAGTGGAAGACCGCTCGCTTTATAAAAAGTATAGCGAAGGCGCTTTCCATCGCTTTACTACGTTATTCAAAAAAGATATGATGGTGAGTGCTTTTGCGGCGCTCTATAATTCGCTATTGACAAAATAATCACACAAGGATGCTTTTAATTACAGGAGGTTCGGGCTTTATCGGGGGCCATTTTCACAACTACGTGCAGCATGGGGAGATTGTAAATCTGGATCTTGAGAAGCCGCGTTTTGAACATAAGGCCCGTTTTGTAGCCGGTGATATCCGAGAGGCGGCGGATGTGGAGTCTGTTCTAAAAAACAATCCTGTTAAAACCATTCTTTCGTTAGCTGCCAAGCACCATGATTTTGGTATTGGTCACGACGAATATTTTGATACCAATGAAGACGGCACGAGGGTAATTTGTGATGCGGCGACGCGTCATGGTATAAAAGAAATTATCTTCTATTCTTCGGTAGCGGTATATGGTATGCGCGAGGAGATCTCGTCTGAGCAGATGCAGCCGAAACCTGACGCACCGTATGGAGCCTCGAAGCTTGCGGGTGAAAAGGTGCTGGAGAAGTGGGCGGCAGAAGATCCATCGCGTAAGGTGTTGATCATCCGTCCGACGGTGGTATTCGGTCCCAACAATATGGCTAACATGCGGAGTCTGATCCGTCAGATTGACTCTGGTTTATACTTCCACCTGGGTAAGGGCGACAATATCAAGTCGATTGCGTATGTGGAAAACCTGGTAAAGGCAACGCTTTTTTTGAAGGACCGTATGAAGCCTGGGGTATCGATCTATAATTATGCTGACGAACCTCAGCTCACGTCGCGTGAGATTGCGGATGCGATTGCTGACGCTTTGCATAAAAAAATCCGGATAACCGTTCCACGGTCGTTGGGTATTATGATGGGTCTGCCGTTTGATCTTGTAATTAAGCTTACGGGTAAGAATCTGCCGATATCATCGGCGCGAATCCGGAAATTGGGTACGCAAACGTATCATTCCGCTAAAAAATTATTCAGCGAGGGGTTCACGCCGACCTTCACCACACGCGATGGTTTACGCAAGATGGTGGACTGGTATAAGGCCAGTGGCGCTAATTAGTGGCGGGTTTTTTGCGTAAGGCTTCCAATTCACCTTCTTTTCGCTATTTTTGAACACTTTTTTTGTGTTCACTATGGCCATTCAGCTCGCGGCAGCGATCACGTCTTTTGTTATTGCCTTCCTCATCGTTCCGGTGATTATTAAATATTCACTGCGAAAGAATTTGGTGGATATTCCCGGACGCCGGAAAATTCATAAGAAGGTGACTCCTTCGATGGGAGGTATCGCCATTTTTATTGGCTTCTTTATTTCATCACTGATCTGGATCGATATTCAGGGGTGGGGTTCCATCAAGTTTATTCTTGTAGCGCTGTTCGTCATCTTTTTTATTGGCGTGCGCGACGACCTTGTTCCGTTGAAGCCAATGATCAAGCTTGTAGGTCAGATCATGTCGGCGTCGTTGCTGATTTTTCTGTTTGATCTTCGGATCAAGTCGTTCTATGGCATTTTTGGAATTCATGAGCTCCCGCTGATTGTGAGTTATGCCATTACCTATTTTACGATTATTGTTATTACCAACTCCTTCAACCTGATCGATGGTCTGGATGGTCTGGCGGGTACGATTTCCATCGTGGCATTGCTGGCTTTCGGGGTATGGTTCTTTTTAGTCGACGATCAGATTTTTTCTGTACTGGCGTTTGCCATACTGGGGGCGATCTTTGCCTTTTTGATTTTTAACTGGGAGCCGTCTGAAGTGTTTATGGGCGACACGGGTGCGCTGGTAATCGGGATGATGCTAGCCATTATGGTGATTCATTTTATTGACATGAATTATAACTTACCCGCTACGCAGCCTTATAAGTTTAACGCTACGGTGGGTACGGCGGCATGCTTTATTATTATACCGCTGGTGGATACCTTACGTATTGTTATTCTGCGGCTTTCGAAGGGGCAGTCGCCGTTTAAGCCGGATAAGAGTCACGTGCACCATGCAATTATGCGCCTGGGAATGACTCACGGCCAGACAACGCTGATTTTGGGAGGGATACAGCTTTTGTATATCCTTTTGGCAGTTGCTTTCAGTTCGTATCGCGAGCTCTATGTACTGCCGGGTGTTTTATTGTTTTCGATGGTGATGAGTGTGTTGCTTGACCGGTTGATTATAAACCGGCTCTCTACCAAGGAGTCTGAAGAAGACTAACCGCTCTGAAATAAAGCCGGGATTTGTAGTTTTTAGATCATTACGAAGTTTTGACATGGAAGAACGCATTCAATCTATATTGCAGGAAGTAGAGGCTTATGCCGCCAGCGATAAGCAGGGGGTAGAGGCATTTCGTCTTAAATACAGTAGTCGCAAAGGTGTATTGACCGAGTTGTTTGACGAGCTTAAGCTTGTGCCTGCAGAGCAAAAAAAGCAGGCCGGCAAGACGCTTAACCAGCTTAAGCAGGCTGTTGAGGCCAAACTTACCGCATTGACGGAAGCGTTGGAATCTAACCCTGAGGCGGCTACGGACCTTGACCTTACTTTGCCGCCAGTACCGAACAAGGTGGGCAACCTGCACCCGCTGCTTCTTACGAAATACCGTATTATTGAAATTTTTGAACGTCTTGGTTTTTCTGTGGCCGATGGTCCGGAGGTTGAAGACGACTGGCATAATTTCTCGGCACTGAATTTCCCGGAGAATCACCCCGCACGTGAGATGCAGGATACTTTCTTTGTGGAAAAGAAAGGTGTTTCGGGAGCCGAACAGGATATGTTGCTGCGTACGCACACCTCTAATGTGCAGATACGCCTGATGGAAAAACAAAAGCCGCCGATCCGTGCCATTATGCCGGGGCGTGTGTATCGTAACGAGGCCATTTCGGCCCGTGCGCACTGCTTTTTCCACCAGGTTGAAGGTCTTTATGTAGACCGCAATGTGAGTTTTGCCGATTTGAAGCAGACGCTCTACCACTTTGCCAAGGAGATGTATGGCAAAGATATCAAGCTGCGCTTGCGGCCGTCGTTTTTCCCCTTTACGGAACCGAGTGCCGAGATCGACGTTACGTGTTTGATCTGTAAAGGCGCAGGTTGCGTGGTGTGTAAGCGAAGCGGTTGGGTAGAGATTGCCGGTGCCGGTATGGTGCACCCGAACGTGCTGCGGAATAGCGGCATTGATCCTGAAGAATATACCGGTTTTGCATTCGGCATGGGTATAGAACGTGTAACCCAGCTGCGGTACCAGGTTAACGACCTGCGTTTGTACTCTGAGAATGATATTCGTTTTCTGCGTCAGTTCAACACGAGTAGCGTAGCCTGATGCTGGCTGAGATCAAGCATATCGCCGTTATCGGAGCCGGCACGATGGGCCAGGGCATAGCACAGGTATGTGCCGGTGCCGGATATTCGGTTGTGTTGTTCGATGTACAGCCCGACTTGCCGCAGGCGGCATTGAACCAGATTCAGAAGAATTTGGCGATGCTTGTGGACAAGGGTAAGCTTACGGCAAACCAGCGCGACGAGACTATGGGCCGGATTGAAGTGGCCGGTGACTTCCGGTATCTTGAATCTGATCTGGTTATCGAGGCGGTTATCGAGAAGCTTGATGTGAAGCAGAAGATCTTTTCTGAACTGGAAAAGATCAATGGTATGGATACTATCCTGACGACGAATACGTCGTCTATTCCAGTTACACAGATTGCGGCGGCGTTGCGTCATCCGGAGCGTTTTGCCGGACTGCATTTTTTCAATCCCGCACCGGTTATGAAACTTGTAGAGATCATCCGTGGTGTAGCTACCGACGATGCTACTATCGATGCCCTAAAAATATTCTCCGAGCGTATCGGTAAGGTATCGGTTATGGCGCAGGATTCTCCCGGTTTTATTGTTAACCGGGTAGCGCGTCATTATTACGTTGAGGCGTTACGGTTGTTAGAGGAAGATGTGGCCAGTATTGAATCGATCGATATGCTGATGCGTGAATCAGGTTTTCGTATGGGGCCGTTCGAGTTGATGGATCTTATTGGCGTTGATACGAATTTTGCCGTCACGAAATCGATGTACCATGCATTTCATGAGGATCCTAAATTCAGACCGAGCCGTATTCAGCAGCAAAAGGTGGATGCCGGGCATCATGGTCGTAAAACCGGAAAAGGTTTCTATGGTTACCCACAAGCCTAAACAAACGGCACTGGCTGTACGCTGCCTGCTGGCGCTGGCGTTTGTTATTCTACTCACGTCTTTTCATGTTTCTGTTCCGAAGCAGGACCACTATATCAATTTAGCCTTACCGGCGTATTTCAAACTTCGCTCTACGGGCGGTTTTGTTTACCTGGACGGAGGTCAGCGCGGCATTTTAGTATACCGTGCGGACAACGATGTGTATTATGCTTTTGAGCGGGCGTGTCCGCATCACCCGCGTGAAGCATGTGCAAAAATCGAGGTTCACGCTTCGGGATTATATATGCATGATGCCTGCTGCGGGTCGTCATTCAATTTCAACGGGCAGGTTACAGGAGGTCCGTCGCGCGATGCGTTAGCGCGTTATGAAACGAATCTGGAAGGCAATATTCTGACTATCGGGAGTCAGTTTGCGATGGATTAATTGAATTTTGCGCGGTCGAAGAATTTCGCCTTTACGTTGTTTTCGAGTTCCATGGCTTTGGGGAACAGGATCTCGTTTTCGATGCGGGCATGTGTTATGAGGCTTTTTTCGAAGCCTTTCAATTCGCTGTAAAGTACTTTTACATGCAGGGGAGCTTTGGGGCTCAGGCTATAGTCGCTGGTTATTTTGCGAATGCCTTCCATTTCATCGTCATGTACATCGTGATCCATGGCAAATTTGCGCACGGAGTTCTTTTCGAGCATGTAGTAAAGCTTAGACAGGTTGTGCCGGCCTTTGCTTGCGCGTTCTAATGCAAGAATGTAGCTGAACAGCGTGTCTTCTTCTTCGTAGATGTGTGCGATAAAATCTTCAACAAAGAGGGGGAAAACGATCTTTAAATCGCGTTCTATGGTTAAGAAGTCGTCGTGATTAGCTCTGAAACTTTCGATCAGGCGGGCTATGTAGGGTAGCTTGTGCTTGATGAAGAGGTAATGGGAGTGCTTGAGGTACTCGATGATGAGATCGATGGGGTAAGACACGAGGGGAAGGTCGGCCTCCTGCAGGTGTGTCGGCGATTCGAGTTCGCGAATTACCTGTTCAATTTTGAGGCTTTTTTGACGGCAAACCTGCTCAAGTGTCAGCTCAGAGTACTCGTAAAAACGGATACCGAAATAAAACAGCACATAGGCATGCACGTAGTTTTGATCTACGAGATCAGCAATGCGCTTGTTTTTGAGGGCCGTTTTTTCCATGGGTTTTGTAAATATAAACGAAAATTCGGGCATAGTTGGTGATTTTTTCGGGAAGAAAACCTGACGGAAATCAGTAAAATGGGGTATTTTGAAAGTTTCGCATGCTATAGAAAAGGTATTCGGGCATTTGATTTTGTAGTATGCCTCTCTCAACATTTAATTTGGCAGTTCGTTATAGGATTTATTTAAAGTCGATATCATGAGTGAACAGCAAAATTCAAAATACCAGATTCCACTACCGCTGGTATTGTGCCTGGGGCTGGCGGCAGGGATCTTTATAGGAGCCACCCTGAACACCGGCAAGCGATCTACCGATGTGGGCCAGGACGTTCAGAAATTCCGCGAGGTACTGACGCAGATCAAGGACGAGTATGTTGATACGGTTAATACCAGCAAGCTGGTTGACGAGGCTATTCAGGTTATGCTGAACAAGCTAGACCCGCATTCGTCGTACATTCCTGCCTCGGATCGTATTTCGGCCAACGAGGACCTGCGTGGGAACTTCGATGGTATTGGTGTGGAGTTCAATATCTTTAACGATACCGTGGTGGTTGTTTCGCCGCTCAGCGGAGGTCCTTCAGAAGCGCTGGGAATACAATCGGGTGATAAGATTATTAAAGTGGACGGAAAGAACCTTTCCGGAATAAAGGTTACTTCGGCCGATGTTATGAAGGCACTGAAGGGCCCTCGTGGTACAGAGGTAAAGGTGCAGATCATGCGCGGGTCGAAGTCTATCGAGTACAAGATCGTTCGTGATAAGATACCCCAGTATTCGGTAGATGTGTCGTATATGATCGATCCTCAAACCGGTTACATCAAGGTGAACCGTTTTTCGGCCACCACGTACGAAGAGTTCCACACGGCACTGAAGAAGCTACAGGACCAGGGTATGAAACGCCTGGTGCTGGATCTGCAAGGCAATCCCGGTGGTTATATGAATATGGCTATCGAGATGGCCGACGAGTTTCTTTCTGAGAAGCGTGTTATCGTTTCGCAGAAGGGTAAGGAGTCGAAATACAATGCCGAAGCAAGGTCTACCAGTCGAGGTGATTTTGAGAAGGGTGATCTGATCGTGCTGGTAAACGAGGGCAGTGCTTCGGCTTCTGAAATTCTTGCCGGGGCGTTACAGGATAACGACCGTGCATTGGTTGTAGGGCGCCGTAGTTTTGGTAAAGGTCTTGTGCAGTCGCCGTTCGATCTGAGCGATGGTTCCGAGCTTCGCCTCACGATAAGCCGATACTATACGCCTAGCGGTCGGTCGATTCAGAAACCTTATGAGGACGGCGATGAGTATGCGCTGGATATTATAAGCCGCTATAACCATGGTGAGTTTTTCCATGCCGACAGTATTAAGTTCAACGATACGCTGAAGTTTATTACGACCAATGGTCGTACCGTGTATGGCGGTGGTGGTATTATGCCGGATTATTTTGTGCCGCTGGATACCACGCTGAACAGCCATTACCTGAACGAGCTGTATACTTCTACGGCTATACAGGAATATACGTTTAACTATGCGGATATTCACCGCGCCCGGTTGGAGAAGGATGGCTTTGACAAGTATGCGGCCACTTTTGTTGTGACCGATGCGATGATTGAAGACCTGGTGAAGGTAGGACTACGCAACAAGGTGAAGCCTGACTATAAGGAATTACGGGCACGTAAGAAGTTATTCCAAACGCACATCAAGGCGCAGATTGCGCGGAAGCTTTGGGGTAACGAAGGTTTCTACCCGGTGTTCAACGAGACCAACGAAATTTTCCAGCAGGCCATCAAGCTGTTTGATCGTGCGAAAGATCTCGATCGGACGAAGATGTAATCTGCTTTGCCTTATCCCGGTGATTGGGGATGAGGAATAAAATTCAGAAATCCCGGTATCTGTTATGATGCCGGGATTTTTTATTTGGTGTTTTCCCAATTTGCAGAAGAGCCTTTGGACTACTGCTAAAACAAGTTTGGAATGGTTATTTTTGATATAACCAATTCAAACCCTTGTTCTATGTATTACTATCGACTGGGCGATATTCCGCCCAAACGACATACTCAATTTCGTCAACCCGATGGCAGCCTGTATAAAGAGGAGCTGGTAAGTTCGGAAGGCTTTTCGGGGATTTATTCAAATCTGTATCATATCCATGCCCCCACGCGCATTAAGGCTGTGCACGAGCCGGTGAAGTACGGTCCGAAGCGTGTAGATGATTATGCGTTGCGTCAAACCCACCTTAATACGTCGGCCGTGACTACTACGGGTGACGATTACCTAAGCGCCCGCAAGGTATTGCTGGCAAATAACGACTGCTCGATTTCTATTTGTTCGCCCCGCAAGCGCACGATGGATTATTTTTATAAGAATGCCGAAGGCGACGAGGTACTGTATGTGCACGACGGCAAAGGTGTTTTGATTTCGCAGTTTGGAAAGCTTGAGATCCGGCAGGGCGATTATGTGGTGATACCGCGTACGGTTATTTATACGCTGGAGTTTGAGGAGGGGCCGTTGCGGTTGTTGATTATTGAGTCGTCTTCGCCGGTAGAAACGGTAAAGCGATACCGCAATCAGTTGGGGCAATTGCTGGAGCACTCGCCGTATTGTGAGCGCGATATTCGTCCTCCGCACGAGCTTGTTACGGACCGCAGCAGTGGTGATTTTGTGGTGAAGATCAAGAAGCAAGGTTATCTGCATCATTATGTATACGAACATAGCCCGTTGGATCTGATTGGGTGGGACGGCTTTCTGTGGCCTTATGCGTTTTCGATTCATGACTTTGAGCCGATCACGGGCCGCATTCATCAGCCGCCGCCAGTACACCAAACGTTTCAGGCGCACAACTTTGTGATCTGTTCGTTTGTGCCACGGTTGTTCGATTATCACCCTATGGCTATTCCTGCGCCATACAATCACAGTAATATTGATAGCGACGAGGTGTTGTATTATGCCGAAGGAAACTTTATGAGTCGCCGAGGCATTTCGCGTGGGTCGTTTACACTACACCCAGGCGGACTACCGCACGGGCCACACCCGGGCACGGTGGAAAAAAGTATTGGTGCGAAAGAAACCGAGGAGCTGGCGGTGATGATCGATACGTTTCATCCGCTTCATCTGACCACGGATGCGCTGGAGTTTCTGGATGCGAAGTACCCCATGAGCTGGAGTGAAACCGTGTGAGCCCGTCGTCGCTGAAGCTATCCCGCCGTCGCTGAAGCTATGGCGGGCGAGGGGCGGGCGAAGGGCGGGTGCAATGCGATAGCGATAGGGATGTTTTTGACGTTAAGAAATGAATTCTTCAGGCTTCAGAGAAATCTGAGGTCTGAAGACTTATATCAGTTTTCCTCCTTTTCAGTAACTTGGGCGGATGGAAAAGTATTCACAGCAATTGCAGATACGGTGGGCTGATATTGATGCTAACCGGCACCTTCGTCACTCGGTATATTATGACTACGGGGCGTCTGTTCGGATGTCGATTTTGAGTGCGCTCGGGCTTACGGTACGGAAGCTTGAAGAGATACTGGTGGGGCCGATCCTGTTCAGAGAAGAAGGTGTGTTTCGGCGTGAGGTTGTGTTTGAAGACATTCTTACGATCGATGTGGAGCTGTTTAAGGCCACGCCGGATTATTCGCGCTGGAGTCTACGCCACAACTTTACGAAGGCCGATGGTTCGCTTGCTGCCACGGTTACAGTAGACGGTGCCTGGATCGATATGGTGAAACGCAAGCTTACGGTGCCGAACATGTTTATTCACGACGTGTTCGAGAAGTTCCCGAAGGCTGCAGACTTTGAGTTTTTTATTCCAGAGAAGAAAGGTTAGTACATACTACTTCTCATTTAGAATCCATCGGCGGATGGCCATGGGGTAATGCTCATGTTCGAGTTGATGGACTTTGTCGGCTATTTCGACGGGCGTGTCGTTTATGTGTACCGGGCAGCTTACCTGGGCAATGATGCGGCCTTCGTCGTAGTGCTCGTTTACGAGGTGTATGGTGATGCCGGTTTCTATTTCATTCATGGCGCGTACGGCTTCGTGAACTTTGGCGCCGTACATGCCCTTACCACCGAACTTGGGTAGCAAAGCGGGATGGATATTAACGATACGGTCGGGGTATGCTTCGGTAAGGTATTGTGGTACCAGCCAGAGGAAGCCCGCGAGCACGATGTGGGTTATTTCTTTTTCTTCAAGCCATTCGAGCACGGTGGTAGTTTCGCGGAATTCCACGCGGTTAAAGATGCGGGCTTCCACGCCGAAGTTTTGGGCCCGTTTCAGGGCGTAAGCGTCGGGATTATTGCTGAGGAGCAGCGTTACCGCGATTGCGTCATGGTGCTCGAAGTATCGCATGATCGCTTCGGCATTGGTGCCGCTGCCGGAAGCGAAAATGGCGATTTTGAATTTTTTGTTCTGCATGCCGCCGCAAAGAAAACAGAATTTTCAGATCAGATAAAGGCCATACTCAAAATACCCAACAGCATAATGAGCTTGCAGAAGTTGCTGAGACGGGCGAAGTCGCGTTTGGTATCGGCGCGTATAAGCCGGTATAGCAAGATAAGGAGTGGAACGAACAGGAATAGGAGGTAGTAGTAAAACAGCAGGGCTGCGTAATAGGGGCTTAACGCCACTACGGTAAACGCAAATACGAGCAGGGTTCCGTAGATGATGAATTTGGTTTTGCGCATGCCGAATACGATGGGCAGTGTTTTGCAGCCAAAGGTATGATCGCCTTTGAGGTCTTCCATGTCTTTGATGATTTCGCGTACCAGTGTCATGAAGAAGGCGAAGGCGGCGTACACAGGGATCAAGGCGTTTCCGCTACGGTAGTATACATCGATAATAAGGATGGACAGGCCCGTCATGAAGGCGACGGTAAAATTGCCTACGAACGCGAGCCGTTTCAGGCTGTTGGAGTATAGCCATAACAAGAATGCGGATATGATATTGATGGCGGCAATTTTCCAAGAGACATAGAGTCCGAGGGTGCATCCCAGTATGGAGAGTATACTGTGGAAAAGGATAGCGTGGCGGCGTGTGATGCTTTTGCCGATGACGACGCGTTCGGGTTTATTGATGTAGTCTATCTTTACGTCGTAGTAGTCGTTTATGGCGTATCCGCCTGCGGCGATGAGTATGGTAGCCAGCGAAAGTATAAACAGTCGGAAATCGGTAAGGGTATCTCTGCCTACGAGAAATATGGCCGTGAAGTATTGCGCCAGCGCAATGATGACGAGGTTGCCAAAACGTGTTAGTTTGAACAATGACCGGACGAGCTGACGGGTGCGAGGTTTTGCCATGTAGCGTTAATACGGTAAAAATACCGTTCTGGCTGAAATTACCAGCTTTTTTTGGCTACCGGCTTTGATCTTCGGTCGTTGTATTGGTTGTTTCCGCCAACGCTTTGCGTTTTATGTGATATGATGTTGCCAGCAACGATACAGCGCCGCATACGATCATGATGGCGGTTTGCCAACCGTGGAAGATGAAGGTGAAGGCTACGGCGTCGCCTTGTGGCACATTGTACAGGAGTACCAGGCCTTGCGGCACGAGTACGTGATATGAGCCTGTTCCGCCGGGGAGTGGCGCCGCCATGGCTATGGAGCCAATGGCAAAAAGGCTAAGTACTGCACCGAAGCCGAGATCGCTGGTGGTAGGGAATGCTTTTAGTACGGTATAGCTGGTGAGGAAGTACAGAAACCAGATCAGCGCGGAGTAGAATATGAAGAGGCTTTTATTGGGGAGGATAACGATGGAGAGCAGCCCGCCTTTGAATCCGTTCCAGGTTTTGATTATAAAGGCGCGTACGCGCTCGTTGCGTGTAAAGATGAAGTAGAATATGACGGCAAAGATTACGCAGGCTACGAGTAAATAGACGAGGAGTATAAGTTTATCGCCGTGGCCGGATGTGCTGATGGGCAGTGTTTCGATGAAGCCGAATAATTTCTGCGATTCTATAATGAAGGAAAGGCAGATGAGAATTACGAGGCATATAAGATCTACGATACGCTCTACGACTACGGTGCCGAAGGAGGTTTCGACGGGTGTTTTGTCGAGCTTATAGAGGTTGTAGCATCGGGATAGTTCTCCGCCACGGGGTATTACCAGGTTTACGAGGTAACCAACCATGAGTGAGTAGAAGCTGTAGCTGCGTTTTGTTGTGTAGCCGCTGGAGGCCATGAGCATGCGCCAGCGTTCGGCGCGTACGGCATGGCTTAACAAGGCTATGACGGCCATGGTAAGGAGCCAGCCTTTGTTGGCGTTGTTCCAGGTGCGCAGGAGGTAGTCCCATTTGTTCTCGCCTTCGGCTACGGGCAGGCCTCGTAGTGAAAACCAGATGAGGGCCGCAGTGGCAGCGATGATGATCGTGTATTGCAGCAGCGTTTTCAGGCGAGCGGACATGGTATGGATTATGATTTCCGGACTAAGGTAATTTATTATCCGGAGTAGGGAAAATGATGGTTGGTTTGAACGTTTTGGCTTTTTCAAACTTCATGGAGGCGTATGATATTATGATGACGATATCGCCTACCTGTGCTTTACGTGCAGCGGGGCCGTTGAGGCAGATCATGCCTGAGCCACGTTCGCCTTTGATGATATAGGTTTCGAGGCGTTCGCCGTTGTTTACGTTTACGATCGTTACCTTTTCGCCCTCGATAAAGTTAGCGGCATCCATCAAATCTTCGTCGATGGTAATGCTGCCTACATAATGTAATTCAGCCTGCGTGATTTTGGCGCGGTGAATTTTAGATTTTAGGACTTCGATTCTCAAGGTTTTTGAAGCGTTTTAATTGAACCGGTTTCTTCGGGGTTGCCGTGGTTTACCGGAGAAACATATTATCGATCAGTCGAACTTCGCCAACAAAGCCGGCGATACACATGATCGGGTTGTCAGCAGCCATAACGTTTTCTACGGGGTTTAAGTTTTTGCTTTCGGCTACCTCAAAGTACTCTAACGTTACGTGCGCATGTTGTTCGACAATTCCCTTTACCAACGTTTGGACTGCCTGAATTTGTTCCCCGGCGAGCAACGCTGTTTTGGCAGCGTCGAGCGCCTGGTAGAATACGAGGGCATGTTGACGTTGGATTTCGTTGAGGCGCTGGTTGCGCGATGACATGGCGAGGCCGTCGGTTTCGCGCAGGGTGGGTACGCTGTGGAGGGTGAGGTCGAACAACAGTTCGTCTACCAGTTTCCGGATAATGGTGAATTGCTGCCAGTCTTTCTGGCCGAAATATGCATTATGGGGCTGGACGATGTTGAAGAGTTTTGATACAACGAGTGCAACTCCGCTGAAATGTCCTGGACGGAATTTACCTTCCATCACTTTGTCAAGCTGGCCGAAATCGAACTTCAAAAGCGACGCTTCGCGGTACATTTCTGCATTATCAGGGCAGAAAACGACATCGCAATCAACTTTTTTGAGCAATTCGGTGTCTTTATCAAAGGTGCGCGGGTATTTGAGAAGATCATTTGCATTGTTGAACTGCGTCGGATTGACGTAGATTGAGCAAACGGTGATGTCGTTTTCCATTTTCGCCTGGCGAAGAATGGAAAGATGCCCCTCGTGTAGGGCTCCCATGGTAGGTACGAAACCTACTGTAGAGTCCTGGCCCTTTTTAGTGTTTAAAAAGGCTTTTAATGGGGCTATTTCCTTGAAAATCTCCATTTTAGGCCATTCTGGCAAAGGGTCGCAAAGATATATGGAAATCCGAAAGATAGTTGAAAAGGGGGGTGTTTTTTTGTACCTTTGTGGCTCAATTTTCCGTTCTACTTTAAATTCTACACAATATGTCAAAAATCCGTATTCTTTATGTAGCCAGCGAGATTGACCCATTTCTGCAAACCTCTGAAGTAGCGGACTTTGTTCGCAAGCTTCCGCAAGCTATGCAAGAGAAAGGAATGGAGATCAGGATCCTGGTTCCGCGGTTTGGGATTATTAATGAACGTAAGAACCGGTTACATGAAGTGGTAAGGCTTTCGGGGATAAATATCGCAGTTGGAGATGAAGAAAAGCCTTTGATTATTAAAGTTGCCTCAATTCCGAATGCTAAGCTCCAGGTTTATTTTATCGATAACGAAGATTACTTCCACCGCAAGTCTGTATTCCACGATAAAGAGAACAAGTTCTACGAAGACAATGATGAGCGCGCTATCTTCTTCTGTAAGGGTGTAATCGAAACGGTACGTAAACTCGGATGGGCTCCCGACATCGTTCATTGCAACGACTGGATCACAAGCTTTATTCCGCTGTATCTTAAAACGACCTATAAAAACGATCCGCTGTTCAAGAACACGAAGACGGTTTTCACAATCTATGATAACTCGTTCTCGCATAAGTTCAAGGGCGATATCGTAGACAAGGTTAAGATGATGGACATTGAAGACAACATGCTTGGCAACCTGAAGTCTGCCGATTTCGAGGGCTTTATCAAGCTTGGTGTTGAGTTCTCTGATGCGGTTATCGTTGCCGGCGATAGTAAAAAACTGGAAGGCTTCTTCAAGAAGAGTGAAGAGAAGAAGTTCGAGACCATTGATAACGACGAAAACTACACCGAGTCATACTACAATCTGTATAACGAGCTTGTAGGCTAATTTTTTTAAATTACGGCAACGGTACCAAACGGGCACCGTTGCCGTACTCTTTTTTCCGGGGCCTATGTGATTCCAGGTAACCCGGAGCAAAATCAACAATCGTATTTACCAGAAGCAATTGCTTTTTGAAAGGGTTTCCTTTCGGTTAAAAACACGATTAATGGTGTGTAATGTGTATTTTGATTTTAGGATTATTACCCAGACTTAGGACAAACTATAAAACGCTAAACCAAGAAAAAAACTATGTGCGGTATCGTAGCATACGTAGGTCATCGTCAAGCTCATGACGTGATCATAAAAGGACTGAAACGGTTGGAATACAGAGGGTACGACAGTGCCGGTATTGCTCTTCTGAACGGCGGTCTTAATGTTTATAAGAAAAAAGGAAAGGTTAGCGACCTTGAGGCGTATGTGAAAGGTGAAAACCTGAACAGCCACATCGGTATTGGCCACACCCGTTGGGCAACCCACGGCGAGCCGAACGATAAGAATGCTCACCCGCATTACTCGGCAACCAAGAAGCTGGCGATTATTCACAACGGTATTATTGAGAACTACAGCTCACTGAAAAAGGAGCTGATCAACAAAGGTCATGAGTTCTTCAGCGATACAGATACCGAGGTGTTTATCCACTTTATCGAGGACATTAAGGAGAACGAGGGCTGCTCGCTCGACGAGGCTGTGCGCCTGGCGCTGACTAAAGTGGTAGGAGCTTACGCTATCGCGATTATGTCGCTCGAAGATCCGAACCTGCTGGTGGCAGCCCGTAAGGGTAGCCCGTTGGTTGTGGGTATCGGTAAGGGAGAGTTCTTCCTGGCGTCGGACGCCACGCCGATCGTAGAGTATACAAACGAGGTGGTATACCTGAACGACCAGGAGATTGCCATTATTAAGGACGGTGAGCTGAGCATTAAGGATACTGCGAACCTGCCGTTAACGCCGTATATCCAGGTGGTTGACCTGGAGCTCGAGGCGATCGAGAAAGGTGGCTACGATCACTTTATGTTGAAAGAGATTTTTGAACAGCCCCGTTCAATCAGCGACTGTCTTCGCGGTCGTCTGGATTCACAAACCGGCCGTCTTATTCTCGGCGGTCTGCGTGAGTACCTGAACAAGCTGGTTAATGCCGACCGGATTCTGATTGTTGCCTGCGGTACTTCATGGCACGCGGGTCTTGTGGCAGAGTATTTCTTCGAAGAGTTCTGTCGTATACCGGTAGAGGTCGAATATGCATCGGAGTTCCGCTACCGTAATCCGGTTATTCGCGAAGGTGATGTGGTGATCGCCATTTCGCAGTCGGGCGAAACGGCCGATACATTGGCGGCTATCGAGCTCGCCAAGGCCAAGGGTGCCATTATTTTCGGTGTATGTAATGTGGTGGGTTCTTCTATACCACGCGCTACACACGCCGGCGCGTATACTCATGCCGGTCCTGAAATTGGTGTAGCCAGTACCAAGGCGTTTACCGCACAGCTTACGGTGTTGAATCTTATCGCGTTGATCGTGGCGCAGAAGAAGGGTTCTATTACCGAGCAGAAGCTTCATGAGATGCTGGTGGAAATGGAGAATATTCCTAAAAAGGTTGAGAAGGCGCTTAAGCTGAACGAACAGATCAAGGAGATTGCCGAGACCTTTAAGGATGCGCGTAACTTTATCTACCTGGGCCGTGGTTATAACTTCCCGGTAGCGCTCGAAGGCGCGTTGAAGCTGAAAGAGATTTCGTATATCCACGCGGAAGGTTATCCTGCTGCTGAAATGAAGCACGGTCCTATCGCGCTTATCGACGATGAGATGCCGGTGGTGTTTATCGCGACGAAGGACAGCTCGTATGAGAAGGTGGTTTCGAATATTCAGGAAGTAAAGGCCCGTAAGGGACGTGTTATCGCGGTGGTTACCGAGGGCGATACATTGATTCCTCAGATGGCCGAGTTTGTGGTGGAAGTTCCGGCAGTACACGAGGCGTTGATGCCGATGGTGTCGGTTATTCCATTGCAGTTGCTGTCGTATCACATTGCCGTGATGCGCGAGTGTAACGTGGATCAGCCGAGAAATCTGGCGAAGTCTGTGACTGTTGAATAAGGATTAAGCAGATGCTTATAATGAAAAAGACCGGCTTAGGCCGGTCTTTTTTTTTAATGCTGTAGTTCGGTAAGGGCCATCCAGGCCATCAGGCCGGGTCCGATTTTAAGGGCGTCTTCGTCGATGTCGAAGGTGGGGGTGTGGACGTAAGATGTTATGCCTTTTGTTTCGTTGCGTGTGCCGAGGCGATAGAAGGATGCAGGGATGACTTGTGAGTAGTAGGAGAAGTCTTCGGCACCCAGGGTTATGTCAATGTCTACCACGTTATCGGCACCGACGTATTGTACGGCGGCGTTTCGGATTTTGCGTGTAAGCTCAGGGTTGTTTTCGAGGTAGGGGTAGCCACGAGAGATTTCGACTTCGCATTTGCCGCCCATGCCTTCGGCAATGCTTTCGGCCATTTTGGTTATTTTCTGTAGTGCCGATGCGCGCCACTCTTCGTTCATGGCGCGGAAGGTTCCGGCAATGTTTACTTCGTTGGGAATGATGTTGGTAGCCCCTTCGCCACTGATTTTACCGAAGGTAAGTACGGTTGGCTGCTTGGGGCTTGCGTTACGGCTTATAACCTGTTGCAGCGCGATGATGATGTGCGATGCTATGACGATAGGGTCTATACACAGATCGGGTGCGGCGCCGTGGCCGCCTTTGCCGATCACTTTGAGGTATAGCTCGTCGCAGCTGGCCATGTACATGCCTTCGCGGAAGCCGATTTTACCGGCAGGCAGTAAGGGGAATACGTGCTGGCCGATGATGGATGCCGGTCTTGGGTTTTCGAGTGCGCCGTCGCGTATCATGTAGGAGGCACCACCGGGATTTTTTTCTTCGCCGGGTTGGAAAAGGAAGCGGATGGTTCCTTCGAAGTGGTCTTTTAGTTCGTTGAGTATTTTGGCTGTGCCGAGCAATGACGATGTGTGTACGTCGTGACCACAGGCGTGCATGACGCCGGGATTTTTTGATTTATACGCTACATTGTTTGCTTCGTGTATGGGCAGGGCATCCATGTCTGCGCGCAGGGCTACCGTTTTTTTTCCGGGGTTCTTGCCTTTGATTTCCGCGATGAGGCCTGTGGTAGCGATTCCTTCGGTTGGCTCGATGCCGTATGACCGAAGCTGGCTAGCTACATATTTGGCGGTGTTGAATTCCTGGTAGGATAGTTCAGGGTTCGCATGGATGTATCTTCGCACGTCTACGATCTGATCGCTGTACGCAGCGGAGAGCGATTTTATTTTTTCAAGAAGATCCATTGTGTCGTCAGTTAAAGGGATGGAGCACATCCCGATATCGGGAATGCTGCTGAAAATTAACTAAAGTTTTATATTAATCGGCATGCTGTGCGGTGTATTGCTTGTATGGCGGGCCGTGGTGTACTAAATCAATAAAGGATGTATAAAAATAAAAAAGGAGGCACGTGTGAGGTGCCTCCTTTGTATGTGTCGAGACGATGTTAGTTTATCGCGATCCGATCGGGAATTACGATGGCGGCGGGAAAATGTTTTTTGATTTCCACGTAGTCGCGTTGGGCATCGAGGCGTGAGTAGTACTTACCGGCTTTAACCCGGAAGATGGGTTCGGTGAACTGCACTTCGGATGTGATGCCGGGCAGTATGGAGCCCAGTTGCCTGCGTGTGTTGAGCGCTTCTTCGCGTTTGCCAGAGTATACCTGTATGGTGAATCCATCTACTGAACGGCGCGACAGGTTTATACGATCTATGCTGTCGAGTACGGTATCCAGTCTTTTGTTGATGGCTACTTTTGGTTCAACATAGGGCGCAGGTTCGCGCTGGCCGCTTGCTACCGGTTGGCTGTTCTTTACGTCGGTTACGGGCATTTCGGTTTTGGGTCTCCAAACCGAAAGGTCTTCGGAGTATTTTCCGCCCGAGGCCGATACTGTGGTTGTCTTGGCGGGTGTTGCGCACCCGGCCGTGATTGCCACGTAAGCATAGATGAGGTAAAGCGGATATCCAAACATTCGTTTCATACGTTATTCGATTATGATACAGCGGTTGTTGATGATGTCATCTTCAACCTTTTTGTATTTCACATCACGCAGTACACGGCCGTCCGGGTACTGAACGCTTACTTTATCATTCCGTCCGGCAAGTTTGTCCGATTTTACCGGCATTACCTTTTCTTGCGGCGGGCGGTTAGGCTGCGGTTGTTGCTGCGGGTTGCCGGCACCATTGCTGCTGCCGCCACCGCTCAACAACGAGCGTGATTCTTCTTTCTGTTCGCTAAGACGGACACGGCTGCGTGGTACGCGGGCTTCCTGTACCTGTTCGGGCTGTTGTACGGGTACGTCGGCCTTGAGCAGGAAGGAGATGGTGTCTGCATTAACTTTGGCAATGAACCGTTTGAAGAGTTCGAAGCCTTCGAATTTGTAGATCAGGAGTGGATCTTTCTGTTCGTACACCGCGTTTTGTACGGACTGTTTGAGGTCGTCCATTTCGCGCAGGTGTTCTTTCCAGAGCTGGTCGATGATCGCGAGGGTGATCATCTTTTCCATTGCCTTGATCAGTTCCTGGTTATCGGTTTCTACACATTTGGCCAGGTTTGCCGTTACGCCGATCTGCTTTTGGCCGTCGGTAAACGGTATCATGATGTTCTCAAATGTTGCGCCACGGTTTGTGAACACGTCCTGAACAACGGGCATTACACGATCGGCAATGTGTTTGTTTTTGGCGTGATAGTGTTCGAGCGCTTTGTGGTAGAGGTCGTCGGTAAGTTTGGTCGCATCCCACTTGTTGAAAGATTCCTGCGGGATATCGTAGTCGAGGCCGAGTATGCCCAGTGCGTTGAGGCGCAGGCTGTCGTAGTCGCTGGCATTTTTCGCGTTGATGACGATGTCTTCCACGGTGTCGTATACCATGGTCAGGATGTCGAGTTCGAGGCGTTCGCCGAAGAGGGCGTTTCTTCTACGTTTGTAGATTACTTCGCGCTGCGAGTTCATGACGTTGTCGTATTCGAGCAGGCGCTTCCGTATGCCGAAGTTGTTTTCTTCTACTTTCTTCTGCGCGCGTTCGATTGAGCTTGTTACCATGGAGTGTTGGATAACTTCGCCTTCTTTGAGGCCGATCTTGTCCATGATGCGGGCGATACGCTCGGGCATGAACAGACGCATGAGGTTATCTTCGAGCGATACATAGAACTGTGATGTTCCGGGGTCGCCCTGACGACCTGATCGTCCGCGGAGCTGGCGGTCTACACGACGTGATTCATGGCGTTCTGTACCGATGATGGCGAGTCCACCCGCGGCGCGAGATTCCGGTGTAAGCTTGATGTCAGTACCACGGCCGGCCATGTTTGTGGCGATGGTTACGGTTCCGGGCTTACCAGCTTCGGCTACAATTTCGGCTTCGCGTTGGTGCTGCTTGGCGTTGAGTACCTGGTGTTTGATTTTGCGCATCTGGAGCATGCGGCTTACTACTTCGGAGATTTCTACGGATGTAGTACCTACGAGTACGGGTCTGCCTTCGGCGGTAAGTTTCACGACGTCGTCGATAACGGCGTTGAACTTCTCACGCATGGTTTTGTATACGAGGTCGTCGTAGTCTTTCCGTACGGCTTGTCTGTTGGTAGGGATGGTTACTACGTCCAGTTTGTAGATGTCCCAGAGTTCGCCTGCTTCTGTTTCGGCTGTACCGGTCATACCGGCAAGCTTGTGATACATGCGGAAGTAGTTCTGGAGTGTAATGGTAGCGTAGGTCTGTGTGGCGTCTTCTACCTTTACGTTTTCTTTTGCTTCGATGGCCTGGTGCAGACCGTCTGAGTAACGACGGCCGTCGAGTACACGACCGGTTTGCTCATCGACGATTTTTACTTTGCCATCAACGATGATGTATTCTGTATCTTTTTCGAACAGTGTATAGGCTTTGAGGAGCTGGTTTACGCTGTGGATACGCTGCGACTTGGTTTGATAGTCGCGAATGATTTCTTCTTTCTTCTGGAATTTCTCTGCTTCGTTAAGTGACGCATCTTTTTCGATACGTGCTACTTCTGTGCCGATCTCTGGGAGGATGAAGAATTTATGGTCTTCGCCTTCGCCGGTGATGAGGTCTATACCTTTTTCGGTAAGCTCGACGCTGTTGTCTTTTTCTTCGATTACGAAGTACAGCGGATGGTCGGCCTCCGGCATGTTGCGTTTGTTGTCCTGCAGGTAATAGTTCTCGGTTTTTTGGAGGATAGCCTTGTTACCGGTTTCGCTGAGGAATTTGATGAGGGGCTTGTACTTCGGCATTGAGCGATGTGCCCGGAAGAGTGCGAGGCCGCCTTCTTTTTCGTTGCCTTCGCCGATAAGCTTTTTGGCAGACGAGAGGTATTCGTTTACCTGACGCTTCTGAGCTTCGTAGAGCTTGTAAATGCGTGGCTTGAGGTCGTAGAATTCGTGTTCGTCGCCACGAGGCACAGGGCCGGAGATGATGAGGGGCGTACGTGCTTCGTCGATGAGCACGGAGTCCACTTCGTCGACCATAGCGTAATGGTGATGGCGCTGTACGAGATCTTCGGGATCGCGTGCCATGTTGTCGCGGAGGTAGTCGAAGCCAAATTCGTTGTTGGTACCGTATGTGATGTCGGCGCGGTAGGCGTTACGACGCGCGGTAGAGTTAGGCTCGTGCTTGTCGATACAGTCTACGGTTATGCCGTGGAACTGGAATATCGGCGCCATCCACTCGCTATCGCGGGTTGCGAGGTAGTTGTTTACGGTTACGATGTGTACGCCTCGGTGTGCGAGGGCGTTGAGGAAGGCGGGCAGTGTAGCCACGAGTGTTTTACCTTCGCCGGTTGCCATTTCAGAGATCTTACCTTCGTGCAGTACGATACCACCGATGAGCTGTACATCGTAGTGTACCATGTCCCAGGTGATGAGGTTGCCGGCAGCGATCCATTTGTTATACCACACGGCTTTGTCGCCAACGATCTTTACGTTTTCGAATTTGGCAGCAAACTGGCGGTCGTAGTCCTGCGCGGCTACTTCGACGGTTTCGTTTTCTTTGAAGCGTCGTGCTGTATCGCGCACAATGGCGAATGTTTTCGGCAGGACTTTCAGCAATACTTTCTCAAGGTCTTTGTTACGTTCTTCCTCAAGTTTGTCGATTTCGGCAAAGACAGCTTCTTTCTCGTTTATTTCGAGTGATTTGTCGTTGGCGATTTTCTGGTGCAGTTCTGCCAGCTTATCATCCACGGCTTTGAGCTCCTGGTTGATAATATCCTGGATCTTACGGGTTTCGTTTCGGAGTTCGTCGTTACTTAAGGATTTTAACTTTTGGCCTTCCTGATTAGCTTGTTCTACCAGGGGCATTATACGCTTGATGTCCTTTTCTGACTTTGTCCCAAAGAATTTGGCGATGAGTTTTAACATAAAAGAATAAGGGTTGTCTCCTCTCAATCAAATGAGGGGCTAAGTTAACGTGTTTTTTGAGATTTTAGGGGGAGCAATTACAGTTCCAATTCGCCTTCGAAGACCATTTTGGCAGGTCCAACGAGGAAAATCTCCTGAAAGGTGCCGGGTTGTCCGGAATTAAATTCTACGGAAAGGTCTCCACCCAGTGTTTTTATTTTGACAGGAGCCGTGTATCCTTTGGCTACCGATGCCAGGGCGCAGGCAGTTACCCCTGTACCACACGATAGTGTTTCGTCTTCAACACCGCGCTCGTAGGTACGTACATAAAGCGTGTTATCGGGCAGAAGCTCTACGAAGTTCACATTTGTGCCACCGGGTTTGAAGGCATCGCTATAGCGGATTTTACGACCTTCGTCGACTACAGGATAGTCGTGTATGTTGGTTACGAAACGAACGTAATGTGGCGAGCCTGTATTGATAAAGTAATCACCGTTGTCGAGTATGTCTACGCGCGATACGTCGTTCATGCGCAGGCGGATAATGCCGGTGTTTAGTAACTCGGCGTCGTGCGGACCATCGTATGCTTCGAACGATGTCATGCCGTTTACCAGGCCCAGCTTGGCTGCAAAGTGTACTGCTGCCCGGCTGCCATTGCCGCAAAGGCTCTGAGAGCCATCGCTGTTATAGTATTGCAGGGTAAAATTGAGTGTGCTGTGAGGCTCGATAAGCATGAGTCCGTCGGCGCCCACACCGAATTTACGGTGGCATATCTGTTCGATCTGCTCTTTGGTGAGTGATACTGCGGTTTTGCGGTTGTCTACTATGACGAAGTCGTTACCGGTAGCCTGGTATTTTTGAAAATTGAGTTTCATGATTCGGAGACGAGGGTCGGGTGTGGTAGGGATAAAACGCGGTGCCAGCGTGTGGTTATTTCACTTCTTCGAAGTCGACGTATTCGCCTGATTTACCCTTTCGTGACTTTTTGCGGCTTTGCTCGCTTTGGAAACGCTGCTGTTGTTGCTGTTGGTTCTGCATGTTGCGAAGCTGCTGGGCAGCGGCGCCAGCACGGAAAAAGAATGAGCCGATCTTATACAGGATATAGGATACGACGCCGAAGATTAAAAGGAATTTTAACATAGCTTCTGGGCTTTGCTGTGTAACAGAATATCAAAGGTATTGGTTTCGGACAAGGTTTACTAGGGGAATCAACGCGAGTGTGAGCCGCGAGAGCGAGAACGGCTTTCCGAGGCATGCTTTGGTCATACTGTAACCGTGCCCTATCCATGCTTTATCTCCTCGAGGGAGAGGGGGTTGGATTGGTGGGAAGCGAGCAGGGGGCTACCCGTGGACCAGGTCGAATTAAAAAAAGGCTTTCGTATTTCTACGAAAGCCCTCGATTTGAATTTAATAAAGCTGATTATCTACTGAGGTAAAGGTTTCGCTCGGAGTAGATTTTCATGAAATAGTCGTCCATGAGGTCATCGATGAAGTAGATTGCTTCGCCGGTGGACTTCATTTCGGGGCCGAGTTCCTTGGTTACTTCCGGGAATTTGTGGAAGGAGAACACGGGTTCCTTTATGGCGTAACCGTTCTTGATCGGGTTGAATTTGAAGTCTTTTACCTTCTTTTCGCCGAGCATTACTTTGGTTGCGTAGTTAACATACGGTTCATCGTAGGCTTTGCAGATGAACGGTACGGTTCTGGAAGCGCGTGGGTTGGCTTCGATGATGTAAACCTTATCGTTCTTAATTGCAAACTGGATGTTTATGAGGCCTACGGTTTTGAGCGCTACGGCAATTTTCTGGGTGTAGTTCTCGATCTGTTTGATGATGAGGTCGCCCAGGTTATACGGAGGCAGCACAGCGTAAGAGTCGCCGGAGTGGATACCCGCAGGCTCGATGTGCTGCATGATGCCGATGATGTATACGTCTTCGCCGTCGCAAATGGCATCGGCTTCAGCTTCTATGGCGCCGTCGAGGAAGTGATCGAGAAGCACTTTGTTTTCGGGGAGGTGCTTCCAGATGTCGAGGATGTGGTGCTCAAGTTCTTCTTCGTTGATTACGATCTTCATGCCCTGGCCACCGAGTACGTATGAAGGACGTACGAGGAGCGGGAATCCGATGGTTTTAGAAGCTTCGAGTGCCTGTTCCGCGTTTTCGGCTACGCCGAATTCGGGATACGGGATTCCGATTTCTTTCAACAGGTTTGAGAAGCGGCCACGATCTTCGGCAAGGTCAAGGGCGTCGAATGATGTGCCGATGATCTTGATGCCGTATTTGTTCAGTTTTTCGGCCAGCTTGAGGGCGGTTTGTCCGCCGAGCTGTACGATAACACCTTCGGGCTTTTCGTGCAGGATGATGTCGTAGATATGTTCCCAGAACACGGGCTCAAAGTAGAGCTTATCGGCGATGTCGAAGTCGGTCGATACGGTTTCGGGGTTACAGTTAATCATGATGGTTTCGTAACCACACTCTTTGGCTGCGAGCACACCGTGTACGCACGAGTAGTCGAACTCGATACCCTGACCGATACGGTTAGGCCCTGAACCCAACACGATGATTTTCTTCTTGTCGGATGTGGTCGATTCGTTTTCAGTGTCGAAGGTTGAGTAGTAGTACGGTGTTTTGGCTTCGAATTCTGCAGAGCATGTGTCTACAAGTTTGTAAACCCGCTTGATGCCCATTTCGTTGCGCTTCTTGAATACTTCGCTTTCGTAGCAGTCAAGGATGTGTGCGATCTGACGGTCAGCGTACCCTTTCTCTTTTGCGGTGCGCATGAGGTTTGCGGGCAGTGTGTCAATTTCGTATTTGGCAATCTCCTTTTCGAGGTCGAGCAGTTCTTCGATTTGCTTCAGGAACCAGCGGTCGATGCGCGTAAGTTTCTGAATGGTCTTGAGTGGAATGCCGAGTTTGAAGGCGTCGTATACATGGAATATCCGGTTCCAGCTCGGGTTTTCGAGGCTGTACAGGATTTCGTCCTGCTTGGTTAGCTCTTTGCCATCGGCACCAAGACCATTGCGTCGTATTTCGAGCGACTGGCAGGCTTTCTGGAGTGCTTCCTGAAAGTTGCGGCCGATGCCCATGGCTTCTCCCACGGACTTCATCTGAAGGCCGAGTTTGCGGTCTGCGCCGTGGAATTTGTCGAAGTTCCAGCGGGGGATCTTTACGATTACGTAGTCGATCGCGGGCTCGAAGTATGCGGTTGTTGTTCCGGTGATGGCGTTTTTCAGCTCATCGAGGTTATACCCGATAGCGAGCTTGGCTGCGATTTTCGCGATGGGATACCCGGTAGCCTTTGAGGCGAGCGCTGAGGAGCGCGATACGCGGGGGTTAATTTCAATGGCGATGATGTCTTTATCGTCGTCGGGATTTAGCGAGAACTGTACGTTACAGCCGCCCGCAAATTGGCCGATGCCGTTCATCATTTTGATGGCCAGGTTACGCATGTGTTGATACACGGTATCCGGCAAGGTCATGGCGGGCGCTACTGTTATGGAGTCGCCGGTATGGATGCCCATCGGATCGAAGTTCTCGATGGAGCAGATGATGATTACGTTTCCGATACTGTCGCGCAGAAGCTCCAGTTCGTATTCTTTCCAACCCATGATGCTTTGCTCGACGAGCACTTCGTGGATTGGGGAAGCATGAAGACCGCGGTTGAGGGCTTC
>Ga0065165_1000807_pt1 | contig 41747 bp, 44 predicted proteins | sample AraplaMF_Cvi_mMF_FD_63813 | JGI IMG/M metagenome (GOLD analysis project Ga0065165, IMG submission 63813) | Arabidopsis root microbial communities from the University of North Carolina, USA - plate scrape MF_Cvi_mMF (version 2) (version 3) | ecosystem: Host-associated > Plants > Roots >... | reverse complement strand
CATATATCGTCTACGACATGCTGACTGATCCAGAATATCGGCATCATATCAATCACCTTGGCACGCCCGTCGAAATCGACCTGTTCCTATCGGTCGGGACCCAGTTGGGACTTTTCCAAGAGTATGGTCTCTTTCGTAGGAACGCTGACAACAGCAAAGGTCCTAAGCCACCAGGTTGTGAAAGATGGTGGCACGTTTTCAATCGGATGGATGTTTTGTCTTTTGCTGCCGCTGACATCTTCGATGGTGTTGAGCAGTTCAGCGTCAACACCTGCGCAAATATCCTCAACGCCCATGGAGCGTACTTCAACTCGATACTGTTCATGCGTCGTCTGCAGGCCAGATTGAAGTATGCGGGTGTTATCGCCCAATGACCCTGATTTACGACAGGCCAATCAGCGGCCCGAAAACCCATGTCCTTATTCTGGGTATTGGGCGGTTCCCCCACATGGCAAGCGCCAATCTCGGCGCATGTGTCGACAGTGCGAAAGCCATGCTCGACTTCGTATATGCGAAGCGTGACCAGTTCCTGTCGCCCCTTGCCACCATCGAATGTCTAATCTCGGACCCGTCTGTTGATGCAGGCCAGGACCAAGTAGCAAAGACCGACGTGCAGTTCGATCCGAGAACAGATCAAGGCGTCGCCGCCGGCACGGCATCCAACGTGACCGCTGCTTGTCGCGCTTGGATGTCCCGATGCCAGCCTGGGGACAGCCTCATCTTCTATGCGTGTACGCATGGTGTAGCTGACCGGACCGAACGGGGGCTTCTCGTGCTTGAGGATTATCCATCAAGTCGTTTCAATCCCGGAGAACAGCTACTAGACGTGGCATCCCTCGCCCGCAACGTTGCGCCATTCACGAGCGCAGCTTCGGTCTGGATGTTCATCGATGCCTGCCAGGAAACCCGACCGGAATTGCTACAACTCAAGGAGGATGTCAAAGCAGTCGAACCCGTCGTTGTCAACGTTATGCAAAGCGTGAAATGCAAAGTTGACACCCTCGCATTGATAAGCTCGAGGTTCGGCAACTTCGCGCGTACCAAGAAGTCCGGTGTGGCCTTTTTTACGCAGTCGATCATCGAGGGCATGTCCAACAATCTCGTCGAACAAAAAGCGGGAAAATGGTGGGTAACCGGGAAACTGATACAGCACGGCTTGCAGCTAACCGCACTCGCCAAATTCGGCTACAACCTCGAGCCGTCCGGGCTCACGTCGTTCATGCAGGACAAGCGCCTATTATCGATCGACGAACCCGTTGTTCCCCTCCTCATTACATCACGACCTGAGACTTTCTTGGCGAATTCAACCGCAGCGCACATCCGGGAGGATGCTGCTCCTAACAGTATTTTGATCAGCAAGCCCCCTGGCACGCCCGAATGGCGATGCCATCTACCACTTGTGCGCCAGATGTTAAGAGTTCATCTTCTTAATGTGACAGCGGAACACAACGAGCCATTTTACTGCGAGGCTCCCGGTATTGTTCTGGAGCTAAGGGGGTAACCTGTGAGTGAAGCTGGGCTTCGGCAATATACTTTCCGCATCGTCGAGGATGACGTTGCGCGTTTGGTACTGCGTCACATTAACGAAATCTTTACCACATCTTCGATTCTCATAGGAGGCGAAAGCGTCACGGCCGTGGATGCTTATCCGGGAGAGTATATCGCAACGCTGGAATCTCTTTCGGATGAGCGGAGATGGTCGAGACAGTTCCGTCTGACGTTGCCGCTGGACGGGCAACTGGTTGTCCTACCCAAGAACATTTCCGCTCGAAAGTCCCATCAGCCGCATTCCGGCGAGAATAGACCATCCGAAGAACGCAAATATTTTCACCCAGGCGAGAAACCCATGAAGCTGCTCGCGAGGGCGCATTATGGTTCGCGCGTCGGCAAGCCTCCCAGGGAGCGGAAACGGCCCGGGTTTTCGATCGGCCTTTCAGCGGCGCAGGCCGGAATTCACCACCTCACCGATCTGGTCGGCAAGCTCAGGGTTGAGATCAAGAGCTACGAACGGCGGATCACGGTAAACCTTATCCCGCTCGACCTCGATTGGAACGCCGGTGTACATGTTACCTTGAAGGTCGATGAACTGCCGCCCGTCGTGGTGTCCGCGCCCATTTTTTCCGGTGGCGTCACAATCAATTTCACGAAGCAGGTAGAGAAGCCTGATCTCCGTGTAAGCATCGAGCCTTCCAGCCTAAGGGCAAAAGCTTTGGTTGCCGCTTTGAGCGGGATTTCAGCGGACGAAGCCGTCTCAATTGTGGAATGGGCACAAGCCACAACATCCACGGCCGATGATCATCCAGATTATTGGTACGCCACAAGTGCAGCCTTGTTGTTAATCAAAACGAGAACGATCTCTACGGAACTGGCGCGCTGGATGTTAAACTTGGCGCGTCGTGCACCCAGCATTCCCGACGCCGCCGTGGTTGCGGCATGGGCGTCTGCCGTAATTGGGGATGATCCGGCTGAGGTGGAGGACCAAGTGCTCCACCACTTGGTGACGGCCCGCAGAACTGGCAGGGCGGTATTTTCGGCAGGCCAAGCTCTCGCCATCGAGTTACTTAGCAGCTTGCGATCATCCGCAATAGACGAGAAGGTACAGAGAGCTGCTCATAATGAACTAAAGGAATGGCTCCTGATACGAAACCACACGATAAAATCGAGTGCCTTTCAAATTTGGGAGCAACCTGGTCAGCATATCAAGCGAAAGGCCCCAGGGCACATAATCGCGCTCGGCGAGATCGGTGACAACAAATTGACAATGCGGAGACCGCCGCACCCCTAAGGTGCGGCGCTAGCCACTCAGTCAAAGAAGGCTTAGTTCGCGGTAGGGCTGTACATTGACATGGTTCATGTCTTGGATTCTCGCGAGAGCGCTCTGCTGAGCATCGATAGTTAGTACATGACCGTCCCATCCATCGACGATCTTGGCACCAGGAACAGCCTCGATATCACGCGTCAACTGGGTCACGTGATAGTCGTTACGGCACTCGCGCTTAAACGAAACAAAGTAGAGGCGCATGGATTTTTCCCCGCTGTATGAACCCACTTTATTACTCCATTCAGCTTGACTCAAGGCACCTTGAGAAAACCGTACTTCGCGACCGTGTCAAAAGATTGATCGTAAAACGAGTGTTCCCGCAATATGCTTAACATCGTGTTCCATCGTTCCTTCGATCTCGGCAAATGAGCCCAACGCGACTTTGTTCCGCTCAGGATAACCGCGGCCGTACCAGCGGCTACTGGAGAGGAGAACGAACTTCCGTTGAGACCCCTGGCAACCGTGCCCGCGTGATCCCAGAAGACGTTACTTCCCGGGGCTATAAATTCCACGCCGATGCCGCGGGCGCTGTCGTCCCAGAGATAGAGGTCGTCGATCAACGTCTCCGATTTCAGGTCTTCGGCTTCTTCGAGCGATCCCGGCGATGCGATACCCCTGCGTCCGAGTGCGGCGACGGCCAAGATTTCGGGGTAGCGCGCGGGATAAGCGGGCCGCCCTCCCTCGTTTCCGGCCGCGAAGAAGCAAAGCACTCCATGTTCCTGCGCTAGCTGTACAGCTTCGTGGATGAGTGGTTCGGGCTCAGCACCATCACCGGCGCTTACGGTGATGATGTCGCATTCTTTCTCCTCGGCTAGGAAGGTGATAGCGTGCGCTATACGGCCGACGCTTAAAGCTTCCCGTCCTCCGCCCCGTGATTCCGGAGCCCAACCGGACATGAATAAGCCTCTTGCGCCAGGCGCTATACCCTGTGCGCCATCCTTGCTCGTGCTTCGGGAAAAAATCAGGCTCACGACCGCATTCCCGTGATAGTGCTCAGGGAGATAACCATCGTCAGGACACTGCCAGTCGGGCGTAGCGGCCTCCCCCAGTACCTCTACGTGATCGATCGATTGGTCGGATGGAGTCCTCATGAGTCGATAGTCAATCACACCGATCGTCACTCCAGCGCCCCGCGTGAGGTCGGAAGTCGTTATACCGATATCCTTATGCCACCAATGGAGGGGACCAGACGAAGTAATGCGTCGCAAATCGATTCGCATATCTCCGCGGACAGATTCGACACGGTGAGACCAGAATCCTGGAGTTCGTGCCATCAGAACGGCGGTTGAGAATTTGGAAATGTCACATTGCACGATGTGACCCTCGTGAAAGATGACTTTCGTCTTGCCTCTTCGTCCCAACAACTGAGCGGAGACGGCAGCGGCGGGTTCGTTGATGTCTACGAATATCTTGAGGTCGGCCATAGAATGACGAGAGCTGTTTCGGGAAAAGGAAGATACCAATCATCGCCGTCGTGGCGCTAGTCCCTCCTGGTCTTTTTTAGCTGAGTAATGAGGCCTTGGAGGCTGCCGAGCTACTGTCCATTGTGGAGTTCGCGGGACCTCGATCCCAGTTCAATCTTCTAATTTCGGCGAGACGAAATTAGCAGAGCGCGGCCTCCTGCCCTTAGCATTTCTTCCCGGTCACCGGATCGTTCCATCCTTCGGTGATCGCCTTGACCCGATCAACTCTCCCAGGATGGGATTTCGACGGACGCTCGTCGAGGATTGGAACCGCACTGAGCGAGGCATCAAGGCTCATTTTGGATAGACGCATGGCAGCGCCGGCGAAGCGATCCGCTGCCAGTTCCTTCTGCGGATCACCGGATGTCACCAGATGGTGACAATAGTGATGCCCAAGCTCGTGGGCGATTACCATCATCGCGCCTTCGTACCCGATCTCCGGCGAGAGGGTGCGGTCGTAGACGATGATGCGGTTTCCATCCTGAACCGTCGCAATGGCGTTACCTCCGAGCGAGGCGTTCATGGGATAGATGTTGCACTGGTCTTTGACATCGAGACCCATGGCGTCGCAGAGGTCAAAGAACATGTACATGTAATCTTCGAACGCGGGTTCCGCGAAAACGTCCTTGTCTCCGATGGGTATGTGCAGCACCGGACTGTTCTTACCGAGATGCAATACGATACCGTCCTCCGCGAAGGCTTTCGTGGCCTGTAAGCCCACTGCGGGGATAAGGTAGAGAACCATCCAGACGGTTGCGAATGCCCACACGATTGGCTTCTGCATGCTAATACCCCGTGAAGCTAGAATCTGGGACGCCGCGCCCGTGTCCTCATAAGATGAGCCTGCAAGCCCAGCAAGCCGATCTAGGTGGTGGAGCCGGCATTGGCCTCGTAAACCCCTGAATCGGCGTTGCCCCTACCAGATCACCTTGGACAGTTCGGAGAGGACAGCGTTGCCATAGCTCTCGTCCTTGATGCTGAACTCCGCCTCACCGGACACGAGATTGAAGTTAAAGTAGACTTCGGCCTGATCTTCTCCGAGGAAAATCTTGGTGGTGTACCAGTCCCCGGGACCGCCGCCGAAACCGCCTCCAGGGGATCGGGTAGTCGGTGGTCCGAGAAATGCTATATCGAACGCTAGTGTGTCCTGTTTGGCGTCCGAAAGGCTAGGATCGCTCGCTTCCAGGGCTTTGCCTAGTTCAGAAATGAACTGCGTGGGTCGTGCCCCGCCTGCAAGATGGCGAAACCTGCCGTGCGACTCGCTCTGTAGTTCGATAGCGAATTTCGTTTGGTCGTCGCCATCACCATACGACGCCGTCAAGATGAGGTCGTCAGTGTCCGATTTAACGGGCAGCCAGGTGATCTTGAAGGCGAGCGACCCCGGACGACCGTCGGCAACCTGATCCTGTGCGTATACGCGGCCCGAGAACACAGCGCTCGCAAATACTATCAAGGCGGAGCGTCGAGTGATCATGTCATTCTCCTGAGAAAGAAGGTGCCGCCACGGACCTAGCACACCTCCTTGGCACCGTTGCGGACACGGGTATGGAGATTATTCACAGTCGTCATCGTCGTTTTCGCCCGCCTCCGCAGCCGCCAGTCCGATCTGGTATCGATGCGTCGGAACCGAAATGAATCGACCGCGGAGGGGTTCAGAAACAGGCAGTGATGGAACGGGACGCCCTGAATCCTGCAAAGAGATAAAAGTCTCTAAGTTGCATTTTCCGTGGACGCTACCGTTTTTCGTGCAGGAATTCAATCGACCCCTAAAATGCCTGCGAACCGAGAAGAGGCGCTGGCCCCAGTTCTTGGCTTCCAACAACAAACCCAGATTGGCATCACAAGCCCTGCAGAACATGGTCAACCGGCGTCGTTGCAGATCAGGCTCAATATCTTCATCGCCGAGATCGAGCCACATCCCGCTCGACCTCCTCGTGATGAACACGTCAACATTGACAGATTGGCATGATTCCCAAAGCAAGACGGCAGTTCCTCGCTGACCGCCCCAGCGATCTCATGCTATTTTTTTTTGGATGAAACGAGGTGACGCATTGATGAATATCGAAAACGTAACCGATCAGCAAAGTTTCCAAGAGTACCTGTCGTCGATCCGAACCGATTTCGAGAATGGCGCTGTCAGTTGGGGAAACACCGATCTTGCCAGCTACCTTGAGGCCATGAGCGCATGGCTAAAAGACAGTGCACCACGGAGCGAAACCAACCCATGGAAGCTCGCCGCTTTTTTGCTACAAGCTGGAGCTTTCTATGAGTGATTGCCTGCCGCATTTAATTGTGGCGATGAGGCATCCCGCATGGCTCACCTCCGATAACCTTGAAGAACCCCAGCACTGGACGATTTCCCGACAGCTGTCACATCCTCCGACAAATGGTATCTTGACTACCTTCGTACGGTTTCTCCCGCTGCACTCCGCGAAGCAGTAGCCTTCAAACTTTCCACCAGGTATTGCGATCACCGCCGGTTCGCCGCCGCCTTGTCCGGCTTGGGGCAATGGAACGAGGAGGACTTCGACGAGTCGGTCGCCACTAACGTCAGGGGGCCGGCGGCGTCTTCTGCTCTTCTTTTGCAAGAGGTCTCATCGCAAGCCAATTCGCAAGAGCTTCTCCGCGCTCGTAGTCCTTCAACCCAACCACCACGTTATCGATACCGCGAACGACGACGTACATTGAGCCAAACAATTGAGCCAAAATCGGATAAATCGTCTCCCAAAGGTCCGCGTGGCTGGGAATGTGCGCCAGCTTTACCATGGACACCGTGAGTATAAATGTCGCCGCCAGACATTCTAGCAGTCCGTATGTTAGCCTGTTGCGCTCCCTGATCCAGTACAGACGAATGGAACAAGTGATCAGAGATACAAATCCCCATACAGCCAAGATTGGGTAGAACTGCAATTCTGCATTTCCGATCTTCACACCAGATAATGAAGCTAAAAGAAGTATAAACAGCGGAAACGGCGCGATCGTAACTAACGTCTGAAACGTAGCTTGTCCTGTGGTGAGATCACGATACTCTTCCATATTCTTCCCTCCCCAACGAAGCGAAAAATATGATCCTAATGCCTTACGCCAACAAGCCCTTTCGATCACGGGCAATGCGGGAAAGGGTGTCTGCAGACTAATCTCGCTGCGCTGCCAGCACTTCCCGGCTTTCGAGCTATGACAAGGGGTTCGAATCCCTGCCCCGACAACCTGCGATTTCTCGTCGGGCTACCTCAGCCTGACATCGACACGGCACCCCTTCTCCAAGGGATGCCCGATCACCTCGCCATTGAACTGCGCCGCCATCAGCTTGATGATTTTCGACCCGATCCCGTCGCCAACGTCGGGCAGGCCACGTTATCTTCGGCGTGATCTCCACGCTCCCGCAATCGTCGTCCGCGAAAGCGTACTTGGAGGGGTTTCGAGTGATCAGAGTTTATGCCACTCAGTGCGATGTGATCGCACGACCGCTGGACGCGAGATGCTCTGTAATGGCGCGCCGGATTTCGGTAACCGTGTCGAAGAGCCTGTTGTCCAGGTCGATGACATTGAACCGGACAGCGATGAATTTGAGGCGGTTTTCGACAGGGACCGCGATCCCGACTTCCTGACCGTTGAATACGACAGCTTGCTTTTGCATAACAAACCTCGGGCGCGCCACGCGAGAGCGCCATCTTAGAAAAGCAGAAGAAAGGGTTTACGACGCGTCAGATTGCCGCCGTAGGTCCGTATCGGATAGAGACAAGATCACGCACTCGCTGCGCCATTGCGAAGAAACGAAGTCGGACAAACAACGCATCATCCTCCCTCAAGCGAGTAAAACGACCCCGCTGAGTATCGCCGACAAGGGCCGGCATTTCGGAACTCTTCTGTGAAGAACGTAGTCGAGAAATTTCGAGTAAGCAACTGATATTTGTTATTATTTAGCACTTTGAATCGTATGACAATTACCGCAGGTGCGAAGTAATAAATGATGTACGTTCGTCCGAACCCACGAGGCCGAAGCATTGGCGATGGGGCCGTACAAGGGCCGGCAGGTATTGTCGAACGCCCTACACGGCGAAAGCGGGCATAGCACCAACGCTTGTGGGGGCTAATCCCAGGCATAATTGGGTGATGTTCCGCTCGCGCATAGCCGTTCTGGACGGTTGCGATAGCCATGACGGACTCAGAAGTACCTGATTACCGTATAACCGGCGATATATCCGAGAGGGAACATTGCCGCTACAATGTAGCCAGGTCGATAGTTCGACGTCATGGCAATGAGGCTGGTTACTAGCCCGGCTACAATCCCAACCGCGAGGACAGCAGATAGGGCATCCGCCGCGAACGCGCCTGGGCCATCCCCCGATCCTATGGAAAAGAAATAGACAACAATCATTGCGAAGGTTGCCGCCATTAGCGTCCACCCCTGTCGCCAGAACGCAAGCGCGACGAAGCCGACGATGTACGGCAAAACAAAAAGGATAAAGAACAACATCAGCATGCCAATGGGTTTTTTAGAACAAAGCGGTGTTTCTCGTGCGGCCGAGCCACCTGAAGATATCGCCGACCGCCGCTGGACAATCTGCTTTTCCGCGAAGTCCTCGGCCGTAGCGCTGGTGGAAGCATTTAAGAGGCACGCAGCTTCTTTTGTGCGTTCAGCGCCGATACAAAGTGGAAAGCAGACACCGGTACGGCAGCGAATGCAAACTGACGCAACGTCGAAAGGAAGCTGGACTGTAACTCGGGTTGCATAAACCCGCCGAACATTGACATAAATGCTGCAAAAACCAAGCCCTGGAGGATTGCGTATTCAGCTATTCGGGCCACGGATCGTTCCCGCAAATTCTCGGGCGGAAAGAACCCAGCCAGTCCCTTCATCGCAAGCAGAAAGAGCGGAAACAGCAAGCCAAGCTTGAACAGTGTGGTCGGCGACGAGGTCTCATCAGTGAGGTATAGGCCCAGCGGGATGACTAACGCGGGCACGAGAAAGATAAGGTAGTCTTTGAGCACCTGATTTTTCACGGGCCCCCTCCATATTTTGTCAATCAGCGATTGTAGTTTCCAGCGGGTTGATGTCAACGAGCTGTGTGCTCGAGACGGTTTCTGGAAGCTACCAGCAAGATGAGCAAGCAGACATGGGTTGCAGCTCTGACAGAGTGACCACGGCCAAACGCCACGTCTACAAATAGTATTCCCGCTCGATTGACTAAATTTAAAGTACAATTACCGTCTGCCGCACGCAAAAGGAGGAGAGATTCGATGTCTGGATCAGGTGGCGGACCGAGCGGTGATAACGGAAACGAGGGTTGGAGACCCGCGTCTTCAATCGGGACGACTGGCGACAAACAGGGCCAAGGAGGTGGTGGCGGAGGTCCGAACCCCTGCGTGTTTACAGAAGTGACCATACTTTCCTCTCCAAACAGCGCAGTCATCGCAGTGCTTACTGTCGGAGCAATTTTGGTTGTGGCGTTGTCCGGCCAACGTGTCGTCGCGATGCATGGGAGCAACATCGCGGGATCGATCACATCGGCACGCCTGGCGGACATCATTCAATGCATAAACGCGGGCCAGCAATACGAAGCTCGTGTGACCAACATCAGCGGCGGCGCGGTAACGGTCGAGGTGTATCCCGTATGACGGAAATCGACATCGTCGGTGGCATTTACCGCGAAAAGTGCGCCTTCCCTTATTGGGATCAATTGTTTGGCTCCGCCGGGAGAGCAGCAAACGCCCTTGTCGGGCATATCGAGAAGATAAGACTGCATAGCGCGCTCGCCGACGAGGAACGCACGTTAGCCAACGCCGTCTTCGCGGAAGGCAACATCGAATTGAAGATAACACCCCGCGAAAAACAGGTGGTTTTCGAATATCTGCACTGCCTTTCGGTTCCCAAAATCTTTCCTGATCACGGTGTTACGCAATTGAAGATGCCGGACGTGACAGGTGACGTAATCGTCAAATTCGGCATGCTGGAGAGCGATCCCTGCGTGAACGGAGATTACGTCGTCTACGATCCGCAATCATCGTCCAATCCCCTGAGCTTCTCGGAATCTGGATCAACGGCGAACCATCTAGCGATTATCGCGAACCGTGGTGAGATACTCGGTATGGTCAAGACCACTTCGGTGGACGAGGCGGTGAGAATTCTTTTCGACGCCGAGAAAGCGGATGTGATCGTCGTGAAGGACGGCATCAATGGAGCGACCGTGTATGAGCGCGCAAGACCGAGCCACGTCCCCGCCTACGTGACTCAAAACGTCTTCAGCATCGGCTCCGGTGATGTATTCGTCGCGGCTTTCGCTCTCGCTTGGGCGGTGCAACGTCACCCTCCCGCTGTTGCCGCCGATTTCGCCAGCCGATCGACCGCAGACTACGTCGAGACTTGCTTGCTTCCGATCAACCCGCTGACAGGGAATCCCGCTCCTCGCGACCAGGCATTCAAAACAGGCGGAAACATCTATCTGGCAGGCCCCTTCCGAGAGCTGGGCCAGAGAATGATGATCGACGATGCGCGCAAGCAGCTTGTTTCCCTGGGGATGAGCGTTTTCAGCCCAATCCACGACATCGGACCAGGCAGCGCGGAGATCGTCGTAAGGCAAGACCTCTCGGCAATCGAACAATGCGACGCGGTGTTTGCCATCCTGAACGGAAGCAGTCCAGGCACGGTCTTCGAAGTCGGCTATGCTAGGGCGCTGAAGAAACCGGTGTTCTGCGTGGCACAAAATATGCGGGAAGTTGACCTGAAATTGCCAAGAGGCTCAGGAGCCCATCTTCATGAGGACTACGTCAGCGCCCTCTTCCAGATAGCATGGCGCTCATGAGGCGGGCCCTTCTTCTTTCAGGAGGGATGGATTCGACCTCCATCGCCTATTGGCGAAAGCCTGACCTCGCGATCACGATAGACTACGGTCACAAGGCAGCCGAGGGCGAAATTCGGGCGGCGACAGCGGTATGCCAATCGCTTGGCATCCCGCATAGGATCATCCGATGCGATCTTTCGGCACTCGGCAGCGGCGACCTTGCCGGCTCGGCCGCCCATCCGCTTGCCCCCGCGAGCGAATGGTGGCCATATCGGAACCAGATGCTGGTGACGCTCGCGGCCATGGAATGCATCAAGCACGACATCGATGTCCTCGAAATCGGCGCGTTGCGCACCGACGGCTTCCATGTCGACGGACGCAGGGAATTCGTGGACGCCCTGGGGGGCCTGCTTTCCATGCAAGAGGGAGGGCTCAAGCTCGATGCCCCCGCCGCAGCCTATAGCGCCGACGAGTTGGTAAAGGTCTCCGGAATTCCAATGGACATCCTGGCCTGGTCGCACTCCTGCCACACAAGCGATTACGCTTGTGGATACTGCAGAGGCTGCCAGAAGCATTACCAAACCATGCAGGCGATCGGCGTTGAAGCGTACTGACCCCTCTCCTACCGGGGCCGCGCCCCGGTCTCCGGCTATCGATTGGGTCAACCCTCGAAGACTCGATCTCGACCCCGGCGTCGCGCGTAGCGGCTTACTTGATTTCGGTGAAGTCTTGCGGTCGAGACGGTCAACTCGTCGGCTGGAGAAAGCCACGTTGCAACAAGTGGCCGCTGTTGTTCGCGAGGCGCTCAAGGCCGACTACACCGGGACAGGCATGCATGAAGGTCGCAAGAGGAAACGCGTCATTTCCGCAGGAGCGCTTCACCCCGTGAACTGTGTGTTGATCGATCCCGACGAAGGCGCGATCTACTACGATGACGAGAACGACGTGTTCGTCGCGGTCCAGCCTCGCGACCAAGCACTTCTCGGCACCTATCTCGCAAAATGTGAGGACGTTCTCCCGACCGCGCGGGGGCACGTCATCGGCCTGATCGCCGACGTCCGCGATCTGTCGTCGGTCTACACCGACCATGAAACGCTGCTATGGCGCGACGCAGGAGCGGTCCTCCAAACTTTGGCACTCACCAGCGAAGCGTCGAATCTCGGCTTTTGTCCTCTTGGTATCCTCGGGCAAGAGCTTGCAGACGCTCTTCTGGGTAACGATCAAGCTTTCGTCGGTGTCGGTGCAGCCGCAATCGGCCGCCGTGTCCAGGAGTGATCCGGCCCTAGAAGGCGAGTTGGAGTTGGACCGAACTGTGAGCGATCTTCATCGGTTTCGACGTCGGCCCGATCCGCCTCATGAAATCCCATATGACTGCATCGAGGATGCTTGCACGGACCTTTATCGCCTTCGCGAAACCCAGGAACAACTGTTCCAAACCCAAATAGTCTTTTGCCGGATCGGAGTCGGCGTCAAAGACGTGCATCATCACGCAGGCGCGGTGTAGATGGACGTCTATGATCGCGACCTCGTCTGAATCAAGATGGTTGCGAACGATCCATGATGCCGTCTTCGGGCCGATACCTGGGAGATCGAGAAGCCGCTGTCGCAGGTCACGTTCCGACAAGTCTGCTGAGAATTCCCGAGCCATCCTCAGCGACCGAGCGAGGTAGGAGGCCTTCTGGGATGCGAACCGATATCGCCGCTGCCTGCCCTCCATCTCGAAAGGGCGCGCGAGCCTCTCGTGGACATCTTCCTCGCTTGCTTCCCCAGACAGCAGTCCGTCTCCGCGGAGGCGATGGAAAGCGACCATACCCATCTCCGCTGGGATACCGTACCCACCCAACAGGCAAACGGCGATCTCCTCAAGGAGCGTTTCACCAAGGCGGTGATCGCGGTAGCGGTTGCGGCGCATCTGCGCTTCCGACTGGTATTTCCAGAAAGCCGGAGTGAAAAGCTCGTCGGGGACACCCCAGCAGACGCCCGGCATCACTTCCTCGACGCTTTCAGGAACCGCGTGCTCCTCGATGTTTCCGTCGATGTTGACCCAAAAACGTTGCATGTCGCCCTCTCGCGCCGCTCCTAAAACACCTCGTCGCGCTGTCGTCCACCGCGAACTCGGTGGTGAGGCTCACTGTCCCCGATATCCACCGCGCAGTTCGCGCCGCCGAGCCGCGCAGACCTAATGATCGTCGCGTCGAAGCAACCCGCAAACCCCAATCGCTTACGGTCAAGCTGTAGTCGTGATCGATGCCGTCAACCGGGATCGCGAAACAAGGCCGCAACAATTGCGGCCGACATCGTATAGCTGAACCGACTACTCAAACTCAGGCCAGCCCAGCGTTGTCTCGGCATCTCATCTCCGGACGACAGGAATCGTCGCAGAGCATGGTAAACACTTCGTTTATGGCGTAACCAACCCCCCTCCTTCCGGGTCTGCGGAAACCGAGCTAGCCTCCTGCTTCAACCGATTCACAGGCGCTGATGGCTACCAACATAACACTCGCCGACCTCTTCCCCTGCGATGACGGTACTGTCCTCGTCGCCAAGGACGTCATCGACGGGTCCCGCCGACACATATCCCAGGTCGCGAACGGACTACGATGCGGATGCGTCTGCTTTGGTTGCGGGCGCGATCTGATTGCCCGTAACGGCGGCGACTTGCGCAGGCATTCGTTTGCCCATCGCCCCGAAGAGCTGTCCCCGAACTGCGCAACCGCTGGCGAAACGGCGCTGCACATCCTCGGCAAGGAAATCATTGCCCGGCACGGCAGGGTCACGATGCCGGAAACATGGATGACCGATATGGACGGCGGTCGTCGTCCCGTGACGCCGCGGCAGTCCATCGTACTCACCGAGATACGTCTCGAAGCAGCCGAGGGTGACCTGATCCCCGACATTGTCGCCATAAGTCCGGAAGGCCGAAAGCTCTTCATCGAAATCAGGAACACCCATGGGTGCCCTCCGGAAAAACTGGAAAAGCTACGGAGCATGGATGTCGATGTCCTCGAGATCGACGTCTCCGGCTACCGGACACATCCGCTCGACGCCCTCGATGAAGTGATCCTCGATCTCGCGCCTCGCCTGGTCATCCAGAGTGCCGCCCTCCGATCGATGGCGGAAAAGCTGACCGCAGAAAGGCTCGCGAGAGAGGCACCTCGTCGCGATGACGCGGCGCGCAGGGTTGCGATCTATCGCGACCGTCCGCCGGAACATTCGCCACGCGCTGCCGAACTTGCGGACCAGATGATCGCGCTTGGGTTTGCGGATCACATGGACCTGGACGACATGAAGCCATCGGCGTTTCGGGTCCCGAGACGGCAATGGCAGGCGGCCATCCTCTACAGGCTCGGGGTGACTGTCTATCCCGATAAGATCGGCGCGGTAGCGATGCTAGAGCGCCTGCGGGAGCGGAAATGGCCGGAACCGGAACTCGACTTCATGTCTTCCGATGACACGAACTGGATCGCCAAACACATCGCCCCGGACTTCAAGTCGGCCTACGAAGAGGTTGCCGGATACTTGAGGCATCTCCAAAATGAGGGCCTCGTTCATGAAGACATGGGCGGCCGGTTTTACATGAACCAGACGGGGCGCGACACGATTTGGCGCGCGGCGCGCGAACGATCGCGTCCGACCGTGCGCCGGCAGGAGCTGGATGACGCCCTTGAGGAAATCCGCGACCTCGTCGAGCCCGGCGATGAGGGCTGGGTGGATGTCGACGTCTGGCTCGAGCACCAGGCAAGCGACTTTGGCACCACGTTGGCAAACCTGCTCCAACAAGATGACGGTCGATTTGACCACCTCATGGGCGTGTTGCAAAAACTCCGGACGTCGATCGTCAGGATGAAGCGTTTCGAGCAAGACGATCCACCCGAGGATTTAGCAGGCCTTCCGTTGGACGGTCTCTTCCACCGCTTACAGATCACCCGTTTCGCCGCTCAGGAGCGCGCCGAGAAAGAGCGGGACGACCGTCGTAAGCTCGAGGCAGACCACAGGGTATCGGAGGCTCTCAAGGCCGCAAACTGGGTAGTCAGCGATCCGATTACATGGCTGGACACGGCCCGGGCCGACGGCAGTGGGAAGACGCACCGGGAGCTAGCCGCTGACAGCGCCGTTGGCCTGGGGAAGGTTCTCGGGGACATCGAAAGACTCAGGGCACGGAGGACGGAAGAACAACAAGCGGAAAGCTTGAAGACAACGGCGCTCGACAAGCTTCGCGCCGAGGTTGCCCGTGTGCTACCGCGGCAGGACCACGCCGATCTCTGGCTGAGGCAATCATTGCCTCAGCTCGGGGGCGCAAGGCCACAAGACTACTGCGTGGACGAAAGCACCCTCGCCCGCTGTCTCGAAGTCCTCGCCGAAACCCAAGGACCGCAAAAGCGACGTCGGTGAACGGGTGAGGTTTTGGATTGGATTCTCACTCCTGACGTCCGAAGTTCGAGCGGTCTACGCTCTTCACTCTAACTGTGCCAAATTAACCCATATTTTAGCATTCACTTGCATGCGCGAACTACGATGCTACCGTCGCCGACATCGTGGGGGCGCGTATGACAATCGAAGAGCTGATTGATTTACAAGAGGCAGGCGCAAGGGCGCGAGTGCTCGGATTGAAGGCTCACGAGAACCCCTACCTCTCGCCACAAAGGATGCCAACTGGAGACGCCAGTGCCCTCGGGGATTGGCTTGCGCGCCACGACGCGTGGAAGTTCGGGTGGGAAGCGGAGGACGCTAGCCGCGACGGTCGGATTGCTGATCACTTCAAGGAACTGATTTCGACTGCCAAACGACGTGCGCTTGATGCCTAACGGGTTTGACGATGGTTGCGACGCCTGGTGTTGCCATTTGCTCCGAATCCCGTCATCACGACGCCTTGCCGTCGTCCATTACTGCAACAAAACGCGACGCAGCTCAGGGCGCTCCGACATCAGGTCGTAGAGCGCCCTCTCCTTGCATTACGCAATTAGCGACGCCTCGGAGCGGATCGGCGGACGGGCTTTGGAAGAAAATATCAAAATCATGAAAGCCAACCTTATTCGTAGCGGCTATCGTCCAATTGCTCCCCAGAACGCGTAACTGAGGAGTGCCTCGACCGAGGGTCAAGGAGTGGCTGCCGTCTTGGTCACATGAGGCCGAGACGGCAGCACCGCCTACAGAACCCAAGGCTGTGGATACGTCGGCACCTCGCAACGTTCGCACGGCTCCATCTCTTCTTTTCGTGAGGCTTTTGCGCCCGTAGGCCGATATGCAGTGCCCAGTTGACAATCGGATCGGTCTTGCTAGCTTGATTTGGCGGAGGCAAGGCGATTGGCTTGCTTGGGGTTAAGACCCGTCAGCGTTGCGCACTACATAGGCGCTCGTACCGTTAAAGACTGCGGAGTGACGCCAATAGGCGTCGTCTTGTGCGAGGAATATCCTCCCAACTGAGGGGCGGCTCTTATAGTCGCTGCACGTCCGCTTCAGCAATGAAGCAAAGGACGTGGGACTCGTGAAATCAAAGAAGCGAATACAATATCTGAGAAGCAAGGCCGCCGAGAGCCAAGGATGGCTATGCTACTACTGCCAGCAACCCATATGGGAAAGCGACCCGGAGGCTTTCAAAGCGCGCTATTCCTTATCTTCTCGGACAGTCCGGCACTTCCGCTGCACTGCGGAGCATCTAAAGGCTCGATGTGATGGAGGCCGCGACATCGAGGAGAACATCGTTGCCGCCTGTCACCATTGCAACAGAACTCGTCATCGGAAGAAGCGGCCGAAAGATGCCGCTTCTTATGCCACCTTTGTCCGATCTAGGATCGACAAAGGTCGATGGCATCCTGTCTGGTTAAGGCAACAGATGTCTGAGGCTGAAGTGTTGCGGTAACTACCAGGGTGGTCGTGCTATATGCCAAGCTCGCTGGCTGAATAAACAGCCCATTCAGGTTGATCTCCCATCTCAACTTCAATCGCCTGTTTCCAGTCTGGGGTTATCTGAATTGGAAACGAACTTACGATTTCCTCGGAATGCCAGGCCTCCATTTCAAAAAACTCCCCGATAATGCTGTCGCATCGGCAGCACCCATTGCTCATGTACTGTTGTTCTTGGGTCTTGCTGAACCGCTTTTTCAGGCGGCCCATTTTCGAGTTCCGAGGTAGGTGGCTGAATACCTTATTAAATAGCGCTGGGTACTCGCCCAATTGCGGGACCGAGAAGCTGGTCGTATGGGGACCGAAGACCACGTCAACTCCCGTCACGATTTTCGTAATCGCGCGGCATTGCCTCTTCCAGCACTCGATCTCCCCCACTCGGATATGAGCAATCGCCCTGCCCTGTGAGGGTATCCCAAATCGGAACCGGCGGCCAAATACTGCATCCAGCAACGCCTCAACAGGAATCTCCTGGGAAAATGCCACGCGGGCGAAATAGGTCCCATCGTGTTCAACAATCCGCGCGGCGGGCAGAGCTTCAGTCGTTGGAAAGCCCGGCTGCTTGAGCAGCCAAAGGCAACGAATTCCGGATTGTCGGTATCTCTCCTGCCTTCTCATCGTTTCATCGTTGGTTTGAGATGACCATTGGATTTCGATTGCGACTCTGGCGCTGTTCTTTTGCGCCAACACGTCAGCTATCCATGTTTCACCTGACGGACTAGCCCCTGCAACCTCTGTCTTCGCGTCCCATCCGTGCCGGCGAGCAACCTCGAGGGCGATACGTTTCAGTCGAAGGTGAGCTTCTGTTTCCGGCGCTGTCGTGCAATCACCAACCGCTTTGTGCACGAAATGCGGCGTTCCCCGATGTGACTTCCGTAGATTGACCTCTGCCGAACAGCAGGGCATTCGAAGCAAACGGCATTTGCGGTTTTGCTCAGTCAGCGCCTGCCATGCCTCCGGAGACAAATCGAAGGAATAAAGATCGACACCGGCCTCATCGACGCATCGCAGGGACATGGCAATTTCTCGCGATTTATGACGAATGTGCTCGCAAGCTGATCCTGAGGGCTAATCCTGGTTCCGAAGATCAGGTGTTATCCGCACATCGTATGTCCCCAACGGTGCAAGTTCGGTATACCGTACCCGATCTGATGGCAGAACCGGAATCGATCTGCGGTGCCGTATTAGCGAAACTTCTCCGAAATAGGCGGAATAACTGCTCTCCTGGGGCCGCATCGGAACCACGATCCAAGCCGGGCAGGCATTCTGTTGTTTCGCCAAACCGTCAACGGCCTCCCAGATAATCGCGGTTATTTCACTCTCGGACTTGCCTTGGGATTGTAAAGCTCGGACCACGGTGTTGTTGAATTTCACGGCGTTGTAGCACGGGTTCAATTTTCCGTTCGCCTGGAACTCATTTCGAGATTTAACGGAAATAAGGTACCGTCGCCCTGATAGTTCGGCGATCAAGTCGGCGAAGGGAAAGTTGATTGCCCGGTTTAAATTCTGAACGTCTTTGAACCCCGCCGCCTTCAAACGTTCTTCCGCCAATGCTTCCCCCAACCGCCCAAGCTTGGATGTTCTTTCTACATGCAATATCGATGTATTCATGCACGTCTCCTGTTGTCTTTAAAACGAAATGCGAAATAAGTCCTCTGCATTCTGGAAAACTTATTTCACTAATACCTAACAAACAAGGACGATTACTCGAATCAAATGGGCGGTTCTGTTGATTGCCAAACGATACAAGGGCTGCCTGGCAACGACGCCTGCAATGATCGGTGCTGCCGTCGAGCTTGACTGAGGTCCGCGCGGTTCCCAGGATGGCCTAGAGAAGCTTCGGCTGGGACACCGGCTCCCCGAACGTGGTCACGATGGTCGAACCATAGGCCTCCCGTGACGTCACCATGATCTTGTCGTTCGTCATCGTTCGCTTCCTCCCAAGATACACGAATCCAGAGGCTGCGGCATGCCTACCCGCCGAGGCTACTTTTTTCCAACAAAGGGGGATTTCCCCCTCGATTTCTGGCCACGCCGTTAACTGTCCCTGGCCGACATTCCCGCTCGTAATGATTGCAGAGCGGCTCATGAGGAGCCCCGTGCCGGGGAGCAGGTTTCATGAGCAGCATAAACACCAACACAAGTGCCATGACCGCGCTGCAGACGCTGCGCGGCATCAGCTCCGGTCTCGACGAGACCAAGGATCGGGTGAGCAGTGGCCTGCGTGTGGGTAAGGCCGCCGACAACGCCGCCTACTGGTCTATCGCCACGACCATGAAGTCAGACAACAAAGCCTTGTCGGCGGTCTCCGACAGCATCGGTGTGGCCAAGGCGGTCACCGATACCGCCTATGCTGCCGTCGAAGAGGTGCTCGAGCATCTGAACGCGATGAAGGCCCTTCTCGTCACCGCGCGGTCGTTGCCGCCGGCCGAGAATATGGACACGTCGTCAGCCCATGGGTCCTATGTCGGTGCCGGAGGTATCTACAGCGACGCCGATCCCGCCTACTCCAACACGATGTTGAAGAAGGTGGACGACGAGATGACCCAGCATATCCAGGCGATCAACAGCGTCGTCGATTCCGCGAGTTTCAACGGCGTCAACCTTCTCCAGATGCCAAAGGACGGCTCCCACCTCACGGACGGGTCCTCGGCGACCTACGTCGTCAGCTATGCGAACGGGCAGGCCCAGACGATCGACATTTCCACTTCCGATTTCGTGATCTTCAACCCCACCTACGCCGGCGAAGGGGCGATGGCTAACCGCGTGGCAAACTACGGAGCGCTGGACGGGCGCGTCGTTTTCCAGACGCAGAACGCGACCACGGGCAGCTGGGGGACGATCGTCAACGGCATGAGCATCTTCAACGACAGTATCGGCACCGATGTCTACGACAACATGGGTGTCAGCGTCATATTCAACATGGAAGCGTGGGTTATGGAAGGCCAGACCCGCGAAAGCGTCTACGACGGCTTCATGGGCGAGTTCGAAAAGCGTATCCAGAACGTGATCTCTGTCGGCTCCAAACTGGGATCGGTCCAGAAGCAACTCGACATGGCCGACGAGTTCAACAAGAACCTGCGGGACTCCTACACGTCCGGTATCGGCCGCCTCGTCGACGCCGACATGGAAGAAGAGTCCTCCAAGCTGTCCGCGCTCCAGACGCAGCAGCAGCTTTCGATCCAGGCGCTGTCGATCGCCAACAGCGCTCCGCAGAGCCTTCTGTCCCTCTTCCGCCAATGATCAAGAAGACCTAATCCGCTCAAGGGACCGCAGTATCGTGCGCGGATGGACGCGATAGCGTCTGGCGACTTCTGCCAGGTCCTCGCCCGCCACCATGACCGCATGATAAGCGGCCTGTCGCTCCTCATTGCTCAACGCTGGCGGCCGCCCCACGTGCGTGCCCCTCGCCTTTGCTGCCGCGATTCCCGCTATTGTACGCTCTCGGATAAGCTGTCTTTCAAATTCGGCCATGGCCGCAAGAAGATGAAATACCAGCAGTCCTCCTGCCGATCCGGTATCGATGTGCTCCGTGATCGATTGGAATTCGACTTTTCGTCGACGAAGTCTTTCGATGAGACGAATAAGGTCTTGTATTGACCTCCCAAGACGGTCGAGCCTCCAGACAACCAGTGTGTCGCCTGCCTTGAGGTGCCGCATCACCGCGTTCAACCCTGGCCGCGCCGATGTCGCCCCGGAGACCCCATGATCTTCGAATATGCGGGTACAGACGCCTCGCAGCGCCATCATTTGCAGGTCGATGTTCTGGTCGATGGTAGACACCCGAGCATAGCCGACTTTGGTCATCGAGTCCTTCTTGTAATCGCCACTGCTTGACAGAAGCGACTGCTTTTGTCGCCAGCCAACTGCCCGCCTATAACTCAAGCGTCTCAAGGAATTTTGCACCCCACAACTCACCTGCCTTCGAGATGACAAAAACAGTCGCTTTCGACTCCATGAAGCCGCAGCCAGCGTTTGCCTATCTCGCTCAAAAGCTGATTGACCTTTGGATTTCCCAGTCGAATGGAGCGAAGGAACCGTCGACATTTCTCAGGCGGCTCGACGGTCGGCTGTCCGCAAATATGGTCCTGGCCGTCATCGAAACGGCTAGCAATGGCAACGTCGTCATGGACATAATCAAGCCATACGGAATTCCAACAAGCTTCCAAGAGACCAGGTTTCCACTCGGCGCGGACTTTGAATCCGTGCACGGGCAATTCGACCATCAGATTCAAAAGGCGCTCAGAGCGCGGCGGCCGGTTCTGGCAAGCATGACCGTGGCGCTCGATGACTTGAGGCTCGACTTCGAAATGTTGGCGCTTCCGCCGGACGCCGACGCCTCACGAGACTGGTGTCTCGTGCTTGGGGTCATCAATTCAATCTTGAAGACCTATTCTTTTCCCAAAGACGTCGATGATGTCGACCATGCGATCATCCAACTGTTGCGGGAAGGCTTCCAGCTTCGTGAGATCGGCCAGAGGATCAAGCGTTCGCCACGCACGGTGGAGCACCGGATTGAAAGGCTGAGATGCCTTCTGGGCGCGAGAAACCTTCACGATCTGGTCGCCCGTTCGCTTTAGGCTGTCGTCTCGAAAATCGGGGGAAATCCCCTGCCATTCTTAGCGAGCATTTAGAGGGTACCAGGCGACAACCGGAGCGGCTTAACGCACGCAAGGGATCGACATGCTGGGGTTGGGGAAAGTCAAGACAATCGCTGGCACCATCATTCAGGTCAGCCAGGCCGAGGTCGCGCGGGGCGGTACATTTTTTGAGTTTGTCACGGTCGAGGGCGATGACGGTCAGGTCTACAAAATCCGCAGGCTGATCGCAGGATCGGACGTCAACCCCGACATTGTTGTCGGCCGACACCTGACGATGCATATCCAAGCATTCAGAACGATATACACCTGGTTCGTGAAACGAAACGCACTTCACGCGGTCGAGACGGACCAAGGGGTCGCAACCGGCCTTACGAGAGCGGAGAAGTTCGGGTTTCTGATGGCAATCTTGGTTATGACACCGATTTCGATCGTGCTCAGTCTAATTCCCAGCGCCCTTGTCACCTTAACCTACCTCTCGTTTTTCGGAGGCGGCGCATCCGCTTTTTGGGTCTTGGCTGTTCCTGCGGCCCTTATCCTGCATGGAGCGATTGTAATGGCGCTCACCCTGATCTCGATGAGCGTGACGAAGGCAAAACTGACGGGGCTTGGGTCTGCCCGTACAGTCTACAATGGTCAACGCGTAAAAGAGATATGACGCCTATCTGTCCGTTCAGGGCATTCGATGATCTCAAAAAAGAGATGATCGCGAGGCGAATGCGATAGCAAACGCTAAATACAGTGCTGTTTGACGACGCTCTGACGCTCGTCCACTATAGCAACAAAATTGGAGAGAACGGCGTGAGCGAAATTCCGAAGGTAATCGACGGTCTGCGGGTCGCGAGGAATCTAGCTGACAAAGAGACAGATGGTGACCTTCTGCACTATCTGATCGACCAAGCCTTGCAAGCGGCTATTGCTGAGGCGCAACGGCGCAATCTGCCAATCCCTCCTGAAGCGCCGCCGACCGAGCATTGAGGCTGGCGCAGTCGAAACTCGCCTGAAAGGTTGCATGCTATTTGGTCAGCAGAGACGCTGAATTGCAAATCGTCGAACAATGAGTTCCCCTCTGCATTGGAGCCGCGGCAGCCATTTGGCCATTTCGTTGGTCAACGAACTGAGTTGAGGGTTGCGACTTCAAGTCTGGATGCTGATCCAATCCAAGCTGCCGCGCAAACGGGCTTCTCGAACCCAGAGAAGACCGACCTATCGGTAATGTGGCGGCAAGCCGTTTTCGGATCGGCAGCGTCAAAGTCGGTATCGACCTGTTCATCGCGAGGCTGGGGAAGTTCATAGGTCGTGATATAGGCGAGCTGGCCATGCTGGACCTCTATAGGCATAACCGATATGCTGGTGGCCGTTATACTGCCGAGCCAGAGCTTGTTTTCAGCAAGGTCAACCAAGCCGCATATACGTGGCGTGTCGTGCTGGTCGAACTCCCGGTCGAGGCCAACCAGCACGCTGACGATGGCATCTCGCGGGTCATTGCCCGCCTTCAACCGTTCAAAAATTGGCCTGGTGTGCGTGCCATTGCTGACAACGGCAAAACGGGAATTCCAGATCAGGCATTCATAGGCGATGTACGGGCTGTCCGATGCTGCGTCCGCACTTCCTGGCTTGGCAATGATCTGCACGGTGCTGCCCAGCTTCTCCGCACTCCTGTTCGGGAATGATCGGCTCGAGACTCGGTAGGCAGCGGTTAAATCCCCTTGTCGATTGCGACCGACTGCAACAATTCGACCAACATACATTCGTGATGTTCTCCAACCTAATATGGGAGCCAACGTAGCAACCCAATCAGGCTGTCCATATCGCTCATTGTGAATATGCCCGGAATTTTTTCGTGCGGCCGTGACGTTCGCTCGGGGTGCGATTTGTGGCGGCCAACCGGCCCTTCTCAGAAATCGTGATTTTTGCTGCATCCCCTTTCGCACGAGGGAAAACCGCGTATTCTGAACGCCCGTAAGCGATCATAACTTTCGGGGATTCCATGGATATTTCAACCTTACTCGCCTTCGCAGCGGCCTTCTTCGTGTTCGCCGCCAGTCCTGGCCCGGACAACATGACCATCGTGGCCCGCACGATCTCACACGGCGCGGCATCCGGCATCGCTTATGGGGCCGGAACGGTCTTCGGCATCCTGATCTTTCTGACTTTGGCCGCATTCGGCCTGTCGATTATCGCCGCCGAAATGGGGATCGTGATGACGATCCTGCGCTATGGCGGCGCGGCTTACCTGATCTGGATGGGCATCAAGCTCTGGACGGCCGAGCCCGTCGTCCCCGACATGCAACCCGTTTCCGAACGGCGTGGCCTGTTGGCGATCTTCGCGACCGGCGTTGCTCTCAATCTCGGTAATCCGAAAATGCCGCTATTCTACGTGGCGCTCTTGCCGAACATCGTCGGTGCATCGCTCACACCCGGCCATATCGCAGCACTGGCGGCTGTGATCCTTGCCGTTGAGGTCGTGGTGATCGGCGGGCACGTCATCCTTGCCGGCCGCGCCCGCACACTGCTCAGGACGCCGACTGTTGTTCGCCGGGTGAACCGGACGGCGGGCGGCGTCATGGTCGGCGCAGGTGTTGCTGTCGTGGCTGCACGGTGACGTGATGATACTGAGCTTCAATCCGCTCTGATGCGGCCTTTCGGCTAATTGCCCTGAAGACGCCGATGCGGCTCGGATTGGTGGAGAAATACTGCCAGCGTGTCCCAGGGAGGGGTGATCGATAACTGCCACAGTATGCGGCAGACTTCACCACGGTGGATTGTCGCGTGCAATGCGACATGCAGCAACATTTCCTCTCTGCTCATGAGGCCCTTGTCGCCATCGGTGAAGGTGAACGCCAGGCGTTCGGAAAGGGAAGAGGTCGGAACGTTTGTCAGGTAGTCGATATACCACTGATCGGACGAAACGACTGCCGACTGTAGCTCGTCCAATGTTGGCGTCATATCAAGATTGTCGGATTTGAAGCCGTGCGGGACGCCCTCAAGATGTCCGGCAAAAACCTTCGATATGACGTAATAGTGGCTGATCAGGCGAAGCGCGGTTGCAAGTTCATTGGAATATTTCTCGCGATCAACACCCTTCAGCTTTTCAAGCAGATCGGCATTGGCCCAAGCGTGGTAGCCAAAAAGCGTCTTGAGCAAAGTCGTCATTGTCGTTGATCCTTCGCAAATCTAAAATGTGAGCAATGTGTTTATGTTTTCCATGGAGAGGATTTCTTGTCTACTCGCGTTGCAAAACACCCGTCCGCGATGCGGAAGGTGCCGCGCCAGGCTCGGTCTCGCGTCACTGTCGAAGCAATCATCCAGGCTGCTACTCGCATTCTCAGCGACGAGGGATGGGCCGGTTTTACCACGAATAAGGTTGCTGCCCTCGCCGGGGTCAGCATCGGCTCCCTCTATCAATACTTCCCAGACAAGCTCTCTTTGGTCGATGCCATTCGACGCCGTCATCTCGATGACTGTCTTGCCGTTATGCGGAATACTTCGGCGAGCGGGCTTTCGCCCGTCCAGTTCGCAAGGCAACTGGTTCAAGACATTGTTGCTGCTCACAGCATCAATCCAGGCCTGCATCGGGTTTTGCTTGATGAGGCTCCAAGCTCTGACGAATATCGCGATCCGAACAGCAGTTTCGAAATCGAATATCTCGCTTACTACACCCGGGCGGTAGCGACTTTCCGAAACCGTCAACCTGAAACGGGTGATCAGATTGTTGGACGGGTGCTATCTGACGCAATCGACGGCGTAATCCATAACGCCGCTCGTCGTGGCGATATCGGTGATGCATCGGTGCACGCCGAGCTGATCAGACTAATCAGTCTCTACATTGCCGATACGTGAACCAGCAGCCAACGATCTCAACGGCAACCATTTGATAATAGCTGACGATTAGACTTCCGACCTCGACACAAAACGCAGCGTGGCTTCCATGTTTTGTCGCTTTCACCCTGCTGAACTACGCCGAATTTTTTACGTGGCGACGAAGACATCTCGGTTTCGCTAAGAATGGAATAAGCCGCTCGACAATCCGAAAACTTCCACCGAAATCGAACCAAGAATTTGAGGTTGTATGCCCAAAGCCTTCGCATTTCGTTTAAAGCCCAGCCGCATTGATAGAGTTCAGGAGCTGCTCAACGACAACCAGATTGCCATCGGTTGGAGCAACGCTCAAAAGCTTGTGGACCCGTCGCTCGACAAATCGGCGTTCCGCACCGAGCTGGACATGCAATATCCGGATTTGGCCAAACGAGGGCGACTGGGACATGACACTAATCATGTTTGGCGCTTCATTCGGGAGGTGAGCATTGGCGATGTTGTTGTCGTACCTCACGGTGACGACGTGCATTTCTTGGAAGTAACAAGTGGCCCGAAACTCCTTCCAGGCAAGATTGCCGATGATACTGCGATACGACGAGACGTTTCGCCTCTGCTTGACGGCAAGCCTCTCAACCGTCGGTCCCTGTCATCCGAGCTACGGAAGGCGCTGAGCTTTCGAGACACCTCAAAGGAGCTTTCCTCCGTCCTCAAAGACGTTCTCGCGATCGCGAAGGTGACGCAGGGCTCTAAAGCTCCGTTGATTGCCGTCGAGAGCCGTGCCGGAATTGCGGCCGGCATCCAACGTTGGCAAAAGGCCTTCGAACAACTCCACACTCCTCACGAGTTTTCGGACGACCTGCTCTGGATTGCAGATGTCGGCATCTGGCTGCTCGTTAAGGGCCGGGACCGTGACGGCGAACATCGTTACTGGAATGGTCTGGGCAACAGACTTGGCAACAGGTCCACACGAAACCTGATTGTCGAGGTGAACCCGCCTGATGGAGGGAAACCAGGGCGATGGCAAGGTCTTGTGGCGAAGACTTCCGATGGCCAGACGTGGCTGCTCCATTCAGGTGAGATGAAGGTCCAAGGAAAGGGAATCCAGCTTAGGGACCATGTTACCGCAGACCAGCTCGCGACTTTTACTGTCGGATTCTCGGACGGAACGTTGGAACGCTACTTCCCGGTAGCGCGCCTTGATGCTGATCCGTTGGATGTAGTCATCCAGACCAAGAGGTTCATGGATGTTTGTCTACAGGTCCGAACACAACAATTAGGCGCGGACCCTGCCTTCGTTCAAGCTCAACGCAAGGCGAACCTCTTCGAGGAATCGATAGGGCATTCGTTCGTTCCTCCACAGGGGGAGAAGCTAATCGACCGTGTCCATGCAAAGATTTGGCATTCCCTGCGCAAAGAACTCGAGCAGAAGGGCTTCACAGTGTCAAACGAGCGCGTCGGATCGCTCGGTCCCGATCTCTTCACGACTGAGCACGAAACCCCATACCTGTTCGAGATCAAAACCACCGCTGGAGCTTCCGACTACCTCAAAGCTGTTGGGCAGCTGACCGTCTATGAGAAGGCTCTAGGCAAGGCGCACCGCAAGTTCTTGGTCGTACCTCCGGGTATGGACGACATTGCCTCACGCATCCTGGACGAGCTGGATATTGAAGTAATAGAATTTTCTCAACAAGGATCGGGCTACGCATTCGCCTGGCCAGACGAGTTGTGATCAGGCGGCCTACAATGCTCTTGCGGACTTCACAGCACGACTGGTTGCCAATCCTGATCGCCTTCACCAATCGAGTAGACGCCCAAGATTGAGGAGACGGGCATGTCTCCGACGTGAGCGCCTTCGATCTCAGGCATGATCCGATAACGATAAGCTTCTTCGTCACGCCATCGCTGCAAGGTAGCGGAGCCTTTGATGACGGCGTTTCTACATGTATCGGGATCGATCTTGATCCATATTGATCGCTTCAAATCGCGTCGGTATGGCATAAACGCATCGATCGAAGATGCGCGGAAGTCGTTTCGGTACTGATCCACGTCGAAACCCTCCGGAACGTCGAAGACACTGAACCCGCCGATAAGGCGCACAAAGGAGACCGCACGGCCGCCGCCGTACCGATCCGAAGCCAGGATTTTTGGCTCGGGCCTTATGAAGCCGTCCGTCATGATGGCTTCGAATAGGCGTTGGCTCGTCGTATGCCACAGGCCTCCAGCGAGCCTCGTCGTTATGAATCGATCGCAGTTCATTCAATCACCCCGCCCCGTCAAGACAATCTTACGGCTGAAATCCGCATTGGCTTGGTAGTATGAGCGGCTAATCCGGCCATCGTCGTGGACGAAGAACGAATAGACGCCGTATTCCTCCGGGTTCTTGAACGCGAGCCAGTATTCGATTTCCGGAAAGTATTCCGTGTGACCACGCTGAATGGATAAATCAGCCGTCTCGAACGCGACGGCACCGTGCCTGTATTGCTCTTGCCCATATCGATCCAGCGTCGTTGAGAACATACGGTGCAACTCCATCGCGGCCTCGATCCGCTTCCGCAGTTTGCGATCCCTCTCCGCCCAAACAACGCGCTCCATGACTTTCTCGTCCTCATCGTCGAGAAAGGGAGGCATATTGTTCCCGTGCGTCTTCCGAAACGACAGCGCGAGCCACTGCGAGAGATCGAGGTATCGGTCGACCAGGTCGTCCTCTGGCCAATGATCCAACGCATCCGAATACGGCACGAAGTGCCTCGTTTCGATCTTCTCGAAATCCCGGAAAAACGGATACTTGTGGGAGAGAGCTGTCAGCTCCGCCTCGATCCTCGGAGGCCCTCCTGCGATAGCCTCGTCCTGACGCCGCCTGGCCTTCCGGTATGCCTTTTCCATAAGTTCGGGACCGATCGTAAGGAGCAGGTTGGCAAGCTCTCTTTGATGGGTCTGGAGATATCTAGATTCGGCTTCGTCGACATCGCGCGCTTTATCGGATAGTGCCAGCGCCGCTGCGCCACGCTCTGCTTTGGCTGCCCAGTTTCTCATTGTCCAGCCGAGAACGAACGCCGTCGCGATACCAAGATATTCCAACATGTCCCCTCCTAGTGCCGAATATCTATCGTTGCCACGCCGAACAGCGGAAGGCGAGCCCCCGATGGTTGTCCGTTCCACGCCATTCGATTGCCCTCGACTTTTTGAAGACCTTCCGGCACGAAGGGTTGGAAAACGAGGTAATCGCATGCACGCACCCCATTGGGCAATTTTGGCTGGGCTCGGCGCGCTCGAGCGTAGGGAGGTAGCGGACCTCCTGGCGAACTTCGAGGCGACGACGACAAAACCAACATCGCAAAATTGGGCGAAGGTGACATGGTCAACAGTACCGACGCTCAATTGTTTACGGCTGTACGCAGGGCTGGAAGAGCACAACAATGGCCCTCCCGAGGGACGAGGCGGTAGTCCCGCAGCAGCTAGTCTATGCCGCAATCCCGGGATCGATCGTCACTATCCGTTGGATCGCCGTCTCTGGGATCGGATGGTAAAACATGAGGCAGGAATCCTCGCCGCGCCGTTCATATGATGGATCATGAAGGTGATAGGCATAGGCGTCCAGGACCTCCTTGACGAAGTTAGGAAGGTCTCCTTTCGCTAGAAGGCTCTCGATGTCGACATGAGGATGCATAGCGTCCAGCGCCATCGCTCCCGATATCTTGAGATGGATGATCCGCGGCCTGCCTCCATCCTTCAGGATATCAATAAGATGTTCGAGCCCTGCTCCCTCCAAAAGACGACGGTCGAATTCCGATCCGTCTGTGGCGTAGTCGTATTCGTCGAACATCTTGAGCGAAATCGCAGCGTGAACCTGGTCTGCGCGACCGCCGAGCATATCGGCTTCGACAATCTCGGCCGCGCGCTCGGATGAGAGAGCCTTGGCTATCTCCGGATGCCTTGCGCGTATCTCGGTGATCCGATCCGCGATCACCAACTGACGGAGGCCCTCCTTCTCAAGGGATGCCAGCCTCTCGTCGCTCAGGTAGGTGCCGTGATACGCCATGACCTTGCAGGACTTGATCCAATCAAGCGTTCTTTCGATGATCGCCAGGCGGTCGGAACTGCTTAGGAGAAAGCTCCTTGCGTCGTCGATGTATTCGAACGTGCCGCCGCAGATGGCTTCCTTTACCAAGGGCTCGACCAGGTCGCCGAGAGCTGCATCGAGATGCGGTATCCATTCATTGCTGTCGAAGTCTATGATCAAGCGGTTCCCCCTTGGAAGTTGCCGCATCAGGTGGATGTTTCGCTTAGCGATTGCTATGGCTTCATGATCGAATCTGCGTTGAATTCTATGCGCATTTTGCCCATTTATGGAAGGAAGGTAGTCAGGTGTGGGGGCCAACAGTTTATGAGCGAAAGTGCAATTGCCGACGACATCGGTCGTATCGGAGAAGCTTATTTCGATTATCAGATGGCCAGCACCAATCTTCTCGTCGGAAAAATCGATCCCGACCGCGTGGGCAAGGACCGAGTGATCGAAGCCAAGCTCGCCAATCGGATCGAAATGGTCTCGTTCGACAAGCGGTCCGCACCGATGGCTTGCTCGATACAGATCAAGACGGTCTTGCGGACGACACGCGCCGTGACAGTCAGCCTGTCTGTCGCCGAGCGCCTTGCACACGGTCTCACGCCGGCGTTCGTGTACGTCGTCAGGCTCGACGATAAGCGTAAGCCCGCAGAAATCAGGGTCATTCACATCATTGGTCCCGCGCTCGGTAAGATTTTGAAACGGTTGCGGCATGAATTTTCAAAAGGCACGACTGACCTCCATAAGAAGTCGATCAATTTTCCGATCAATGAGGCGACGAAAATCGGCTTGCTCGGGGAGAACTTCGCCGACTTCCTCGAGCGCGAGATCGGTCCTGATATGGATGAATACGCGAATCGGAAGGGTACGCAGAGGCGCGATCTCGGATATGAGAAGGGGAAACGCACCAAGGTCACTGGCTCGATCCAGGCGAGCGCCATCACCGATTTCGTCGACGGGATGCTAGGGTTGAAGCCCCTCGCCGTGTCGACCATGAAGGCCGAGGACGAGCGATTTGGCATCACACTTCCAGATCAAACGTTCCCGAAGTTCGAACCTGGTGCGATGGCACATTTCAATCCCCAGCCTACAGCCAAGTGCAATCTGGTTCTGGGTCCGGCCGGGGACGGCGAAGTCGTCGAAACCGTCTGCGATGTGACGTTCCCACCCATGGGTCTGATCCCGATCCAATATTTCAAGGCACTTCTGAGGTCACCGCTTCTCGAGGCCACGATTACTCACAAGGGATGTAATATTTCTACCAATCCCCGATCCGCTAGCGATTCCTACACTGTTGCCGACTGGATTTCGTCGTTTTCGATCATCGTCGGTCTTTCGTCAGACGGCGGCCTTCCCGTGGCGTTTCGAACGCCGCTTGGCATCGAACGGATAGGTGTGGCAAGGGTGAACGAGCCGTTCGACGATATGGATGACGCATACACACTGAGGCTGCTTAAAGCGTTACGAGCCCTCAGGCAGGAAGCCGGGGTGTCCGACCGCCCTGTGAAGCTGGATGATGTCTTCCTCATGAGTTCCAAAATCATGAGCGCCCAAAACTCTATGCTCGGGAGTTTCCGCGACGATGTCACTTTTGAAGTCGATAGGCTTGCAGAGGACGACGTACCAGACGAGAACCAAGTCCTGTTTATTCAGGGCTTCACCATTGGTGACGAGCACTATGTGCATTGTTCGAGCTGTGCGATGCGCTCGTCCTTCGCGGACGACCGGATGACCTTCACCCAGTCTGGACCGCTCCGTTTCCTCGAGGCACAGCTTCTTTCCGACTTCAAGGCCGATCTGGAGCGGTATCAGAGGAAGATGACGCGGGTCAGCCTCTCGAACGTCAGCGTGACCTACCTCACCGAGGGCACTGTCGAGACTGAGACGACCGAGGTCGGCATCTCGGCCGATGCTGCGGTCGATGAGCCGCAGATGGCTATTGGGTGAGAACCAGGCTGAGCCACGATGGCTTGGTTCATGCTCGTTGTCGCGCGCCTCGAAAGCCTGCGCTGACCCAAGCGAACAAAGCGCCAAGGAGCAGGACCACGGCGGGCGGACATAATGCAGCTATCGCGACCCGCCAGGGTGAAATCGCGCCAGGCGGAGTGATCGTGTCGTCACCGACTATTGATCCTGGCTGAAGCTCCACGCCGTCCCAATTTCTTTCCCATGGTTGGCAGGTCGGCTGGCCCGATTTGCACGGAGGAGCAGATACGGACTCGGTACCCTGATCGCGTAGATGCCAGCTAAGATCGGGGACAGCGAAAATCACGATGGCGATGGCCACGAACCAAAGCAGCGTGGCAGCCGCCCACAGTCTCAGCATGCCTCGCGACCATCTAATTGGCGGACTTACTTGGCTCATCCCCTGGGCACTCACTCCCGTTCCCTTGAACCGTTATACTCTGTCACACGTCGCAAAAACACCTTGAAACTGGGACGATGGTGCACGAACTCTCGTTGTCGTACGCCGATCGGCACCGATCTCCCTGGACCAGTGCCGCCGCGGTCTGCTTTCTTTGGATTTAAGGAAGTAATTACAGTAAACCGTGCGTGATTTACGCCGCCGCATCCCAAAGTGGCCGAGGGCAAGGGTGCGAGCGATCGCAAGCGAGCTTTATTCGGCTCGATGAGGCTGAGATGGATGGGCTCCCGAAACGAAAACGGCCTATGACCCGAAGGTCATAGGCCAAGTCACAGTCATCACGTGCACGTTTCCTCTTTGGCGCGCCCGAGCGGCTTTCGGGAGATCGGAGCAAGGCAGTGCCGACCAGCGCCTTGGAAAGGAGCCAAACGCTTTTCAGCGCAACGAGAACATAAAGTGAACATAATGCGCTGTCAACGAGAGTTTCATGAGTGTTTTCCGGTACAAGACCTTCCACGAGCGCCTCTGGAATGACAAGTGTAGGCGTCCTCGGGAAGGAGGCATTGGGTGACAAGAATTCTGGCATGCTCGGATATCCATAACAACATCAACGCCGTCAGACGGCTTCGTGCACGCGAAGCCAACGACTACGACGCATTGATCGTCGCCGGTGACATGGGCAGCGACGCCGCCGGCGAGATTTTCGATATCCTCCGTACTTTCGGCTGTCCCGTCCTCTATGTCTTCGGAAACTGGGACAGCCGCCTGAAGCACGATCGGAACTTCGGGGACAGCTGTCATCACCTCCACCTGTCCCCCTATCCTGTCGGCGATCTCGCCATTGTGGGCGAGACCATCGACGGCATAGACCCCGAGTGGGAAGCGTCCATTGAGGCCAAGACAGGCGACCCCGCGCGCGTTGCCATCGCTCGACAGGAATACATGGATAGGCAGCGCGCGAAGCTTTCTGAGATTGTTGCTGCCCAATCGCCCGAACGAACCGTTGTCGTCAGCCATTACAGGCTGACCAAGACCCAGACGTCTCTACCAGGCGTGCCGCTCTTTCTCTTCGGTCATATCCATCGGTTCGAGGACATCAACTACCGCGGCCAGCGCTTCGTCAACGTCAGCGCCCTGGATAAGAAAGTTATGGTCACGAGGAAGGGACTTAGACGTGTCGGAGTTGGAGACTATCGGTTCCTGAATGACGGCAGCTACGTCATCATCTCGCACGACGCGCGCGCGGGCTTCACGATCGAGTCCCGTCGCTTCGATCCAGATTTCTCCGACTGGGAGCGCGTTGAGGGTATATTCCGTTCGTCGGCGACCGAGGTAGAGTAAGCAGCCGAACGCCCGATATCGCGGCAACCGAAGCAACGAGGGCAAATGCCGACAAGACTGACTTTCGGGGTCTCCCAAGCGTTCGGGGAAGCCCTTGCTCTCAAAATCTCCACGCCAGGCATACGCCCCGTCGACGCGATCGAGCAGTTGCTGGCAGGCACCTTCGCTCAGAACCTTCGCGATTCCGACTCCTTGACCCTCGTCAAACAGCCGTCCGTCAGGCTCCACGCTATGCACTACAAAGACCGGTGCGCCACGCTTCCGAAGTTGGCGGCCGACGGGTATGCCACATGGTACGTCGAGCTGGCGTTCTCAACGAAGCGAGATGATATCCTGGAGAAGGTCGAAATCGATGCGACCGGCTTCGAGTTGGAACCCTTAAACTATGGGCCGGCGGGGTTTGTCGCTCATCGGCTCTGGTCGAAGAAACTCAAAACTCAAGCCAACCACATATTACGGCTGAACCACGTTATCTTGCCTCCGTCGATCTTCTCCGACACGCTTCGTGCCCTCGAAGCAATGCCGCCGCTGGAACAGCCTTATGTGGCCAATCCCCGGCCTGGACCACGCTCAAACGGTTTCGAGTTGGGGATACCGGGTTTCGAGGTTGTGTCATTCGATCATATCGCGAGCGGAGAGCGACACTTTTGCTCATGCGCGCAACCTGCCCACGACAAAATGAAAACCACAGTGGACAGCATGCATGCCGGCGACAATGCGTGGCCACGCCAGGTTACCCGCCTTCTATCCAACGTCGCCTACCGAGAAGGCGTTTGTCATCTCTGTGTTGCGCGGCAGTCGGGAGCGGAGGCTGTGGGCCTTCTTTATGGCGATGACGTACAGGAGTTCGTCCCCGCGTATATCGACCAGCTTATGTTGACCCATGATCTCGACAAGGCCACCGCTCGCTCGGAGGTTCAGCAAACCCTCGGGGTTAGTCGTTGGCTACGAGAAGCGGAGATGTACAGCATCGTCAAAAAGCTGTTCCATGAGCAGGTGGTCATGCGAGAGGCCTCCCCGTCGTGGCTCGGTCGCCAACGCCTGGACGTGTTTATCCCGGCCCTGAACCTTGCGCTGGAGCACCAAGGGGAGCAGCACTACAGAGCGGTCAATGCGTTCGGCGGCGACGAGGCTTTGAAGCGCGGCCTGGAACGGGATGCGGTGAAAAGGCGCTTGTGTGAAGAAAACGGCGTGCACCTTGTCGAAATCAGGTTCGATGAACAGCTGACTGTGTCACGGCTCCGCCAAAAGCTGCGGCGCTATATTTGAACCGCCTAGCGATCACGATCGTACGGAAATGAGCGCGTCGACGCGTGCAAAGCGCGCCGCTCCGCAACCATCTTGTGGATAGCGGGAACATAGCGCGAACTCTCGTGGCACCTATTTAGATATTCGGGCAGAATGTTTTGATGCGCGCCTCGTTGATTTGGCACGCCGTCAAGGACCGCATGGCATTATCCCGCACACAGATTCCGAAGCCGGAAAACCATCAAGATTTCGAGCGCCAATGTGCAGTCTTTTGGTCGGCAAAGCTAAAGGACCCTAATCTTCAGCGCTTGGGGCGAAGCGGTCAAAATCAGCACGGTCTCGATATCATCGGCATCCGCGACGATGACCCGCGAAAACGGGTCGGAATTCAGTGCAAGTTGAAAAGTGGGAACGCAAAACTCACCGAAAGAGAGGTTCGCAAGGAGTTCGAAGCAGCCCTAGTCATCAACCCGCCGCTCATGGAATTTCATATTGTCACGACGGCCGACCGCGACACCGAAATTCAGCTGTTCGCCGATCAACTCGCTATCGAGCAGATGGATGCCGGTCGCAAAATCCGGTTTATCATTTGGGGCTGGCAGGCGATTACCGACGAGTTGGGCCAATATCCCGATGCTCTGCTGGCGTTCGATGATAGCTACGGCGTATTTGGGCAACAGACGCTGGCCGCCGTCGAGAAAGGCATCGATCTTCAACAGGCGGGGCAAGAGAAGATTCTCGCTGCGATTTCCGAAATGGCAATCAAGACGCAGTCTCCAGTGGACACTACGGTGGAAGTCGCGCTTGCAATCGAGAGGCATCTCGACGCCGAGATCGATGGATACAGAGATGCGAACAACGGCGGCCAACGCAAAATCGCTCTCGCCCAGTTCACAGCACTTCTCGAACGGGTCCAACGTGAGGGTGTCAGCGGGCGCATCCTGTTCCGCATAAAAGCGAATATCGGCACCTGCCATCTGCGCCTCGGGAACGAAGAGGAAGGTGTAAAGTGGCTCCTCGAATCGTACGACCACGCTCCCCTCGAGCCCAAGGCGATCGCCAACAAGGCATATGCCCATCTGTTGAAGGAGGACTGGGAGACAGTTCTCGAAATGGGGCGCGAAAACCTGAAATCCGAAACCGCCGACGAAATGCTGTCATCGCACGTCATCCAAGCGGCGAGGTTTTCGGGTTTTGCAGGGGACCCTCTCACATTGGTGCCGCCGAAAGACCGAGAAACCGCCGGGGTTCTGTTGGCGGTGGCACTTTTCCAGAGATCAAAGCCTGGCGAGGACTGGAAAACGCTATCCCGGTCACTTGCCGAGCGCTTTCCGGAGGAGAGGCTGGCTCGCCAACTCGCGGCAGAGGCCGATCTCGACGATGTCCTTGGCCATGGTGACTATATCGACCATCTCTCGTTCCCAGAGAATGATCTTGAAAAGTTGAAGCGGTCGTCGCTCACGCTGGCCGAACTTTGGCAGGAAGTGAAAGCGGAAGATAAAAAGCTCGACGAGGCAGAAATCGCCATCTGCGGCAATCTGATGCTGTCTCATAGGGTACTTGGTGATCACGCATCAGCTATGGTCATCGTAAGAGAGATGCTTGCGATACCCGATCTTGACGATGATTCCATGCTGCGGGCCGCCGCAGCAGCCATGGAAGCGGGTGACCATCCTACGGTCGAGGAAATTCTACCGAGACTGCCGGCCTCTCCCCCCAGGAATCTTATCTTTTTGCAGATGGCCGTGCTCAAAGGCGATTGGGATGCGCTCGCCAAACTCGATCCGGATGATGAAGAAGCGTATCCGCCAACGGAACGGGTCTTGTGCCGGACCGCGATACGACTGGGCCAGCTTTCGCGGGTACCAGATGAAGAGCGCGTCCCGCAACTGGCGAAACTGATCCAGGATGTCGAGAAGCATCCCCGCGCCAGCATCATAACCGCTCAATATTGCGCTAATAGACGTCAGCCCGCCCTCGCCGAGAAGGCCTGGGTTAATGCCCGCTCGAATATCGACGACAGGAGTCACATCGCCAGCCGCATGATGGTCGCGATGTACGCCAGTCGAAATCGCTATTGGACGGATACCGCAAGCCTACTGATAGGGCATATCGCGGAGGATCGCGATAGCGAGGAATTGAGGGCATTGGCCGGTTCGCTTGTTCAGGAGCGGCCGATCAAACAACGGGCCATTGCGTTTTTCGAAGGACTGCCTGCGGAAGTCAGATCGTCAGCTCATTATCGTTATCTCGAAGGCCTGATGGAGTTCAATCGGGGGAACCTTCCTTCCGCCGAGCTGATCTTCAGTGCAGATATGGACGCTTCGCCGCGTCTCGAACTCCTCCTCATGATGATCATGATCCTGCGCCGCCAGAACCGGGGCACGGAGATTCCTCCACTACTGGCTCGCTTCGATATCGAAGCGTTGAACGGCGCGCCGATCGAGAAGATGAGGATCGCAGAGGAATTGCGGCGCGCCGGACACGAGCGGGCCGCGATTGAAATGGCCTATCCAGTACTGCGTGCCAACCCCAACGACGAAGCGGTCAATCTCTCCTACGCCATTCTCGTGTTCTCGATGGAGCACTTCGGCGACACCGTCAGGGCCGATACGGCGGATGTAGGCACTTGGGTCCAGCTTTCGGGAAGCCACGGCAAGGACTTTGACTTCGTCATCGAGGAAGGTGCCGACGACCCGAGCGGTGGATATTTGTCGCCGACGCACGCGCTGGCGGCCGAGGTAATCGGCAAAGCGGTAGGTGACACAATCAGCATTCCCCAGCGGATCGGGGATCAGACAACCTGGACAATCAAGGAGATCAAGCACCGCTTTCTCCACGCCTTCCATGATGTTCTAGCCAACTTCCGAACTAAATTTCCTACTTCCACAGGCCTCTTCGCCTTCACGATGAAGGAAGGCGACTTGTCTCCAGTCCTCGATATGGTGCGCCGTTTCGCGGAACGCGGTGAGAAAGCGATAGACCTTTATGTGAAGTCGCGAATCCCTTTCCAGCTCGTGGCGGGAGTGTTCGACGAAAATCCCATCGCTTTCGCCGGCGGCATCGTGGAAGCGGACGAAGACATCCGCACTTGCATGGGGATCGACCCGGAGCGGGAGGCGGCCTATGCCCTCATCAGGAACAGCAATCGAAGAGGTGTCGTGCTGGACGCCCACGCCGCTTGGACCGCGGCGACCCTCGACGTGCTCGATGTCATCGAGGCTTCCCTCGGATGCATCTACCTCCCCCAGTCAGTGCTCGATTCCCTCATTGCGTTCCGGGGATTTGGCGACATCAGAAAGTCCCGGTCGATGACCCTTTTTCATCGAGACGGAGAGACGTTTCGGCGGGAGCACACCCAGGAATCCGTGGAGGCACGCGAGCAGTACATCAGCCAGCAGATCGAGAAGATCGAAAAAGCCTGCATTGTCGCACCGGTCGCTGCGCCGAACGACATGACCCCGTTTGAAAGCATGGTCTTGGAAGAGTGCGGGGAAAGGGTGTTCGATCCTATCTATCTCTGCACGGATGGCCGTGTTCTCCTGTCCGAAGACTTGCGATATAGGGAGTTCGCCAAAGAAATGCGCGTCGGGGGCCTCTGGCTGCAGGCGCTCCTGATGGAGGCCCGTGGCAGAGGCGCGATCTCAGCCCAGCGATATGCCGACGCAGTTGTCGACCTGGCGATCCTCCGCCATGGCCCCGTAGCTATCGACGTGCCACTGATCAGATCGGTCATAGATCGCGATCCCAGCGGTGACCTACGGACGCTCGACGCTCTGGCGCGCTACATCGGCAGCCGCGGGGCGGATTATATGTCTCATACGGCGGTTGTTCAGGAATTCATCGACAGCACGGCCAATGACAAATCCGTCGACCGCCTGGTGAGACAACGGTCCATCAGTATTCTTCTGCGGAAGCTGATCCGTCATACCGACCACAAATGGCCCTTGCTAATCGAGATGCTGGAAGAGCAACTCGGCTTTGACGATAGGAAGTATCTAATAGGGTGGCTCAAAGGGCACTTTTTGGACCCGGCTATTGTCTATGCGGTAAGAAGGCGTGTGAGCGGTTATGTGGTCCAGCAGACGCTCGCCGCCAGCCGGCTTGGGGCTGACACGTCGCCCGAGCCGACCTTGCCATCCAACGATGGAGATCGTGCTCCCGCATTAGCAAGGCCGTACCGTCCAAAGCAGGCATCCCGGCGTCCCGATCTTCCTCCAAGCAAGCGGAGATCGAGACGCCGAAAGTGATCGGACAGGTTCATCGAGGATGATGGCCGTTAGAAGTTTTCCATCCGTACATTCAGCAAGTCATTTGCGAACGCTCGAACAATAAGGGCCTCGAATTTGCCAATTAACTGGTCTGGAACCTCATAGGCGCTGCAGTAACTCGCCACGTCGTGGAGTGGGACAGATTGCTTGACAATTTGCCGATGCTGCTCTTGCGGCCCACGATATTCGACCTTTTTCTGAGGATGGGATACGCGCTTAATATTCTGCACCTCGCCTCGATCTCGGTTGAAGGCGTTGTTCATCTCCTTCCAAAGAGAGAGACGCTGCGCCTTCCCGGCGTAAATGGCGCGACCGCGGCTATCGTGGAAAACATAGATACCATGTTTGCTTTCAAGGCTACGCCGAAGGCCTGTGAAATAGGGATGCTCGTTGCCTTCCTCGTCCTTGCAACGGAATATTTCCCATGTTGCACCACGGCGTGATTCCGTCAGGTCGATGTGTAGAAACTCCACGATGGGCACCACCGTGTTTTCAATCAGTTGCCGCTCCACTGCTCGGGAATACTTCTCTACCAAGTTTACCGCCTGACGAGGTGTCAGGTCCTTGCCGCGATAATTGGCAAGTTGGGTCTGGGTAACGCCGATTGCCTTTGCCAAGGCGGAATCGCTGACCGACTTGGTACCCTTTGCCTTCATAATGCGACGTGCGAATTCCGCGAGTAAGTCGTCTCCGTTCACGGCCAAAAATCTCCCCTGATTGCCAGAACAGGCATAGGGATGTTTTGGCCGATTCCTCAAGCCTGCCTCGCTGGATACGGCCGTTGATCGCCATTCTCGAGGAATAGAGCGCATCCCGCCGCAACCGCTCAAATAGCTTTGGCCACATGACGACGTTGGCGACGCTCGTCGAGTACAATTACCGCAGTCATTTAAAGCCGAGCAAACAAGAAAACACGCTCAATGGTAGTAGTCCCGCTCAATCAATATAGGCTAGGCGACGCTTCATGACGACTATGATAAGTTGCAAATGAGCCAGCTTTGAACCTTGAGGGTGATGATATGCATGGCTTAGGTCGCCGAAGCAACCTCACCTTTCAAGTCTGTGGCTTCGCAATGTCACAAGCAACGCTCAGGGATATCGCAGATGCGTGGGATTGGGGTTCTGTGCGCGATTTTCGTATGCTTCTCGCTGGTAGGATGTGGCGACCCGATCGAGAAGCTCGTGAACGCCAAGTTCCCTCCGGTGACCGTCGACGACCACCGCAAGACGGCAATAGCCAGCGCGGCCAGCACACTCCCTGAACTTGTAAACGCCAATGTCGCCGCTAACCTACGGATGTCGGACTTGGCGACCGCCATGAACAGCGCGGAGCTGAAAGAAAAATTGGGAATATCCGGCCTCACCCTGCGTGGTGACCGGCAGATTTTGTTCGCGGACGTTTCAGTAGATAGGAAATTCACAGCTTCCGATTTTCCCGATCTTGACGCAACAACAGTCCAAATTCTGACGACGCTGTCACCGCAAATCAAAGGGACTATTAGCGTAGGCCTTGGCGTCACGAGTGCAGTCACAGCCAAAACCCAAGAAAAACTCGAGATCGATTTCCGCCTTTTGCCTCTCTTTCGTAGTCTCCACGTAGACAAAGTAATACTTGCTAACAAAGTTGATCTGGCAAAAGCTGCGGAAGTGATTGCCTCGCTCTTGAACCGATATGCCGATAACGTGTCTGGCGCGTTAAGCGAACAGGAATTCACCAAGATATCAGTTCCAGCCGAACTCAGCTCCATTGGCGAGACGAACGCATCATTTTCGCTGACTGACGACAACGGCATTGCAAAGCTGGATGTCTCTACCAAACCGATTGCTCCGCCGGTGTTTTTGCGCTCGGTAGCATTCCTGGTGGATGCTGAAGGATTTTCCGTTCTGGCCGACCTAGCTCCGACAGGAACGGCGACGGCGACGCCCTCGGCGAGCGGGAACATGGACTATCCCGAGATCAGGAAGCGTTTTTCCGACATACTCGTCGCCAATTTCGGTTTGCCGGACCCCTTTTCTCAAAATTGGATAGCCGTTTCCAAAGCTTTGGTGGCGACCATCGTGAATTCGGCTGCGGATCAAGCGAAACCGTGCTTCGATCTACAGGCATCTCTGGCGGAGCAAACCTTTAGTCAAAAAATCGAAATTCCCGACGAGACCACGATCAACTGCACGCCGACGACTGATTGCACTCCAACAAGGGACTGCACTCCGACCCGAGATTGCACCCCCACTGAGAACTGCGAGCAGACAACGAACTGCAATCAAACCGAAAACTGCCAGCAAAATCGAAGTTGCCGTAGGTGCTTTGTCGGAATCTGTGGCAACGATCCGGTGTGCGAAGGGGAGAAAGTTATCGCAAAAGGAAAATGCGAAGCTGCAAAGGCGACCCGAAAAGGGGAGTGTGAGGCGACTAAGGTCGCGAACAAGGGGACGTGCGAGGCTGGAAAGGAAGCCCGAAGGGTGGACTGTGAACGGCTGAAAACATCTGAAAAAGCGGCATGCGAAACTCAAAAGACATCTGAAAAGACGTTGTGTGAATCTGAAAAGACCGGCAAGAAGTTAGCATGTGAAACTGGCAAGGAGGCCCTAAAAAGGGCGTCGCGCCTTGGGAACCTTGCGAATATCGATGGGAAATTCAGTGCTAGCGGAAGGCTAGATTTCTGCGTGACCCATCTTCAATTGTCGGCAACCATGGAACAACTCGATGCATCCTTTGACGTCAAGGGATACGGGGCCGCCGATGCGAGCCTCAAATACGTGCCGCTTGATATTGCTGGTCACCTGGTTTGTGTCGCCGACTGGACGGAGGACAAGCACATAACCGTCGCGCTGCCCAGACAGGAGTTGAAGGTTTCATCTACGGTCACGGTAGACACGAGTGGTAAGACGGCCACCCTAAAGGCCCACATCAAAACCTCCGATTTAACCGTCCAATTGCGTCCCGGGCCTGCTGAGCTGATCCAGAAAAGCTATAACATGAGGCTCTCGTGCCCTGCCGTCGGGTGGCTGGTCAACGATGCGACCCTGGACATCTCGAAATCCATACCGGAGATGCGGGGTGACCTCGAACTT
>Ga0065165_1000806_pt1 | contig 41749 bp, 47 predicted proteins | sample AraplaMF_Cvi_mMF_FD_63813 | JGI IMG/M metagenome (GOLD analysis project Ga0065165, IMG submission 63813) | Arabidopsis root microbial communities from the University of North Carolina, USA - plate scrape MF_Cvi_mMF (version 2) (version 3) | ecosystem: Host-associated > Plants > Roots >... | reverse complement strand
CGCTTACGCGGCCTTCTCGCCTTCGATCAGGCTGGGCTGGACCGAAGTGTTGATCTGCACGGTGCGGGGCTTCAGGGCCTCGGGCAGCTCGCGCTTCAGGCTGATCGACAGCAGGCCGTCGGCCAGGTTGGCGTCGGTGACGATCACGTAGTCGGCCAGCTGGAAGCGACGGTCGAAGTTCCGCTCGGCCAGGCCGCGATGCAGATACTTCTTGGCGTCGTCATTGGCCGCCTTGCGGCCGGTCACGGTGAGGAGGTTCTCCTTCACCTCGACGTTGAGCTCTTCCGGACGGAAGCCGGCCACCGCGATGTCGATGCGGTAGGCGTTCTCGTCGGTGCGCTCGATGTTGTACGGGGGATAGCCGGCGGCGCTGTCGGCGGCGGCGGTCTCGAGCAGGCTCGCCAGGCGGTCGAAGCCCACGACGGAGCGATAGAGGGGGGAGAAGTCGATCGTACGCATGCGGTCACATCCTTCTTTCAAAGCAAGGTTGCGTTGTTGGCGTGGACCTTCAGCGACCCGGATCGGCGTCGCCCACGGCCCAGGAGGCCCGGACATCCAGCGCCTCCATGCCAACAGGTAGGCGCCGGAAATCGGCGTTCAAGAGGCCCGACCGCGCGTTCTTTGGGGTTGTACGCGTATGCGTACGCAGCCTAGCTTGCGGCCGCTCAACCCAGGAGGAATCCCCCCAATGCTCCGCCTCGCCTCGGCCTGCGCCGTCGCCCTTTCCCTCGCCGTCTCGGCCCCGGTCCAGGCCAAGGACGCCCAGCTCGACGCCGCCGTCGCCGGCGCCCAGCGCGCGCCCGAGAACAAGGCCCGCGACGCGGCGCGCCACCCGGTTGAGACCCTGACCTTCTGGGGCCTGAAGCCCAAGCAGACGGTGATCGAACTGTCGCCCGGCGGCGGCTACTGGACCGAGATCCTGGCGCCCTACGCCAAGGCCACCGGCGGGACCTACGTCGCCACCGCCGCCGACCTCGACAACCCCAAGCTCTCGGAAGGCGCCAAGAAGGGCCGCGCCGCCTTCGAGGCCAAGTACGGCGACCAGGCCAAGTACGGCCCGATCAAGTACGCCAACTTCGGCGCGGTCTCAGGGCCCCTGGGCGCGCCGGGCTCGGCCGACATCGTCATCACCGCCCGCAACATCCACAACTTCATGATGCAGAACATGCTGGAGAAGGTGCTGAAGGACGCGCACACGGTGCTGAAGCCCGGCGGCGTGCTGGCCGTCGAGGAGCACCGCGCCGAGCCCAAGGCCGAGCTGCCGGGCGTGTCGAACGGCTACGTCTCCACCGCCACCGTGATCGCCGCGGCCGAGAAGGCGGGCTTCAAGCTGGCCGCCAAGTCCGAGATCAACGCCAATCCGAAGGACACCAAGGATCACCCGTTCGGCGTCTGGACCCTGCCGCCCTCGCGCTGGACCACGCCGAACGGCAATGGCTCGGACCCCAACTTCGACCGCACGAAGTATGACGCCATCGGCGAGAGCGACCGCATGACGCTGCGCTTCGTCAAGGTCGGCTGAACCCGGCTTTGACCGCGCCCGGCCGACCCGCTAGCTCTGTGCGCGCAGGGTCGGCCGGGGGGCGCTTGCGAGTGAACCGGCGCCCATGATCCCGCTTTCCAGACGCACGACCCTCGTGGGCATGGCCGCGCTGGCCGGCTGCCGGCCGGGGCCTCAGGCTCCCAGGGCCGCGCCGCCGAAGACGGTCGCCGAGGCCGTCGCCGGGCCCTGGCGCACCGCCGCCGACAAGGCCCGCGACCGCTGGCGCCATCCCGTCGAGACCCTGGCGTTCTGGGGCCTGAAGCCCGGCCAGACGGTGGTGGAGTTCTGGCCCGGCGCCGGCTGGTACACCGAGATCCTGGCCCCCTTCCTCGACGCCACCGGCGGCCGGCTCTACGCCGCCCAGATGCAGCTGGCCGAGCCCGCCGACCCCTCGGCCCGCCAGGTCGCCGACGCCTACCGCGCCAAGTTCGCCGCCGGCCGCAAGCCCTATGGGACCGTGCAGGTCACCGCCTTCGGCCCCACCAGCGGCCCGGTGGCGCCGGCGGGCTCGGCCGACCTCGTCCTCTTCCTGCGCAACCTGCACAACTGGATGGCGGCGGGCATCGCCGAGAAGGCGTTCCGCGACGCCTTCCTGGCCCTGAAGCCGGGCGGCGTGCTGGGCGTGGAGGAGCACCGCGCCGCGCCGGGCGGCGTGCCCGACCTGCTGGCCGACAGCGGCTACGTCGACCAGGCCTACGCCGTCCGCCTGGGCCAGGAGGCCGGCTTCACCCTGGCGGCTGCCAGCGAGGTCAACGCCAATCCGAAGGACACCCGCGACCACCCCTTCGGCGTCTGGACCCTGCCGCCGGTGCGCCGCTCGTCGCCGCGCGGCGAGGCCTTCGACCCCAAGTTCGACCACCGCAAGTACGACGCCATCGGCGAAAGCGACCGGATGACGCTGAAGTTCGTGAAGCCGGCCTAGCGCGTCACGGCCCGCCTCTTCTTGAAGATTCAGGCCTCTACCGGCCCTCACGATGTCACGGGCGGTTTACACGACACACGCGTGAAGCGAAGCTCGCCCTTCGATTCACGAGTGCTGATGGGGCATGGCCACTCTGGAGGAATTGACCGACCGGATCCGCCGTGCGGCGGCGGCTGGCGACGGCCTGGGCCGGACGGTCAAGCTCGACCTCAAGGGCGAGGGTGTGATCCATGTCGACGGCGCGGCGGTCACCAACGACGACCGGCCCGCGGATCTGACCGTATCCGTCAGCCGTTCGGACCTTGTTAAGCTGGGCAAGGGCGAACTGGATCCCATGCGCGCAGTTATGACCGGTCGGCTCAAGTTGTCCGACATGGGCGTGGCCATGGGACTGATGCCCCAGGTCAAGGCCCTCTTCGAGAAGGCCGTCTAGGCGCCGTCATGTTCGAGCCTGCCCCCCTCGTCGACGTTCCCGAGGATCCGGTCCCGCCCGGCGCCGAGGCCGGCTGGTACGTGGGCGTCGGCGGCTCAAAGCTGCGCGCGGCGCTGTTCACGCCGCGGGGCCGCGCCCGGGGCTCGGTCATCCTGTCGGGCGGCCGCACCGAGCCGATCGAGAAGTATTTCGAGACCATCCGCGACTTCATGGACCGGGGCTTCGTGGTCCTGGCGCACGACTGGCGCGGGCAGGGCCTGTCGGCGCGCGACCTGCCCGACCGGCTGAAGGGCCACGCCAAGGGCTACAAGCCGTTCCTCGAGGATTTCCGCCGGCTGCTCAACGCCTACGAGCTGCGGCTGCCCAAGCCCTGGATCGCCGTGGGCCATTCCATGGGCGGCTGCCTGACGCTGCTGGCCATGGCCAACGGCGAGCGGCGCTTCGCGGGCGCGTGCCTTTCGGCGCCGATGCTGGGCCTGCAGCTGGGCAAGGTCTCGCCCGCGGCGGCAGGCGCGCTTACCTGGCTCAACCTCACCTTCGGCCGGTCCGGCCGCTACACGCTGGGCCAGGCCGGGAAGCCGTTCGACGAGACCTTCGAGGGCAATGCGCTGACGCACGACGCGCGCCGCTTCGCCCGCCACCGCGCGCAACTGCGCGCCAACCCCGATCTGGCGCTGGGCGGGCCAACCTACGGCTGGCTCGACTTCGCGCTGAAGGCCACAGCCTTCCTCGCCCGGCCCGAGCGCCTGCGAGGGGTGACCGTGCCGGTGGAGATCGTCTCCGCCGGCCAGGACAAGCTGGTCGACAATTCCGCCCAGGCCGCTGCGGCCCGGAACCTCCCCCAGGGGCGCCTGATCACCGTGCCCGGCGCCTACCACGAAATCCTCATGGAGACGGACGACATGCGTAACATCTTCCTGCGAGTGTTCGACGCGCTCACCGGCAAGGCCGCGCCGAAGCCCGCCGAAGCGCCGAAGGCCGCGCCGGCCCCCGCCGCGCCCCCGCCGGCTCCGACCCCCGCGCCCGCCGCCGCGGCGCCCAAGCCCGCGCAGGCCCCCACGTCCGCGCCGACCCCGGCTCCGGCTCCCGTCGCTGCGGCGCCGGCTGCGCCCGCGGCCAAGGCTCCGGCGGCCAAGAAGCCGGCCGCGAAGAAGGCCGCCGCGCCCAAGGCTGCGAAACCCGCCGCCGCCAAGCCGGCCCCGAAGGCTGCAGCCGCGAAGCCCGCCGCCGCAAAACCCGCGGCCAAGGCGGCTGCGCCGAAGCCGGCCGCGAAGCCCGCCAAGGCCGCGGCTCCGAAGGCCGCCGCCAAGCCTGCCGCGAAGCCCGCTGCGGCCAAGGCCGCGCCCAAGGCGGCTGCGAAGCCGGCGGCCAAACCCGCCGCGAAGGCCGCGGCCAAGCCGGCCGCCAAGGCCGCCGCTGCGAAGCCCGCGCCGAAGGCCGCCGCGCCCAAGGCCGCCGCCGCCAAGGTCGCGCCCAAGGCTGCGAAGCCTGCGGCCAAGCCCGCCGCGAAGAAGCCCGCTGCGAAACCCGCCGCGGCCAAGGCGGCTCCGAAAACGGCCCCGAAGGCGGCGGCCAAGCCCGCCGCCAAGCCTGCGGCGAAGCCCGCGGCCGCGGCCAAGCCGGCGGTGGCCAAGAAGCCCGTCGCCGCGAAGAAGCCTGCGGCGAAAAAGCCGCCCGCTAAGAAATAGTCGGCGACTTCGCCGAACGCCTCAGGGCGACCAGCGCCTCGTCCAGGCAGGCGCGGTCGCCCGCGATGGCGATCTGCCCGCCATGTCGTCCCACGGGCTCACCCCGCCAGTCGGTGGTGAGCCCGCCGGCGCCGGCGACGACCGGGATCGCCGCCTCGATGTCCCAGCTCTTCAGCCCGGCCTCGATCACCATGTCCATCGTGCCCGCCGCCACCATGGCGTAGGCATAGGCGTCGCAGCCCAGCCGTGCGAGGCGCGCGGCCGCCCGAACCTGCGTCCAGGCGCCCAGCTCGGCGCCGTCGAAACAGGCCTCGGGGTCGGTGGTGGCGATGATGGCGCCGGTCAGTTTGGGACAGGGCCGAACCTTCAGCGGGCGCGATCCATGGGCGGTCACCAGGCGCGAGCCGCCCGCGTGGCCGATATAGAGCTCGCCCAGATACGATTGGCCGATCGAGCCCAGCACGGGCGATCCCTGGAAGCGCAGGCCGATCAGCGTGGTCCAGAGCGGCAGGCCGGCGATGAACGCCCGCGTGCCGTCGACGGGGTCCAGCACCCAGACGAACTCGGCGTCGGGCCGGTCCTCGCCGTACTCCTCGCCGATGACCCCGTGCCCGGGATAGCGCTCGGCGATGAGCGCGCGGATGGCGCGTTCGGCGCCCTTGTCCGCTTCGGTGACGGGGTCGAACCCCACCGTGTATTTGTTGGAAAGGCCGTGCTCGCCGCGGAACAAGGGGAGAATTGCGTCCGCGGCGGCGCGGTTCAGCTCGACCAGGAACGCGTCGAGCTCGTCTAGGCGGGCGGGATCGAGGGTCATGCCCCCGATTAACCCGCCTTGTCGCCGGACTTAAGCCTCGATCTCGCCGTTCATGGCCTTGGCGAGGTCCAGCAGGCGGCGGCGGGGCCGTTCGCCCAGCTGGTAGTACGCATGGATCAGGTCCTGCGTCTCCTTGCTGGCCAGCGTCTCGGTCGAGGAGGCGGAGTTCTCACGTTCGAGGCTCTCGCGCTGATCGCGGGTGAGGCCCTCGTAGAAGTAGCTCACGGGCACTTCCAGCACTTCGGCCAGTTGCCACAGGCGGGCGGCCGACATGCGGTTCGCCGCGCACTCGTACTTCTGGATCTGCTGGAAACGGACCCCGCAGGCGTGCGCCAGCTCTTGCTGGGTCAGGCCCAGAAGACGGCGGCGACGGCGCAGGCGCCGGCCCAGGTGGATGTCGATCTCGTCCATGGAATCCCCGACCATGATTTCCCTTCGTCCCGGTTCGGGACTCCGTGGTTGAGACATCGCAATTCGCACGCCAGCTGCCTCCATTGCCGAACGTGAGCGACCGAGCCTAGGAAGACTGGATGGCCGCACTTAACCATTCATACGTGTCGAAACTGGTTTGGATGCTCGAAGCCGCGTTATTTGACGCAGCTTTGGGCCTCACTCGTTTCTTTCCGGTTGATTCTGTTTCAAAATTTGGTGGATCGCTGTTTCGCGTCCTGGGCCCCTTGACGGGGGCCAACCGGGTTGCGGAGCGCAATCTGCGCATCGCGTTCCCCGAGGCGGACAGCGCCGAAATTAACTCACTCCTCCAGGCGCAGTGGGTCGAACTGGGAAGGTCGCTAGCCGAGTTCCTGGTTCTCGACCGTATTGTAGCCGACTCAGGCCGCGTGCAAGTGGAAGGGGAAGCTCTGCTGGGCGCAATCGCCGCAGGCGGCCGGCCCATGGTTTTCATTTCGGGCCATTTCTCGAACTTCGAGGTCATGGCCGCCGCCATCGTCCGCGCCGGCGTCAGATGCCAGGTCACGTACCGCGCCATGAACAACCCTTACGTCGACGAACGCGTGCGGAAGAACCGCTTCCGCTACGGCGTGCGACTCTTCGCGCCGAAGGGTCTCGAAGGCGCCCGCGAGCTCATCAGGGCCCTGGAGCGTGGCGAAAGCGTGGCCCTGATGAACGACCAGAAGTTCAACGGCGGCGTGGCCGCCCCGCTCTTCGGCCATACCGCCTATACGGCGCCGGGCCCCTCCACCTTCGCCCTGCGGTTCGGCATCCCGATCCAGCCGATGAGCGTCCAGCGCGTCGGCCCGGGCGCGCGGTTCAAGGTGATCGTCCACGACCAGATCCATCTGGACGACACCGGCGACCGCCAGGCCGACATCGAGGCCGGCGTGCGCAAGATCAACGCCTTCATCGAGGACCGCGTCCGCGCCCGGCCGACCGAGTGGTTCTGGGTCCACCGCCGCTGGCCGAACGAGGAATACAAGCGCTGACTTTCCCTCCCCTTCATGGGGAGGGAGGCTGCGAGCAACGCGAGCAGACGGGTGGGGAAACCACGACCGGGCGCGGAGCTTGAACCTTGCGTCCCCACCCGTCTCCCCCGGAACAAGTCCGGGGTCGCCACCCTCCCCGTGAAGGGGAGGGAAATCCCTACGCCTTGGTCTCCTGCCAGCGCTTCAGCGACTCCGCCGGGCCGGCATAGGCTTCCTGCAGCTCGGCGCTCCAGTAGCGGAGCTGCTCCAGCGGGATCTTCTGTCCGGTGACGGCGCACAGCACGTAGCGGCCCGGGCGCAGCACCGCATAGTCGCCGTCGCCATAGTGCAGCTTGGCGAGGTCGTTGGCGCCGAGGTTCCGGTCGTGGGCGTTCATGACCCCTATTTAGCGCGCGGCCGGCGCACTTAGAAGAGGTCGCCCTGCGCGGGCCCTTCCGGCTTGGGCTTCGGCTTGACCTTCGGAGCCGGCGGGGCTGGGGGCGGCGCGCTCCCGCCGTCGCCGTCGATCACCGCCTGGCGGGTGACCTTGTCGCCGAAGGTGATGGCCACCGCCTCGCCGCCGGCCAGGGCGGCGCCGGCATGCACCAGCGAGCCGTCGGCGCGCGCCACCCGGGCGAAACCGCGCTGCAGCGGCCGGTCGGGGTCAACCGAGGCATAGAGCTTGGAGAGGCCGTCCAGCCGCTCGCCCAGCCGTTCCAGCCGCCGGCGCACCGACGGCTCCAGCCGCACCGAGAGTCGATCCAGCCGGTCCTTCTGCACCTGCTGCGGCCGCTGCAGCAGCAGCGGCGACAGGCGGGACGCCACCCTCACCAGGTCGCGCTCGTGGGCCGCGGCGTTGCGCGCCAGGCCCGCGCCCAGCTTGCCCGAGACGATGTCGAACCGCTGCTCGGCCAGCCGCACCAGGTCGGGCACGCGCTTCAGGGCGCGGTCGGCGTGGGCGATGCGGTTGCGGCGGTCCTCGACCACGCGCCCGCCGCACCGGTGCATGCGCGCGCCCAGGTCCGAGACCAGCGCCTTCAGCTCGGCCAGCACCGGCGTCGCCATCTCGGCAGCCGCTGTCGGCGTCGGCGCGCGGCGGTCCGAGACGAAGTCGATCAGGGTGGTGTCGGTCTCGTGGCCCACCGCGCTGATCAGCGGGATGGTCCCCTCGGCCACCGTCCGGGCCAGGGCCTCGTCGTTGAAGGCCCAGAGATCCTCCACCGACCCGCCGCCCCGCGCCACGATCAGCACGTCGGGCCGCGGGACCGGCCCGTCCGGCGCCATGGCGTTGAAGCCGCGGATCGCGCCGCTGACCTGGGCCGCCGCCGTCTCGCCCTGCACCACCACGGGCCACACGATCACCCGGCAGGGCCAGCGGTCGCGGATGCGGTGCAGGATGTCGCGGATCACCGCCCCGGTCGGGCTGGTGATCACCCCCACCACCGCCGGCATCTCGGGCAGCGGCCGCTTGCGCGACGGCTCGAACAGCCCCTCGGCCGCCAGCTTCTGCTTCAGCCGCTCCAGCTGCGCGAGCAGGGCGCCGATGCCCGCCGCCTCCATCGTCTCGATGACGATCTGGTAGCGCGAGCCCTGCGGATAGGTCGTGATCTTGCCGGTGACCACCACCTCCAGCCCGTGCTCGGGCCGGATGGAGAGGTTCCTGACGCTGCCTTTCCAGACGACGCCGTCGATGGCGGCCTTCTCGTCCTTGATGGTCAGGTAGACGTGGCCGTTCGAATGGTGCGTGACCTTCGAGAGCTCGCCCCGCAGCCGCACGAAGCCGTACGAGTCCTCCAGCGTCCGCTTCAGCGCGAAGGCCAGCTCAGAGACCGAATAGGCCTTGGCGTTGCTGTCGGTCTGGGCGGCGACGTCGGTCATGGTCATCCAGTTCCTCCCCTGCCGGGGGAGGTGGCCCGAAGGGCCGGAGGGGGCTTCCGCTCAGAACGCGGTGCGCGACTCTGGCCCACAAGGATCGCAGCCGGGCGTTCTGAGCGGAAGCCCCCTCGGCCGGCTTCCCCGACAGCTTCCCCGGCGGAGAAGCAACTCAAAAAGAAAGAGACGCGCCCGGGACCTCAAGGAAGCTTTCGCAGCCCTCGGTTCCGGACGCGTCTCCCATCCCCAACGGATAGACAGACCGCTCTCCAGCGGATCTCAGATGTAGCGGCGCAGGCTCCGGGCGAGCTCGGCGGCGCTGGACTTCTTCTTCGCCTGGGCCGGCTGGTAGGCCACCGTGGCGTGCTCGTGGCAGTAGGGGCCGTTCTCTTCCGAGCGGCGCCCGCAGAAGGTGAAGTTGTCGAGCGACGGGTCGCCGATCGGCCACTTGCACATGTGGGCGCCCAGGGTCAGCACCGTGGCGGTGCCGGGGGTCTCGTCCACATAGCGCACCGGCGACGGGGCCGGCGTGGCCGAGACCGGCTCGGCGATGCGGCGCGGGGCCGACGGGGCGGCCGTCACGGCGCGGGCCGGACGCGGGGTCTTGAACACGGTGCGCTGCGGCTTGGACGGGGCCGCGCGGCCCGAGAGGCCCAGGCGGTGCACCTTGCCGATGACAGCGTTGCGGGTGACGCCCCCCAACTGCTTGGCGATCTGGCTGGCCGAGAGGCCGTCCTGCCAGAGCTTCTTCAGAAGTTCGACGCGTTCGTCGGTCCAACCCATGGTCTCGCCTCCCACCCAGGGACCCGGCGCGGCCCCACACGGCGCGCCGAGATCAATATCTTGTGGCGCCGAGAGAACTCCGCCGCCACCAACCACTATCAGTAGTAAACAACTCATTGACGCCCACAATAGGCGCCATGCCCGTCATCCACAGGAACTAGATGTTGATTCGAGTTTGGGCGTTTGGCAGGGCATGGCCTTGCGTCGCGCCCCTCTAGCGCGCACATGTCGGCCCATGCGCGATCTGCCTCTCCAAGAGACCGTCCTGCCGCCGCAGCCGCGGGCCTACAACGGCGTGAACTGGGAGGGGCTGAAGACCCTCTACGTCCGCGAAGTCCGCCGCTTCATGAAGGTGGGCATGCAGACGCTGGCGGCGCCGGTGGTCACGGCGCTCCTCTACATGCTGGTGTTCGTGGTCGCCGTGGGCGGCGGGCGCGAGGTGCACGGCGTGGCCTACGGCACGTTCGTGGCGCCGGGCCTGATCATGATGCAGATCCTGTCGAACGCCTTCGCCAACTCCTCGTCGTCGCTGCTGCAGGCCAAGTTCAACGGCCTGATGGGCGACTTCATGACCCCGCCGCTGACCCCGGGCGAGCACGTCATCGGCTTCGGCGGCGGCGCGGCCACGCGCGGCATCGTCGTGGGCCTGATCAGCCTTGTCGCCGTGCTGCCGTTCGCGCGCCTGCCGGTGGCCCAGCCCTGGGCCGTGGCCTACTTCGGCCTGGGCGCGGCGCTGATCATGGGCTTCATCGGCATCATGGCCGGCCTCTGGGCCGAGAAGTTCGACCACATGGCCGCGGTGACCAACTTCGTCATCATGCCGATGACGTTCCTGTCGGGCACCTTCTATCTCGTGGAAAGGCTGCCCGAGCCCTTCCGCTCGTTCAGCCACTTCAACCCGTTCTTCTACCTGATCGACGGCTTCCGCTACGGCTTCATCGGCCGGGCCGAGAGCAACCTGACGATCGGGGCGGTGATGACCGCGGTGCTGGTGCTGGTCCTGGGCTGGGTGTGCCTGTGGATGTTCCGCACGGGCTACAAGATCAAGACCTAGGAAAATCTCCCTCCCCCGAATGGGGAGGGTGGCTCGAGCGCAGCGAGAGACGGGTGGGGAAGCCACGACTGGGCGCGGCGCCCAACCCAATATCTCCCACCCTGGTCGCTACGCGATCTGTCCCTCCCCATTAAGGGAGGGACTAAGCCCGCAGCACCTCCGACGGCGTCACGCCCAGCAGGCGGCGCATCCACCGGGCCAGGTGGCTCTGGTGGGCGAAGCCGGTCTCGAGCGCGATCTGGGCGATGGTGGTCCGGCCGTCCAGCAGCAGGCTGCGCGCCCGCTGCACGCGGCGCTCCATGACATAGGCGTGCACCGACTGGCCCATGGTGCGGCGGAACAGCGTGGTCAGGTGCGGGATGCTCATGCCGGCCACCTCGGCCAGCTGCTCCAGGGTGAGCTCGCCGTCCAGGTTGGCCTCGACGAAGTCCACGATGCGCCGCACCTGCGGCTTGGACAGGGTCTGGCGGCCGCCGACGCCCACCGAAGCGAAGTTCTGCAGCAGGCGGGTGGCCAGCGCCGTGGCCAGGCTGTCGGCATAGATGCGGCCGGCGGGGGCGGGGGCCTGCAGCTCGGCCATCAGCGCCCGCACGACATGCTCCACCAGCGGGTCGCGGGCGCCGATCTTGGGCGCCAGCTCCGCCCGTCCGCCCGGCAGGCTCAGGGCCTCGGCGGTCGACGACAACAGGCCGGGCGCCATCCGCACCGAGACCATGTCGCAGGGCGCATGGTCCTCCCAGACGCCCGAGGCGCCGCCCGGAACCAGGTCGAAATCGTAGGGGCTCTGCACCCGGAACGTGCCGACGCCCTCGCAGGCGCAGTCCGTGGGCACGTTCGGCGTCAGGTAGAAGATCACCCGGTGTTCGGTCATCACCCGGCCGGGATAGCGGCCCGGCGTCGCGTGCACCTCGGTCGCCGCCAGCGGACCCCATTCGCGCGTGCGCCCGAAGGTCAGGGTCGGCTCGGCATCCTTGAACTTGAACGGGTACGTCATCAGCGGCCTGTGCGTGCAAGAGCAACGCCAGACTCCCTTGGAGTCAAAGGCAATGCGGCGAACGGCGCCTCCGCCATCATCGGAATGTGCTCTCGTGTGTCGGAACGTGCGCGACCGGGCCTGCGGGCCGACGTCAACCTTCGAGGGTTGCAAGGAGGACCCCTCGAATGACCGCCGCCGCCGCCTCTCCGGCCGCCTCCGGGCCGGGCCGAAGCCTCGTCCCGCGCATCGCCGCGGCGGGCCTCGCCGGCGGCGGGGTCGACTTCGCCTACGCCTCGCTGCTGGCGCTTTCCGCGGGCAAGTCGCTGGCGGGCCCCTGGCGCGGCGTCGCCAGCGGCTGGATCGGCCCGGCGGCCAAGGACGGCGTCGGCCCTGTCGTGCTGGGCCTCGTCACCCACTTCGCGATCGCCGCCTGCATGGGCGCCGTCTACGTGCTGGTCGCCCGGCGCATCCCCGTCGTGGTCCGCCGCCCGCTGGCCACGGGCGCGATCTACGGCCTCTTCCTCTACGCCGCCATGTACCTGGTGGTCCTGCCGCTGCGCTGGCCGCAGGTGTTCCCGAAGTGGGATGGCGGCAAGTCGGCGCTGGACGTCGCCGCGCACATCCTCGTGGGCCTCGCCATCGCCTGGGTCGCCTCGCGCGACGACAGGGCAATTAACCCCAAGCCCGCAGCGGCCACGGGGGTCTAATGGCGACGCATGAGACCCCTTCCCACCGGAGCGCCGCGATGAAGCGCAGCGCCGAGGCCTCCGCCGCCCAGGACATCGCCGCGCTGCGGTCGGCGCTCATGGTGCGCGAGCACCTGGGCTTCCGGCGCGCGTCCGAGGTGCTGGGCGTCAACCCATCGGTGCTGTCGCGGCGCGTGCTGGCGCTGGAGGACGCCCTGGGCGTCTCGCTGTTCCAGCGCTCGTCGGGCGGCGCGCGGCCCACCGGCGCGGGCGAACGCTTCCTCTCCGAGGTCGAGCGCGCGCTGGAGCTGCTGGCCAAGGCCGCGGTCCGCGCCGGCGCCGCCGGGCGCGGCGAGGTAGGGCGCCTCAGGCTGGGCCACGTCTGGCCCGTCACCGCCGGCCCGGCCGAGGCCGTGCTGCGCGCCTATCGCCGTTCGGCCTTCGACGTCGAACTGGAGCTGCGCGGCGGGTCCGCCGCCGAGCTGGTGGCCGCGGTGCTGGACCGCGAACTCGACGCCGTGCTGATCGACGCCGACGACGCCCCGCCCGGCCTCGACTGCCTGCCGCTGTGGGCCGAGCCCTGGCTGCTGGCCCGCCCGCTGGACGCCCCCGACGAGCCCCTGGGCCAGGCCCCCGTGCTCTGCGCCGCTGGCGACGACTGGAGCCGCATCCAGAAGCTGGTCGCCGAACGCGGCGGCGCGCGGGCCGGCGTGCGGGTGCAGATGACCTCGCACGACGGCGTGCTCAGCCTGGTGGCCGCCGGAGCCGGCCACGCGATCGTGCCGCAGAGCGTGGCCCATTCCACCCGCGCCGCCGTGGCCTTCTCGCCCTTGCCGGGCGCGGCGGCGATGCGCCTCACGGCCGCCTGGCGCAACGACCACGACAATCCGGCGCTGCGCCGCTTCCTCAGCCTGCTGCGCGCCACGCCGCTGGACGCGGACGCGGCGGTGGTGAAGCCCCTGCGCGCGGCGGGAGGCCGGGGATGAGCGATCCGGTCGGCGCGGCGCTGGACGCCCTGGGCGATCCCACGCGGCGGGAGCTCTACGAACGCATCCTGGCCCGCCCCTCGCGGATCAACGGCCTGGCGGCGGCGGTGACGGTGACTCGGCCGGCCGTCTCGCATCACGTCCGGGTCCTGAAGGACGCCGGCCTGGTGCGCGAGGAGGACGGCCTGCTGGTGGCCACCGTCGATCCGCTGCCGCAGCTGCGCACCTACTTCGACCGCCTGTGGTTCGAGGCCTCGGTGGGCGAGGGCTGGCTGCGCGAGCGCTTCGCCGTCTCGCGCAGGCTGCAGGCCATGGACGGGGAGGCGGCCGCGCCGCGCCGCCGCACGGCCTGATGGCCGCCGCCGCACCCGACCTGTTCCGCGCCCTGGCCGATCCCGTGCGCCGCCGCCTGCTGGAGCGCCTCGTGGCGGGGCCGGCTTCGGCGGGCGAGCTCTCCAGGCGCCTGGCGATCCCGCGGGTCAATGTCAGCCACCATCTGGGCGTGCTGGCGGCCGCCGGCCTGGTGGAGCTGCGCCAGCGCCAGGCGGCCGTGAAGCCGGGGGCGCTGCTGCCCATCCGCCGCTACTTCGACGAGGCGTTGACGACCGCCGCGATTACGACATCGCCGTTGCCGGGCCCTGTGTCCCCACAAGCACGCCCTTAGCAAATCTTCCTCTTCAATCTCCGGATTCTTCAGGAAAATTGCCGGAATACACGCGCATGTCCGGTGTGTTGCTTCGGGCGCATCGACCGTTGCTTGACCGTCGATTGACCGTGTTTGTGACCCAAACGTAACTCCACGTCACCGGGTCTCGTCACAGAGACCGAAACCTTCCTGTGGGGAGCGGCGGCGCCGAATGGCGAGCGTCCGCGAAGGGGATATTGATCGTGAGCAAGCATTCCGTACGTGCGCGCCTCCTGGCGTCTTCGATGATCTGTGGCGCGGCGATCGCCGTCGCCGGCCCGGCGCTGGCCCAGACCGGCGGCGCCGACGAGGTCTCGGAAGTCGTCGTCACCGGCACGCGCATCCCGTCGCCGAACCTGGAGAGCGTCAGCCCCGTCACGGCGGTCAGCGCGGCCGAGATCAAGGCCACCGGCGTCACCCGCGTGGAAGACATGATCAACAGCCTGCCGCAGGCCTTCGCGGCCCAGGGCTCGTCGGTGTCGAACGGCTCGACCGGCACCGCCACCGTCAGCCTCCGCGGCCTCGGCCCCACGCGCACCCAGGTGCTGATCGACGGCCGCCGCCTGATGCCCGGTACGCCGAACACGACGGGCGCGAACCTGGCGCCCGACATCAACTTCATCCCGTCGGCCCTGATCGAGCGCGTCGACGTGCTGACGGGCGGCGCCTCGGCCGTGTACGGCGCCGACGCCGTCGGCGGCGTGGTCAACTTCATCATGTCGCGCCGGTTCGAGGGCGTGCGCGTCGACGCCCAGTACGGCCTCTACCAGCACGACAATTCCAGCCCGATCGCCGACGTCGTGCAGGCCGCCCAGAACAAGGCCGCCAACCCGCAGTTCTTCCAGCTGCCCAAGGACAATGTCCGCGACGGCGAGATGAGCCAGGTCACCCTGGTGATCGGCGTCAATTCGCCGGACGGCAAGGGCAACGTCACCGCCTACGCCGGCTATCGCCACGTCGAGCCGATCCTGCAGGGCAACCGCGACTACTCGGCCTGTACGCTGAACTCGGCCGCCACCTTCGCGGCCGCCGGCTGCGGCGGCTCGGGCACGGCCTTCCCGGCGCGCGTCGGCAACTTCGTGGTCGACCCGGCTGGCCCGGGCAACACCTTCCGCATCCGCAACGCGGCGACCGACGTCTACAACTTCGGCCCGACCAACTACTACCAGCGGCCGGACGACCGCTACGTGCTGGGCGCCTTCGCCGAGTACGAGGTCAACGACTGGGCCACCGCCTACGCCGACGTGATGTTCATGGACGACTCGTCCACGTTCCAGATCGCGCCGGGCGGCATCTTTGCCGGCACGTTCTCGATCAACTGCGCCAACCCGCTGATGTCGGCCCAGCAGAAGGCCCTGCTGGTCCCGACCGCGGCGTCGGGCGGCGGCACCTGCGCCACCAACCCGAACGGCACCTTCACGGGCACGATCTCGCGGCGGAACATCGAGGGCGGCGGCCGCCAGGGCCGCATGCAGCACCAGCAGTACCGCTATGTGATCGGCCTGCGCGGCGACCTGAACGACAACTGGAACTACGACTTCGCCATGCAGTACGGGCGGGTGTCGTTCAGCCAGGTCTCCACCGGCTTCTTCCGCACGGCAGCCATCAACAACGCCCTGAACGTCGTCTCGGTGAACGGCACGCCGACGTGCGTGTCCAAGGTCAACGGCACCGACCCGGCCTGCGTGCCCTACAACATCTTCCAGCTGGGCGGCGTGAACCGTGCGGCCCTCGACTACCTCGAGACGCCCTCCACCATCGCCGGCAACCTGTTCGAGCGGGTGGTCAACTTCTCGTTGGGCGGCGACCTCTCGGACTACGGCGTGAAGTCGCCCTGGGCCAATGACGGCGTAGGTGTCTCGGTCGGCGCGGAATACCGCCGCGAGACCATGGACTTCGCCGCCGACTTCATCTCGGCCTCGGGCCAGCTGAACGGCGCGGGCGGCGCGGCCCCGCCGGTCAACGGCGCCTTCGACGTCTACGAGGTGTTCGGCGAAACCCGCATCCCGATCGTCCAGGACATGGCCTTCGCCAAGAACCTGACGCTGGAGCTGGCCTACCGCTACTCCGACTACTCCACGATCGGCACCACCTCGACCTACAAGATCGCCGGTGACTGGGAGCCGATCGACGGCCTGCGCCTACGCGGCGGCTACAACCGCGCCGTCCGCGCGCCGCACATCCTGGAGCTCTTCTCCCAGAACAACGTGGTGCTGGACGGCACCCAGGACCCCTGCGCCGGCCTCGCGGCCTCCAGCCCGCTGGTGGCCAAGTGCTCGCAGGCGTTCGGCCTGACCGCGGCCCAGGTCCTGGCCATCGAGAAGAACCCCGCCAACCAGTACAACGGCATGCTGGGCGGCAACGCCAACCTCGATCCGGAAACCGCCGACACCTACACGGTGGGCTTCGTCTACCAGCCGGACTTCCTGCCGGGCTTCAACTTCTCGGTCGACTACTTCGACATCAAGGTGAAGGACTTCATCTCGGGGATCGGCGCCGACACCATCATCAACCGCTGCGTCAACACCCTGGACCCGTTCTTCTGCAGCTTGGTCCACCGTGACGCCGCCGGCTCGATCTGGCTGTCGCCCCAGGGCTACGTCCAGGACACCACGCTGAACACCGGTTCGCTCTCGACCACCGGCTTTGACGTCAACGTGGGCTACCGCACCGACCTCGACCGGTTCGGCATCGCCAACGGCGGCAGCCTGAACTTCAACTTCGTGGGCACCTACCTCGACACCCTGAAGACCCAGCCGCTGCCGGGCGACGAGGCGTTCGACTGCGCCGGCTACTACGGCACCATCTGCTCCGTGTCGGGCGGCCTCTCGGCGCCGAACCCGGAATGGCGCCACAAGGCCCGGGTCAGCTGGTCCACGCCGTTCGAATACGGCGAGTGGGTGAAGGACGTGTCCTTCAGCCTGCAATGGCGCCACTTCAACAAGGTGACGCTGGACGCCTATTCGAAGGATCCGCAGCTCAACAACCCCGACCTGCAGTACGCGTCCGACAAGACGCTGAAGGCGCGGGACTACTTCGACCTCGCCGTGTCGTGGACCATGCGCGACAACCTCAACTTCCGCGGCGGGATCAACAACATCTTCGACAAGGACCCGCCGCTCACCGGCTCGTCGAACTGCCCGACCGGCCCCTGCAACGGCAACACCTGGCCGCAGGTCTACGACTCCTTCGGCCGCTACATCTTTCTCGGCCTGACCGCCGACTTCTAGGGAACCGAATATAGGGAACGTCATGGCCCGGCTTGTCCGGGCCACCCATGATCTCCGCGTCAGAACAGATGGCGCGGCGATCGCCGATGACCTTTCCGCTTCCACGGAGTTCATGGATCGCCCGGACGAGCCGGGCGATGACGGTCGGAAGAAGAGGCGCCCGTGGCCACGCCGCGCAAAGCGGCTCTCCCCCAAAGGGGGAGCTAATGATTGACTTCGTCACACTTCGCCCCGAAAAGGCGAAGCCTTCCAGTCCCCGCTGCCTAGCGCGGCGGGGACGTTCATTTTTGGAGGGCCCAGACAGTGGCCGAGACGACCTCCGCCCCCGTTCCCAGCGATCACATCATGGGCGTCTACGCGCGCGCCCCGCTGGCGTTCGAGCGAGGCGAGGGCTCGCGACTGTTTACAGCCGAGGGTGAGGCCTACCTGGACTGCATGGCCGGCATCGCCGTGACCGCGCTGGGCCACAACCACCCGAAGCTGGTCCAGGCGGTGAAGGACCAGGCCGAGAAGCTCTGGCACACCTCCAACATCTTCAAGATCCCGAACCAGGAGAAGCTGGCGAAGCTCCTGACGGACAACACCTTCGCCGACGTGGCCTTCTTCACGAACTCGGGCGCCGAGGCGATCGAGTGCGCGATCAAGACCGCGCGCAAGTACCACTGGGCCAACGGCCAGCCGGATCGGATCGACATCATCGGCTTCGACGGCTCGTTCCACGGCCGGACGATCGCGACGATCTTCGCGGCCGGCAATCCGAGCTACGTCGAGGGCTTCGGCCCCGAGCTGCCGGGCTTCGTCCACGCCAAGTTCGGCGACATCGAAGCGCTGAAGAAGCTGGTCGGCCCGACCACGGCGGCCATCCTGCTCGAGCCCGTCCAGGGCGAGGGCGGCGCGCGGTCGTGGACCGAAGCTCAGCTCAAGGAGATCCGCCAGCTCTGCGACGAGACCGGCACGCTGCTGATCTATGACGAGATCCAGTGCGGCCTGGGCCGGACGGGCAAGCTGTTCGCCTACGAGTGGGCCGACGGCGCGGCCAACCCCGACATCATGGCGGTGGCCAAGGCCCTGGGCGGCGGCTTCCCGGTCGGCGCGTGCCTGGCCACGGCCGAGGCGGCCAAGGGCATGACGCCCGGCAGCCACGGCTCCACCTACGGCGGCAACCCGCTGGCCATGGCGGTCGGCGTGGCCTCGGTCGAGGAGCTGGTGAAACCGGAACTGCTGGCCCACGTCCGCGAGGTCTCGGGCTATCTCAACCAGCAGCTCTCGGGCCTGAAGGACCGCTTCCCCGACGTGGTGGTCGACATCCGCGGCAAGGGCCTCTTGATCGGCGTGAAGCTGGCGACGCCCAACCGCGAGTTCATGCAGCACGCCCGCGACAACCACCTGCTCATCGCCGGCGGCGGCGACAACTGCGTGCGGCTGCTGCCCCCGCTGACGCTCAGCCTGGACGAGGCCCGCGAGGCCATCGGCCTCTTGGAGAAGTCTTGCGAGGCGGCCCAAGCCAAGGCGAGAGCCGCATGAGCAAGCCCGTCCGCCACTTCCTCGACATCTGGAAGCTCGACGGAACCGAGCTGCGGATCATCCTCGAGGACGCCAAGGCCCGGAAGGCCGCCCGCATCGGCTGGCCCAAGGGCAAGCCCGACGAGGACCACCCGGCCCGCGGCCGGACGCTGGCCATGATCTTCGAGAAGAACTCCACCCGGACGCGCTTCTCGTTCGACGCGGCCATGCGCCAGCTGGGCGGCGACGTGATCATCTCGAACGCGGTCGACATGCAGCTCGGCCGCGGCGAGCCGATCGAGGACACCGCCCGCGTGCTCTCGCGGATGGTCGACGCCATCATGATCCGCTCCAACGTCCACGAGGACGTCGAGCGCCTGGCCATGTGGTCGTCCGTGCCGGTCATCAACGGCCTGTCGGACAAGAGCCACCCGTGCCAGATCCTGGCCGACCTGATGACCTTCGAGGAGCATCGGGGCAACGTCCGTGGCAAGACGTTCGCCTGGGTGGGCGACGGCAACAACGTGTGCTCGTCCTTCATCCACGCGGCGCCCAAGCTTGGCTTCAGGCTCAACATCGCCACGCCGGCCGTCTTCCACCCGGACATGATGGACCTGGCGCGCGCGGCCGAGCAGCAGGGTCAGGTGACGACCACCGACGACCCGGCCGAGGCGGTCCGCGGCGCCGACTGCGTGATCACCGACACCTGGGTCTCGATGGGCGACACCGACCACGACGAGCGGATCGAAGCCTTGGAGCCTTACCAGGTCGACGAGAAGCTGATGGGCCTGGCCGCCAAGGACGCCGTCTTCCTGCACTGCCTCCCCGCCCACCGTGGGGAAGAGGTGACGGACGCGGTGATCGACGGCCCCCGCAGCCTGGTCTGGGACGAGGCGGAAAACCGCATCCACGCCCAGAAGTCGATCCTGGCCTGGTGTTTCGGCGCGATCTGACAACCGATAGTTCCTCCCCCGTGAAACGGGGGAGGGGGACCATGAATGTGGTGGAGGGGGCGCTGGCCGTGCAGGGCGGCCGAGATGTCGGCGCACGGCCCCAACGCCCCCTCCGTCAGCTTCGCTGACACCTCCCCCGTCCGCTGCCGCTCTACGGGGAGGAACTAGTTCTTCGCGCCCGACCAGCTCACCTCGTTGAGGAAGCTGACGTCGAGCGACTTCTTCCCGCGGTCGTAGAGGAAGACGCTGTCGCCGCGCGCCTGCTGGATGGTGTTCATCGCCGCCGTCAGCGGCACGGTGATCTGCGGCAGGCGGCCGTAGTTCGAGGTCACGCTCACCGTGTTTGGACCGGTACGTGTCACGGTCAGGGTCACGTTGCTGCGGCTGGAGCCCTTGGAGTCCGAGATCACGTCGCCGGCGTACGTCCCCGCCACGGCGTCGGCCAGGTCGGGCTTGCGCTGCGCCTGCCCGTGGGCCGCGCCCGCCGTCAGCACCGCCGCCGCCACGCCCAGCGCCGCCGCCCGGCGCGTGAAATCGATCCCTCTCATTGCCTGCTCCCTTTCCGCTTTCGTCGCGCATCCTGCCCCCCTAGCTTCGCGCTGTCTGCCGGGGAGAGAACATTGTGAAGCTGGCCGTCGCCGTCGCGCTGACCCTGTCCATTGCCGCACCCGCGCAGGCCGCCCCCAGCCTCGACCCCATCTTCGCCGGCTACACGCAGCAGACGCCGGGCTGCGCCGTCGGCGTGAAGCCCAAGGACGCTCCGCCCGTCTTCGCCGCCTACGGCTCGGCCGACCTCGAACACGCGGTCCCGATCACGCCCGAGACGATCTTCGAGGCCGGCTCGGTCTCCAAGCAGTTCACCGCCGCCTCGATCCTGCTGCTCGTCGACGACGGCAAGCTGGCGCTGGCTGACGACGTGCGGAAGTACATCCCCGAGCTGCCCGACTACGGCCGCCCGGTCACCGTCGACATGCTGCTCAGCCACACCAGCGGCCTGCGCGACTGGGGCGAGGTGATGGACCTGATCGGCTGGCCGCGCACCAGCCGGGTCTACAATCCGGCCGACGTGCTGCAGATCACGGCCCGTCAGAAGGCCCTGAACTACGCGCCCGGCGAGGCCTATTCCTACACCAACACCGGCTACAACCTGGCCGCCCTGATCGTGCAGCGGGTCAGCGGCTACAGCCTGGCCGACTTCACCAAGCTCAGGCTCTTCCAGCCGCTGGGCATGGCCCACACCTCCTGGCGCGACGAGTTCCGCCGCATCGTGTCCGGCCGCGCGGTCGCCTACCGCGCCATGGGCGACGGCTTCGGCCAGGAGATGCCGTTCGAGAATACCTACGGACATGGCGGATTGCTGACAACTGTCGGCGATCTGTTGATCTGGAACGACGCTCTGACGAGCGGCAGGCTTGGTCCGACGTTCGACGCCCGCATGCGCCAGCAGGCGGTGCTGACCGGCGGGCGCAGGATCGCCTACGCCCACGGCCTCGTCGTCCAGACCTGGAAAGGCCGCGCCGAGGTGTCCCACAGCGGCTCCACGGCCGGCTATCGCGCCTGGCTCGCGCGCCTGCCGGCCTCGGGCGTCTCGGTGGCGCTGCTCTGCAATCGCGGCGACGCCAATCCGGTGGACCTGGGCCACGCGGTGGCCGACGCCTTCGCCCCGCGTCCGCCCCAGCCGCCGCCGCCGGCCGAGCCGTCCGGCGCCGCAACGGGCCTCGTCGGCCTCTGGCTCGACGAGCGCACCGGCGGCGTGCTGCGGGTCGTGCTGCAGGACGGGGCCCTTCGCCTGCGCGGCGGTGCAAGGCTCGTCCCGTTGGGCGGCGGCCGCTACGAAGCCGGCGGGAGCGCGGAGATCGCCTTCACGGGCGACCGCGCCCAGCGCCGCACCTCGGATGGCGAGACGGTCGCCTACCGCCGCATCCAGCCCATCCAGCCCGCGGCCGCTGACCTCCAGCCGCTGGCCGGCGCCTACGCCTCCACCGAGGCGGGCGGCATCCTGCTGGCCTCGATTCGCGACGGACGCCTGCTGGTGACCCCGGCCGACCGCCCGAGCGAGCCTGCCGTGGCCGAGCCGTTGGAACGCGACGCCTTCCTGGTCGACGGCGCCCTGGTGCGTGTCCAGCGCGGGCCCGACGGCCGCCCGACCGCCCTGCGCGTCACCAGCGGCCGCGTCTACGCCCTCGACTTCCGAAAGGTCGCGACGCCCTAGGCGCTAGACCGGCGGCCCCGTGCGCGCCGCAGGCGCAGTCTTATTGACCACGAACCACACGAACCACACGAACGAGGCAAGCCGGCCTGAGCCCATGCGGCTGCGCGTTCGTGTGGTTCGTGTGGTTCGTGGTCAACCACTTGGGCGCTGACGCGCCCTCGAGGCTGGAACGCCTGGCGCGACCCCAGCCGGCGCCCCGGCTCCGATACGATCGGCCCTAGGACAACTCGCCCGCTCGCAACCGGGCCGACGCGCCCTATATTGGCGCCCATGTCCGATACCCTGATCCCCGACGACCTCGTCGGCGCCTTCCAGATCGAGGGCGAACCCGTCCGCGGCCGCATCGCGCGCCTGGGCCCCGCCATCGACGAGATCCTGACCGGCCACGACTATCCCGAGCCGGTGGCCAACCTGCTGGGCGAGGCCTGCGCCCTGGCCGCGCTGGTGGGCTCCAACCTCAAGTTCGACGGCCGGCTGATCGTGGAGGCGCGCGGCGCCGGCCCGGTCCGCTACGTCGTCGCCGACTACGACACCTCGGGCGGCCTGCGCGGCTACTGCCGGTTCGACCCCGAGGAGGTGGCGGCCGCGTCGCAGGGCTTCCAGCGCCCCGGCGCCAAGACCCTGCTGGGCGAGGGCGTCTTCATGATGACCGTCGACCAGGGCAACGAGATGGACCGCTACCAGGGCATGACGTCCATCGACGGCGAGACCCTGGCTCTGTGCGCCGAGCAGTACTTCGCCCAGTCCGAACAGACGCCCACCCGGGTCCGCCTGGCCGTGGGCCGCGAAGACGCGGGCTGGCGCGCCGGCGGCTTCCTGATCCAGTACATCGCGGCCGACGACACCCGCGGCGAGACGCTGGAGGCCTGGGTGCGCACCCAGGCGTTCTTCGAGACCCTGGGCGAGGACGAGCTGCTGGACGGCGAGCTGTCGTCGGACCGGCTGCTGTTCCGCCTGTTCCACGAGGACGGCGTCCGCGTCTTCGGCTCCAAGCCGCTGCGCGCCTTCTGCCGCTGCAACCAGGAACGCATCGAGACGGTGCTGAAGTCGTTCGACCGCGCCGAGCGCGAGACCATGGTCGAGGACGACGGCAAGATTCACGTCACCTGCGAATACTGCAGCCGCGTCTACGCCGTGGCCCCGGAGACGCTGGAAGCGGCCTAAGCCTCGCGGCTGCCGGGCATCTCCAGGATCGCCCGCAGCATCCGCCCGAACCGCGCCACCTCCGCCTCGCCGCCCAGCGCCGCGGTGAGGTCGGCGTTCAGCGCGTCGAGGTTCGCCCGGAAACGGTCCAGCGCCGCCTCGCCCTCCGGCGTGAGCGCCACGGTCCAGGCGCGGCCGTCGACGGCGCTGGGCGCGCGGCTGACCAGCCCCGCCTCCATCAGCCGCCCGACCATGCCGGTCACGGCCGACTCGTTCAGCTTCAGCTGCTGCGCCACGGCCTTCTGAGTGGTCCCGCCCTCCCGCTGGATCACGAACATCACCGCCGCCTGGGCCGCCGTCACCCCTGCCGACCCCTGGGAATCACGATCGGCGCGGGTCTTCAGCCGGTGCGCAGCGGTCTGCAGCAGGTGGTAGAGCCGCTCGCGGCCGGACGGGTCCATGCGCCCGACGCTAGCCCGCGTTGACAGCTCCGCTCAACGCGCATTTACTTGCTATGTGAAGTAAATTTCCGAGGAGCCGCCGCGATGGGCGCCGTCGATGTCTGGGCTCAGCAGCCTAACGCCCTGTTCCAGGCCCAGCCGTGGCTGGCCACCCTCAACCGCTGGACCGGCAAGACCGGCGACGAGCCGCCGGTCACCACCGCCCGCACGCTCGCGGCCATGGATGAGGCGGGCGTGGACATCACCATCCTGTCGGCATGGTGCGGACCCCGCGGCTGGCTGATCACCAACGAAGAGGTCGCCGCCGCCTGCGCCGAGGCGCCGGACCGGCTGCGCGGCCTGATCTCGGTCGACCTCAACGATCCCATGGGCGCGGTCCGCGCCATCCGCCAGCAGGCGAAGAACCCGGCGTTCGTGGGCGTGCGCATCGTGCCCTGGCTGTGGGACCTGCCGCCGAACGACCGGCGCTACTATCCGGTCTACGTGGCCTGCGTGGAGGCCGGCCTGCCGTTCTGCACCCAGATCGGCCACACCGGCCCGCTCTGCCGTTCCGAGCCCGGCCGGCCGATCCCATATCTCGACGATGTGCTGCTGGACTTCCCCGAGCTAACGGTCGTGGGCGGCCACGTGGGCTTCCCCTGGATGGACGAGGTGCTGTCCCTGGCGCGCAAGTACCCGAACTTCCACGTCGACACCTCGGCCTACACGGTCAAGCGCCTGCCGCCGGTGCTGGTGGAGTTCATGAAGGGGCAGGGCGCCGGCCGCGTGCTCTTCGGCACCAACTGGCCGATGATCTCGCCGAAGCACGCCCTGGCCTCGCTGGACGACCTGGGCCTCGATGGCCGCGCCCGCGAGCTCTTCCTGGAAGGCGCGGCGCGAAAGGTGTTCAGGCTGGCCGCCTAGGCCTGCGCGGCGGTCGTGCGAGCGACCCGACAGCCAGCGCCATTCCTGCCACCACGGCCCAGAGGATCCCGACGCCGACCGCTGTTCCCGCCATATCGGCGATGGTCGCGAACGAGTCCGCATAGGTCGACAGCGCGATCAGGCCCATGGCTGCGACCCCTAGGATTGTGTGCAGGATCCACCCGCGTCGGACCTGACCGTGGCTGGCCATCACGGCAAGCAGCATGCCGCCTGCGACCAGTGCGGCGACCCCAAGCAAGGCCAACGAACCGATGAGCACCGACGATCCGTAAGCGTGAATCTGCCCAGCGTTCTTGATCGTCGGCGGATCGGCCGACCCTGCAATCATCGCCTGCGCGGCGGGCGCAGCCGCGGGATTTACATCCGTCATATTTGCAGCCTAGGCTCGACGCCCGGCGCCGGCAAGTCGCATCAGGGCAGCAGCGGCTCCCTCGTCGCGAACAGCGGCCGCCAGTTGCGGACCTCGGCGGTCATGATGCCGGCCCTGATCGCCGGGTCGGCGGCCAGCAGCGCCTTCGCCTCGGCGGCGTCCTTGGCCTTGACGATCGCCAGCCCGCCGCCCTCCGGATCGGTCGTGGGACCGCCCGCCAGCACCACCCCGTCTTGGAAGAGCTTGGTCATGTACATGCCGTGCGGCCCCAGCCCCTGCACGGCCATCGGCTGGCCGACCTTCCAGGCCGGCCCTGCGCTGTAGACGAACAGGAAATAGACCGGCTTCGGCGCGGCCGGCGCCTCGGCGAGCGCGGGGCCCGCGATCAGGAGCGTGGCGACGGCGAGCGCGGCGGTGCGGCGGAGCATCTTCATGGCTCTACCGTAGCGCCGTTCTACGACCGGGCGAACGTCTTTGAGACGAGCGGCTGGCCTCATCGGTTTGGCGACCGGCGAAAGCCCTCTCCCCCTTGCGGGGAGAGGGTTGGGAGTGGGGGTGTCGGCGCCGAGCGCGGGGCTTTGCACCCCCACCCCTGGCCCCTCCCCGCAAAGGGGAGGGGTAGCGCCGCTCGTCGTTTTGAGCCCCTACGCGGCGTCCAGCGCGCGGTTCACGTCGCGGGTCAGGTCGCCGGCGCCCTCCAGGCCCACGCTCATCCGCACCCAGCCCTCGGTCAGGCCGATCTCCAGCCGCTCGGCCTCGGGCATCGAGCGATGGGTGGTGGTGCACGGGTGCGTGGCCATCGACTTCGCGTCGCCCAGGTTGTTGGAGATGTCGACGATCTGCAGCGCGTCCAGGAAGCGCCAGGCGGCCTCGCGGCTCCCGAGGTCGAACGCCACGACGTTGCCGCCGCCGGTCATCTGGTTGGCTATGATCGCCGCTTGCGGGTGGTCGGGCCGGCCGGGATAGATGGTCTTCTTGACCTTCGAATGCGCCGCGATGGCGTTGGCCACCTTGCCGCAGTTCTCGGTCTGCCGGCGCACGCGCAGCTCCAGCGTCTCCAGGCCCTTCAGCAGCACCCAGGCGTTGAACGGCGACAGCGCCGGGCCGGTATGGCGGTGCATGTCCTTGTAGGCCTCGGTCAGCACGTCGGCGGCGCCCAGGATCGCCCCGCCCAGCACCCGGCCCTGGCCGTCGATGTGCTTGGTGGCCGAATAGACGACGATGTCGGCGCCCAGCACGAGGGGCTTCTGGAAGATCGGCGTGGCGAACACATTGTCCACCACCAGCTTGGCGCCGGCGGCGTGCGCGATCTCGGCCACGGCGCCGATGGCGGTGACCTCCAGCAGCGGGTTGGCCGGGCTCTCCACCAGGAAGGCCTTGGTGTTGGGGCGCACCGCGTTCTTCCAGGCGTCGAGGTCGGTGGCGTCGACATAGGTGGTCTCCACCCCGAACCGCGGCAGCAGCTCCGAGCAGATCCAGCGACACGAGCCGAACAGGGCCCGGCCGGCCACCAGATGGTCGCCCGCCCGCAGCAGGCCCATCAGCGCGAGCTGGATGGCCGCCATGCCCGAGGCGGTGGCCTTGCAGGCCTCGGCGCCTTCCAGCAGCGCCAGCCGGTCCTCGAACATCTGCGTCGTCGGATTCCCGAACCGTTGATAGATGAACCCCGGCGCATTGCCGGCGAACCGCGCGTCGGCCGCCGCGGCGCTCTCGTAGGCGAACGACTGGTTCAGGAAGAGGGCTTCCGAAATCTCGCCGTGCTCGGTGCGCATGAGGCCGCCGCGCACTGCCCGGGTCTCGATTTCCCAATCGCGCGGATCTTCAGCCATCACCGGCTCCTTCCAGAAAAACTGGGCGCCTTGAACGCCGGGGCTCCGCCCCCGTCAAGGTCCGCTTTCCTGCAGGCGGCCCCAGAAAAGGAACCACGAAATACACGAAAAACACGGAAGGGCCGCGAAGCGGCGCTCGATTCAACCACGGACCACACGGACCACACGGACGCGCAATGGCCCAAACGCCGGTCGATCCCACGCCGTCTGTGTGGTCCGTGTGGTCCGTGGTCGTTTCTTCAGGGGCTTGATCGCCCGCTGCGCGGGCAGGGGCCCTCCAGTCCTTTCGTGTCTTTCGTGTTTTTCGCGGTTCCCCTCGCCAAGCCTTGCCACGCCACGGTTCTGCGTTAAGGGTTCGCGGCCCATGAGCGAGTTCAACGCCCCGGGCATCCTGCCCTGCCAGTCCATCGAAGCCCTGATCGCGGGCGGCGCCATCGCGTCGGCCACCCCCTGGGAGCACGACCAGGTCCAGCCCGCCAGCCTCGACCTGCGCCTCGCCGGCAAGGCGTGGCGCGTCCGCGCCTCGTTCCTGCCGCGCCACGGCACGGTGCGCCAGCGGATCGCCGAGGTGGCGATGCACGAGCTCGACCTGACCAAGGGCGCGGTGCTGGAGCGCGGCTGCGTCTACATCGCCGAGCTGCAGGAGAGCGTGAAGCTGCCCAAGGGCGTGTCGGCCCGGGCCAATCCCAAGAGCTCCACCGGCCGCGTGGACGTCTTCGTCCGGGTGATCACCGACTACGGCGACGCCTTCGACGACGTGGACGAGGGTTACGAGGGCCCGCTCTACATGGAGATCGCGCCCCAGACCTTCTCGGTGCTGGTCCGCTCGGGCACGCGCCTCAATCAGCTCCGCCTCAAGGCCGGCGTCCCGGCCCGGCTGCGCACCGAGAGCGTCGGCGTCGACCTGACCGGCGAGATCGCCGGCTTCCGCGGCCGCCGCCACGCCGGCGTCGTCGACCTGGACCACGAGGACGGCCACGACCCACGCGACTTCTGGGAGCCGCTGATCCCGCGCAACGGCCAGCTGTTGCTCGATCCCGGCGAGTTCTACATCCTGGCCTCCAAGCAGGCCGTCGAGATCCCCGTCCTCGAGGCCGCCGAGATGACGCCGATCGACCCGTCGGTGGGCGAATTCCGGGTCCACTACGCCGGCTTCTTCGACCCCGGCTTCGGCACGGACGAGGCCCACGGCAAGGGCTCGAAGGGCGTGCTGGAGGTCCGCAGCCACGAGACGCCGTTTATCCTGGAGGACGGCCAGACGGTCGCCCGCCTGGTCTACGAGCCGCTCACCGAGCGCCCCACGCGCCTCTATGGCGACCTAGGGTCGCACTACCAGCGTCAGGGCCTGAAATTATCCAAGCATTTCCGGATTTGGGAGGCATAGTCCCCGGCGCCTAGAGGCGTCCGTTGTCGGGGGACATCGTGGGTTGGTTGCGCAGGCTCGCCGCCATGGCGGGCGCCTTGCTTCTCGGATCGACGGGTGCGGCCCACGCGGCGCCGGCCATGTGGCGCGTCTCCGATGGCGACAGCCAGGTCTACCTCTTCGGCACCCTGCACGCGCTCAAGCCCAGCCAGGCCTGGCGCACGCCGCTCTACGACGCCGTCCTCGCCCGCGCCGGGACCGTCTGGTTCGAGGCCGACCTGCAGTCGGGCGATCCCGACACCATCCGCCTGCTGGTCCAGCGCTACGGCGTCGATCCCGACCGGCCGCTGAGCCGCAAGCTGGCGCCGTCCGACCTGGGCGCGCTGGCCCGCCAGACCGACCTCGCTCGCGTCGACCACCTGCGGCCCTGGGCTGCGGCCCTGATGCTCTCCATGCAGCCGGCGCTGGCCAAGGGCGCGTCGGTAGAGAAGGGCGCCGACCTCACCATCACCCGCGCGGCCCGGGCCGAGTCCAAGCAGATCCGCGCCTTCGAGACCCTGGAGGACCAGGCCCGCATGTTCGCCGGCCTGCCCGAGGCCTCCGAGGTCCGCTACCTCGCCGACGTGGTGCGCGAACGCGGCCGCGGCCCCTGCCTGCGCCTGGCCTTCAAGCCGCAGAGCCTGGAGGACGCCTGGCTCGCCGGAACCCTCGGCCCCGGCCAGATCGAGCAGATGCGCGCCGAGAACCCGGCCCTCTACGACGCCTTCCTGAAACGCCGGAACCAAGCCTGGGCCGACAGGCTCACCGCCGAACTGGCCGGCTCCGGCGTCGAACTCGTCAACGTCGGCGCCTTCCACATGCTGGGCCCGGACGGCCTGCCTGCCCTCCTCGCGGCCCGCGGCTTCAAGGTCGAGCGGGTCCAGTAGCCTTCCTTTCCCACGCAGTGGGAGAGGGGGACCATCGGCCGCAGAGCCGATGGTGGAGAGGGCAGGCGGCAAGCTCGGCCCTCTCCGCTGTCATCCCGGTTTTGACCGCAGGTCAAAGACCGGGACCCCGATGTGATGAACCGGCGCGTCGTGCGGCGCCGCTGGCGTGCGTCACCCGGACCTCAACAGATCGGGGTCCCGGTCTTCGCGTTCCGCGAAACCGGGATGACAAGAAAGGTGGCGTGGACGAAGCCGGCCCTCTCCCACCTCCGCTGGGAAAGGAAGGGTGACTTTCTGTCATGGTCGCTTGACACGTCCGATGTGTCATGTTTCCTTGTCACCAAGACAAGGAGACTTCACCCATGACACGACAGTCCGCCCGCGCCGGCTCGATGGGCCTGATCTTGCTGGCCGCGATCGCCGTGGCGCTCGTGGTGCTCAAGAACGTCGTCGGCGTCCAATTCCCGGGTTGGCTCGGCATCGCCCTGCTTCCGGTGCTGGCCGTCATCACGGCGCTCTCCACCTGGACGTGGTGGCGCGCGCTCGACGAGGTGGCCAAGGAGGCCCACAAGTTCGCCTGGTACTGGGGCGGCTCGCTGGGCATGGGCGTCGCGGGCGCGCTGCTGATCCTGGTCGACAGCCAGAGGATCGCGGTCCCGCAGATCCTGCCCGGTCTGCACAGCGAGTTCGCCCTGGGCGCCGCCACGGTCATGCTGGCGCAGGTCACCGGCTATCTCGTCGCCTGGGCCGGCTGGTGGTGGAGCCATCGATGAGCCCCTTCGCCCTCGCCGCCGCGCTGCTTCTGACGGGCAGCGTCTATTTCCTCGGAATCGGGACGGCCTTGCTATGGATGATCCGATGAAGAACCGCCTCAAGGTGCTGCGCGCCGAGCGCGACTGGAGCCAGGGCGATCTTGCCGAGCGCCTGGGCGTCTCCCGCCAGAGCGTCAATGCGCTGGAGACCGGCAAGTACGATCCCTCGCTGCCCCTGGCGTTCCGGATCGCCCGCCTGTTCGACATGAAGATCGAGGAGATCTTCCAGGACGAGGCGGCCTAAGGGCGCTTTTCCCCTCCCCCTAGGGGGGAGGAGAGGGAACTACCGTCGCCCGGCGCAGGCCCCCGGCTGCTCGGCCTTCCAGCGGAAGACGGCGTAGTCCGACCCGTTCCAGCGCAGCACCGGGAAGCAGAAGCCCGGCCCGCCGTTGACGATGTCGGGCCAGCCGCCGGCGCCCTTGGTCTGCAGGAACTCGGGGATGCCCTGGCTCTCGAACAGCTTCCTCCAGGCGCCCGACGCCTCCTTGGTCACCAGCACATACCCGGTCCCGGTGTTGCCGAAGCACTCGGTCCCGCTGTCGGTGATGATCGCGTCGGGACGGCCGTCGCCGTTCAGGTCGCGGACCTCGATGGCCAGTTCCTGGCTCTTGTCGCAGGCCAGGTACCGGCCGCGCGTCGGCGCGAAGCCCGCCGCCCGGAACGCCGCCGCCCGGTCCGCCGCGCTGCCGGCGGGCGCCGGCGCAGGGGCCGCCGCCGTGGTCGCGCCGCCTTCGCCCGGGCAGGCCTTCAGCGACAGGTAGCCCTGGGCCCCCTGGTAGGTCCACGTCCGCTGGCAGCCGGGACCCTCCAGGGTGTAGTCGCGCCAGCCCGCCGTGCGGGTCTCCAGCAGCCGGATCCGTCCCTGGCCCGCGCCGACGAGGCTCCAGGCGAACGGCCCCTGCTTCTGGATCACCCAGAACTGCTGCCCCGCCGGGCCGTAGCAGGCCGGGTCGACGTCGACGATCACCGCCTCGGGCCGCCCGTCGCCGTTCATGTCCACGGCCGTCGGCCGCGGCTGGGCCGGCCGTCCGCAGCCGTTGAGGATCTGGTTTCCCTGGATGCGGAAGCCCGCCGCCGCGATCATCGCCGCGGCCTCGCGGGCCCGGTCCTGCGGGGTCATCGGGGCCGGCTGGGCGCAGACGGCCGAACCCGCCGCCCAGAGCGCGGCGGCCGACGCCAGGACGCTGCGCCACCCCCCGCGCATCATGTGTCAGGCGGCTTCGGGCTTCTTGTAGATCGACCGCACCGGCCGCTCCATCACCCGCCGCATCATCGGGACGAAGGCCTCCAGAGGCATGGTGTCGTAGGCCGGGTCGAACGAGTTCTGGTCGTACAGGTGGCAGAACTGCGCCGTGTACTCGAACCACGGATGGCCCCGCCACGCGTCGCGCATGTCGCGGTCCAGGCCCAGGTGGTGGAAGAAATAGTAGCCCTGGAAGATGCCGTGCTTTTCCAGCATCCAGTGGTTCTGCTCCGAGATGTACGGCTTCAGGATCGCCGCCCCCAGCTCGGCGTGGCTCGCCGGCAGCAGGATGTCGCCGATGTCGTGCAGCAGGGCGCAGACCACATACTCCTCGTCGCGCCCGTCGCGGTGCGCCCGCGTGGCCGTCTGCAGGCTGTGCTCCAGCCGGTCGACGTTGAAGCCGCCGTAGTCGCCGCCCAGCAGGTTCAGGTGCGAAAGGATCCGGTCGACGTGCTCGCCCCGGTGCGCCTGGCCCGCCGCGGCGATCGCCGCCCAGTCCGCCGCCGTGCCCTCGGTCATCGCCGTGAACGTGGCCCTGTCATGCGTCGCGCCGTCGGCCATGGCCCGTCTCCTCGGATATCCTGTTCCCCCGAAGGTGCGGCCCGCGGGCGGCGAGGTCAACGACTGCGGTTTGACAGCTTCGCCAACGAGCGCTGTTCTCCCACAATGGCCCGCAGCCGCGGCGCCGCTTCGGGGGAGGCGAACGAATGTCCTTGGAACTCCAGCTCCTGGTGTGCGCCGTCGCGCTCACCGTCATCCAGTTGGTCGTGGCCGTGCTGGGCTCGATCACCCAGGTCGGCATGCCGCCCCTGATGGGCAACCGCGAGGGCATGGCCGAGTTCACCGGCTGGGTCGGCCGCGCCCACCGCGCGCATCGCAACATGCTGGAGAGCCTGGTGCTGTTCGCGGCCCTGGTGCTGGTCGCCCACGCCGCCGGCCGCGAGAACGCCATGACCGCCCTGGGCGCCCAGCTCTTCCTCTGGGGCCGCGCCGCCTTCGCCGTGATCTACCTGGTCGGCCTGCCCTACCTGCGCACCGCCGCCTGGACCGTCGCGGTCGCTGGCCTGGTGCTGATCTTCCTGCAGGTGATCTGAGGCATTCCGGCGCGCTCGACGCCGCGCCCCGGAGCCGCTAAAGGGATCGCCCCGCGGACACGCGTCCGCGGGCGAGCGCGGGTGTAGTTCAGAGGTAGAACGTCAGCTTCCCAAGCTGAATGTCAGGGGTTCGATTCCCCTCACCCGCTCCAATCTTTCAAAGACTTGGCGTCGTGAAAATTGATCAACTAACCGCGGTCGGGAGTTGGTCGGGTAATTCCGTTTGCCCCTCGGTCCAGTTCCGCGGGTCAGTCATGCGCACGTCAGGCGGACGATCAATGGCGATGTCTCAGCAACCTGGAACGGCTTCCATCCCGCAGATGCGGCCGACAAAATCAAGGAACGCGCGCACCTTCGCCGGCGTCTGACGCCGAGAGGGATAGAAGGCATAAAGCGGAAAGCGCTCGTCGGCCCAATCCGGCAGCACCTAAACCAGACGTCCGTCGGCGAGCCAAGGCGCGAGACCCAGCTCGAAGCTCTGAAAGAGGCCGCCACCCGCCTCGCACGCCGCCAGAGCGGCGGATGGATCGTCCATGACGACGCGCCCCGCGACACGGATCTCGACCACTTCGCCGGCCCTGTGGAACTCCCACGGGAAGGGGCGGCCGGTCTCCGGATTGCGGAACTGCAGGACATCGTGTTGCGCGACATGCTCCGGGCCCTCCGGCGTCCCCCGGCGCGCCAAGTAGGTCGGCGCGGCGCAGGTGACGATCCGCGTCTCCAGCAGCTTCCGGGCGATCATCGCCGCATCGGGCGGCGATCCGAACCGCACCGCCACATCAACGCCGCCATGCATCATCTCCTCGCGATGGTTGCTGACCACGAACTCGAGCTGGAGTTCGGGATGCAGGCGCAGCAGCTCGGGGAGGTGCGGCGCTAGGATCACCCGGGCGAACCAGGGATCGGTGTTGACCTTCAATCGCCCACGAACGCTTGCGACGCCGGCGCCGGCCTCCTCCGCGGCGTCCTGGATCGCCGCCAGCAAGGGGGATACCTCCGCGTGGAAGCGCCGGCCCTCCTCGGTGAGCTCCACAAGGCGCGGCGTGCGGTGGAACAGACGAACGCCGACCCGGGCTTCGAGGCGTGCGACTGCGCGGCTCACGCCCGAAGGGGTCAGCCCGATTTCATCCGCCGCCCGGGCGAAACCTCCGTGGTCGACGACCGCGATCATCACGCCAATCCCAGACAGGAGGCGCGCATCAAAGCTCATGATGATTTTCCATCATCATAGACTGTCCAAAATTGCGGTGGGCGCAACTTCCTTGTGGCGGGAAATTCCGGGCTCCGAAACGAGGAGCACCGCGATGAAACTGCAGGGAAAGAAGGTCGTCGTCCTGGGCGGCACGTCGGGTATCGGCTTGGCCGCGGCCCAGGCCGCGGCGGCTGAGGGCGCAGAGGTGGTCATCGCCTCGAGCGATCCGGCCCGTGTGGACCAAGCGCTCGCCATCTTGCCCGCCGGGTCCGCCGGTGCGGTCGTCGACCTTCTCGACGTCACTTCGATCGACCGGTTCTTCGAGGCCGTCGGCGCGTTCGACCATCTCGTCTACACGGCCGGCGAAGGGCTGAAGCTGGCGCCCTTGGCCTCGATGACCCTGGACGAGGCGCGGACATTCTTCGAGCTGCGCTACTGGGGCGCCCTGGCGGCGGCGAAGGCGGGTCACAACAAGCTCCGGCCCGGCGGCTCCATCGTCTTCACGTCCGGCGTCGCCGGCGCGAGGCCGGGGGCGGGCTGGTCGGTGGCCGCGAGCATCTGTTCGGCCATGGAAGGTCTCACCCGCGCGCTCGCCGTCGAGCTGGCGCCCCTGCGCGTCAACATCGTGTCGCCGGGGGTCGTGCGCTCTCCGCTCTGGCGTGACATGGACGACGCGGTTCGCAGCGCCTTCTATGCCGAACAGTCGGATCGCCTGCCGGTGGGGCACGTCGGCGAGCCGCCAGAGGTGGCCCAGGCCTACGTCTACCTGATGGCTCAGACCTACGGCACCGGGCAGACGCTCGTGGTCGACGGAGGCGGTCTGCTGGTCTGATTGTCACTGCGAGCTGGAGTGCGCCGGCGGCATCTGCCTTGGCGCCCGGTGATCGAAGGTCCGCTTTTTCGGACGGATCCCGGTCTGCAAGCGTCGCCCTGCGACCGTTTCGCCCTGCGACAAATGTCGTCCTGCCGCGGTTCATCCAGCTGCGCTATAGCCGCGGCGACATGATGGATAACGACGATCTGCGAGAGCTGCGCGACCGGCGCGACGCCCTGGCCGAGGCCATCGGCCGGCTGCGCACGCGCGCGTTCTCGCGCATCACCGTGCCGCCGCTGGAGCGCGCGCTGCAGGCCATGGACGCCATGCTGGCCCAGCCGCGCGCCGCCCGCACGTTCGACCTCCGCGACGACGCCCGCGCCGTCTTGCCCCTGCAATAGGCCTTAAGCCGCCGCGTACAGCCGCGCCGGGCGGTGGCTGCCGTGGGCGAAGTCCTCGGTCTCGCGCACGCAGCCCAGGGTCGCCACCATCTTGCGGAAGTTGCGCTTCTCGGCGTCCTCGCCGGTCACGGCCTCGTAGGCGCCCTGCAGCTGGCTCAGCGTGAAGCGCTCGGGCAGCAGGGCGAACAGCGGCGAGATCCGTCGCGCGTGGCCCGCCAGCACCGCCATCGCCTCGCCCAGGATGCGGTCGTGGTCGAAGGCCAGCTTCGGCAGCTCACGCACCGGGAACCACTTCGCCTGCGCTGCGTCGGTGTCGGCCTGCAGCCGCAGTTCGTCGGACGGCATCAGCGCCAGGTAGGCCACCGAGATCACGCGCTCGCGCGGATCGCGTCCGGGCGCGCTGAAGTTGCCGAAGTGCAGCAGGAGCTCGGCGTCGACGCCGGTCTCCTCGATCAGCTCGCGCCGCGCGCAGGCGTCCAGCTCCTCGTCGGGCTGCAGGAAGCCGCCGGGCAGCGCCCAGGCGCCGCGGAACGGCTCGGCCCCCCGCTCGATCAGGAGCACGTGCAGCGCCCCGCGGCGCAGCGTGAACACGGCCACGTCGGTGGCCACGGCGGGATGCGGATATTCGTAGGTGTACGGCATGTTCGTGTATTGACGACACTAAGTGGCGGGTGGTAAGTGTGGATTTGACACTAAGTCAGTTCGCGTTCCTGTCAACCGAAGGGCTTCGCCATGAGTCTCGCCCACGTGTCATCGTCGCTCCCCATCGAGGTCGTGGGCTTCGGCCGCGGCGCGATCGGGCTCACGTCTTGTCCCGGCCTGGGCGGCGGGCTGAAGGCCGACCTGGCGGCGATCGCGGCCTTCCGGCCCGACATGATCGTGACCGCGATGTCCGGGCAGGAGCTGAAGCTGGTCGGCCGCGCCGACCTCGCCGAGGCGCTGCCCCGGCTGGCGTCCCAGTGGCATCACGTCCCCCTGCGCGCGGGCGCCGCGCCCGGCGCCAAGTTCGAGCGGCTGTGGGCCTATGCCGGCTGGCAGGCGCGCCAGATCCTGCGGCGTGGCGGCCGCGTCCTTATCCACTGCGACGACGGCCGGGTGCGCTGCCGCTGGCTAGCCACCCGGCTCCTGGGCGAACTGGGGGTGCCGGCCAACGAGGTCTCGGCGCGTATCCGCATGCCCCGGCTGAACGTCGTCGCCCCCGCCGATCCGCGCGGGAAGGCCGAGGCCGTGCTCTCCGACCCGGCGGCCGGCCGCATCCTGGGCTGCCTGCTGGGCGGCGCGGTCGGCGACGCCTTCGGCTACGCGGTCGAGTTCAAGCCGCTGGCCAAGATCCGCGAGAAGTACGGGCCGCGAGGCCTCACCGAGCCCCAGCCCCGCGAGGGGACGCTGGTGGTCAGCGACGACACCCAGCTGACGCTCTTCACCGCCGACGGCCTGCTCGCGGCCATGGCGGGCGGCCGCCCGGCCTCGGACGGCCAGATCGTGGCGCGCATCCGCGAAGGCTGCATGGCCTGGTTCCGCACCCAGCTCGGCGACTGGCACCCCCGGCTCACCGGCTTCAGCCAGCACCGCGCGCTGTGGGCCGTCCGCGCGCCGGGCAGCACCTGCCTCTCCGCGCTGAAGGCCGGCGGCATGGGCGCGCCCGAGGCGCCGATCAACGACTCCAAGGGCAGCGGCGGCGTGATGCGCGTGGCGCCCCTGGGCCTGGTGGCGGCCCTCGACGCCGATGCGGCCTTCCGCCTGGCCGACGCCGCCGCGGCGCTCACCCACGGGCACGCTTCGGGCCGGCTCAGCGCGGCGGCCTTCGCCAGCCTGATCAGCGATCTCGCCGCCGAAGTCCCGCTGGGCGTCGCGCTCGACCGGATGGAAGAGCGGCTGGCCGCCACCCCGGATGGGCAGGAAGTGCTGAAGGCCGCCAAGGCCGCCCGCACCCTGGCCCTGAACGTCGACCTGCCGCCCGAGCAGGGCGTCGCCGCCCTCGGCGAGGGCTGGACGGGCGAGGAGGCGCTGGCCATCGCGCTCTACGCCGTCCTGCGCGCCGACAGCTTCGAGACCGCCCTGCGCATCGCCGCCAACCACGACGGCGACAGCGACACCACGGCATCGCTCGCCGGCCAGGCGTGGGGCGCTATGCACGGCGCCGAGGCGATCCCCCACGACTGGGCGCGCCGCCTCGACGTGTTCGAACCGCTCTGCGACGTGGCCGCCCGGCTGATCGCCGCGGCCTGAACCGATCCTAGGTCGGCGGCGCGGTCGAGGCCGTGATCTGCGCCTTGCTCATCGAGCTCACCGCCCCGCCGTCGGCGCCGAGCGTCAGCGCCGAGGCCGGCAGGTTCACGTTGCGCCCGCCCACCGTGACCGAGACGGTGGTCGCGCCGTCGGGCGTGCGCACCACCTTGGCGATCGGCCCGATGGTCGAGCCCTGGGCGTCCTTCACCACCATGCCGGTCTTGTAGGGCGAGGTCGTCGCGCTGGTGTCCACCGCCGGCGGGGTCGCGGCTGCGGCGGGCGCCGTGCTCGAAGGCGCCGCCGTCGAGGGCGCGGTGGGCGAGGGCGTGCTGGCGGCCGGCGGGTTCACCGTGCCGGGCGCCGCCTCGCCGGGGGCGGGCTTCGCGGCGGTGGCCGGCTTCGGCGGCGCCGCGCTCGACGGCGTCTGGGCATGGGCGGCGGCGGCCAGCACCAGGCTGAGTCCGGCGGCCTGGATCAGGGTCTTCATCTTGCGTCTCCCTCCTTCCGCCCCGCGTTTCCGTGAGGTCGGGCAGGTAGAGGAAACCGTCCCCCGCAAGCTCAGGTTCCGCTCAGAGGCCCAGGATCGCCTTCGCCATGATGTTCCGCTGGATCTCGTTCGACCCCGCATAGATCGAGCCGGCGCGGTCGTTCAGGTACTTGGCCGCCACCGTCCGGGCGTACTCGGGCCCCACGCCCAGGCCGTCGTTCGGCGGGACGAACCCCGGGGTCGGCCCGCCCGGCGAGACCGTGTGCGGCTGGTAGGCGCCGCCGAACAGGCCGGCCGCCGCCAGCGCGATCTCGGTCAGCCGCTGGGAAAGCTCGGTGCCCACCGTCTTCTGCAGCGACGACTCGGCCCCCGGCGCGTCGCCCGCCGCCAGCCGCGACAGCAGCTTCAGCTCGGTGGCCTCCAGCGCCGCGACCTGCACGCCCGCGTCCGCCGCCTGCCGCCGTAGCGCGCGCGCCTCGCCCGCCAGTTCCGGCCGTCCGGCCGTCTCGGCCGCGATCATCGCCTCGATCCGCGCCAGGCGAGCCTTCAGCCCCGGCGCCTGCACGCCCCCGCCGCGCTCGAACTGCATCAGGTACTTGGCCACGCCCCAGCCCTCGCCGATCCGCCCGACGACATTGGCCTTCGGGACGCGCACCTCGTCGAAGAAGACGTGGTTCTGGATCTGCTCGCCCGACAGCGACACGATCGGCTGCACGCTCACGCCGGGGCTCGCCATGTCGATCAGCAGGAAGGTGATGCCCTTCTGCGGGATCGCCTCCTTCGCCGTCCGCACCAGGCAGAAGATCCAGTTCGCGTAGTTGGCGTGGGTGGTCCACAGCTTGTGGCCCGTGCAGACCAGGTCGTCGCCGTCGTCGACCGCCGCCATCTGCAGCGAGGCCAGGTCGGATCCCGAGCCGGGCTCGGAGTAGCCCTGGCACCAGAAGTCGTCGCCCGCCAGCATCCGCGGCAGGAACCGCGCCTGCTGCGCCGGCGTGCCGTGGCCGATGAGCACCGGCCCGCACATGCCCAGCCCCATGGGCGACAGCGGCGGCGCGTGCGCGGCGGCCAGTTCGCTCGCGAAGATGTACCGCTCCGTGATCGACCAGCCGCAGCCGCCGTGCTCCACGGGCCAGGCGGGCGCGGCCCAGCCGCGGGCGTGCAGGATCCTCTGCCACGCCATCATCGGCTCGTACTCGGCGTAGACGCTGGTCAGGCCGGCGCCCACGCGCCGCAGGTCGGGCGTCAGTTCGGCGTCCAGGAAGCTCCGCACCTCGTCGCGGAACCTGCGGTCGTGATCGCTCCAGTCCAGGTCCATGGCGCGGCCCTCGTTCAAACGGCCGTTTGAAGTTAGGCGATCAACGTTCGGACGGGAAGCCTGACGTCCAGGCAGGCCCCGGGGCGCGCGCAGGTCCTGACATGAAGAGGCCCCGGCATTGGGGTACCGGGGCCTCTGGCTCGCGTCGGGGTTTACGGGGTCCCCTAGGCGAGAACGGTCCGGCGGCGTCGCAGGGTGGCGCCGGCGGCTCCGAAACCGAGGATCATCAGCGCCCAGGTGGCGGGCTCGGGGACACCCGCCGTGGCGTCCTCGATTCGGATCTGCCCCACGCCGTCCAGAACGGTCGCGCCGTCGAGCGCGACATTGGTCTGGCCGCCGATATCGGTGACGAGCTGGATCTGGAAGTGTGTGAGCACGTCGCCGCCCGTCGCCGCGATCTCGAACTTGGTGTTGTTGCTTTCGCCGAACACCGTCTGGGCCAACAGGGTCGCGCCGTTGAAGGCGGACACCTTGACGAACCAGTCGCCGTTGCCGGGCAGGTCGTTGAGGTTGAAGCCGGCGCGGCGGAAGACGTAGCCGTTCTGGATGGCGGTATCGAGGTAGGTGATGCCGCCGTCGGTGGCGGTCACCCACGGCAGCCCGTTGCCGGTGCCCGTCTTGATGGTCTCGATGCCCGTGAAGGTGACGCCGATCGCGCCGCTCTGGACGTCGCCATAGGCCACGAAGTCACCCAGGTTGTCGTCCGGGATCAGGTGGACGTTCTCGCAGCTGTTGCACACCGAGGCGGTGATGGTGACGGTCGCGGCGGCGGGCGTTGCGACGGAAAGACCGGCGGCCATGGCCCCGGCGGCGGCCGTAGCGATGAGACGGTTCCGCATTTCAGTACCCCTTTGACACCGGCGGCGACGACGCCGCTTCCCTTGCCGTTAACCATTCATCGAGAAATCACGAAACGTCAAACAACCCAGGGATGCCCGTGTTCGCTGAAAGGGCGAGGGAGTCCGTCGAGTATCTATATCTAGCGGTTTTTGTTCAAGAAAAGCACAATCCGAGGCGGCGCCCGGGCACGAAAAAAGCCCCGGCGTGGGCCGGGGCTTTTCCGTCACGTTGCGGTGAAGGATGTTACGCGGCGATCGCGCGCCGACGGCGCAGGATCGCGCCGGCCGCGCCGAAGCCCATGATCATCATCGCCCAGGTCGCCGGTTCCGGCACCGTGGTGACCGCGAAGGCGTCCTTGGCGGCGATGTCGAAGGTGGCGCCGGTGTTGGTGATCACGTCGGCGGCGAACCAGAAGCCGCCCGGGTTGTTGCCGCTGGCGGTCGTCGAGGTGAAGCTCGGGCCCGTGCCCTGCGTCTTCAGGCGGCCGTCGGCATAGAACGTGGCGCCCACGCCAGCGAAGGTCAGCGTGCCGCCGGGAGCCGTGTTGGTGACGATGAAGTGCAGGTCGGTGGGATCGTAGTTCGACCCGCCCTTCTGGCCTTGGCAGCAGGCGATCTCATTGGTGTAGAGGCCGAAGTTGTTGTTCTGGAACGTGCCGTAGCCGCCGTCGGCGAAGTCCTGCGCCCCGGTGTTGAACACCTGGACGTCGTAGTCGCCGGTCAGGTTGAACGTGAACGGGCCCTTGTTGTCCCAGTTGCCGGTGTTCAGGAAGCCGACCTGCGGGCTGAACAGTTGCACGACCACGTCCACCGCGTTCGGCGCGATCTCGGTCAGCGTGACCTTGCCGAAGGGCTGGGCGACCTTCGTGTTCGGCGCGCTGTTCTTGTACTCCAGGTACGAGACATAGGTGGCGGCGTCGGCGGCGGCCGGCATCGCCACGGTGGCGACGGCGGTGAGGGCCAGCGCAAGCTTGCCGATCGAGAACATCTTCATGGCGGGTCCTATATGTTTCCCCGAGGCGGGCCCACGTCGAAGAACGCCGGTCCGCCTAACTTACTTTTCGAGATATCTCGAATTTCTTGAGGAAACAAAAAGGTTCGCCTGCGAAGCGAAATGCGGCATTTTTCTTCGACGGGAGCTCTACTTTTCGGGCGGGGACACGGTCGCGGCCCTCGACGGGTCAAGTGAACCTTGTTAACGTTTACATGAGAGTGGCTCGCAATTGCATATGCGTCGACCAGCCGACGCAACCTGTTGATCAGCTTCGAGTTTTCCGGATACATGGAAGAGTCAGCAGCCTCCGAAGCCTTCTCCGCCCTCGGCAACGAGCGGCGGCTGCAGATTTTCCGGCTGCTGGTCCAGGCTGGCCCGACCGGCATCGCCGCGGGTGAGATCGCCCGGCGGCTGGACATGCTCCAGAACACGCTTTCCAGCAGCCTGTCCGTGCTCAGCCACGCCGGCCTGATCACCTCGCGCCGTGACGGCCGCTCGATCATCTACAGCGCCGCCTTCGACCGCGTGGGCCAGCTTCTCGACTTCCTGGTCGAGAAGTGCTGCGACGGCGCCCCTCAGAACTGCCCCACCTTCGACGCCCGCCAGCGCTCCGCCGCCGCCGGCATCTGACCCGCGGCGCCCGCGTAGCGGCTCGTGTCGGCAGTTGAGTCTCGTGTCGCGGTCGCTGCCGGTTCCTAGGCGCGAGCTTCGTCCGCTTCACCATCGTCACCGTGCGCGCGACCGGCGGACGCTTCGCGCTCTTCCATGGCGAGGTTGTGCCAGTAGGCGGCACGATCGATCAGGCTGGAACGCGTCTGCATGTCTGCTGCGTCGCCCGCGAGCTTCAGGAAGGCGTCGGCCTTGCGCTTGTATTCTTCCTCGCGTGTCACGCCCTTTCCCCAACTGTCGGGCGAGTAACATATCGCGGCGTGCTGAGTTCCCTGCGGTCTGAAACGCCTTGTGGATTTCGCCCTGAGAGCAGGCGCACCCCTGCGCCCGGACTTGGATCCCCACCCTCCCAGCTTCACCTCTCCCAGGCGCGCAGCGCCGAGGGAGAGGTGGCGGCTCGGCCGAACGACCTGCCGAAAACCTGGATCAAGGCCCCGCCTCCTCTCCCCCGAGGCGCAGCCCGAGGGGAGAGGGTAGGGAGAGGGGCGGCTCGGCCTCGAAGCTTCAGCTCCCGATCCAGCGAGGATCCTGGCGGAACCAGCCTGCAGCCGACAGCCCGGCGTCGACCCTCTCCCCTCCCACTTCGTGTGGGGCGAGGAGCAGGTCGAAGAAAACCGCGAACAAACTTTGACTCCCCGCGGGACGTCATGTTCTCCTTATGTTCATGTTGGAGCCCGTGCTCATAACCGACGCCCGCATCGAGCAGATGCTGGGCCTCGCCGCCGAGATGGACCTGGAGTACGCCCAGCACGTCCACGCCCTGGGCATGGCCTCGAAAGAGCCGGCGGTCGTGTCCGACCTCGGCCGCACCCGCGTGCGCACCCTGCGCTCCATGCGCCAGAGCCTGGCCCTGCTCGCCAAGCTGCGCGCCGACGCCGCCCGC
>Ga0065165_1000803_pt1 | contig 41890 bp, 35 predicted proteins | sample AraplaMF_Cvi_mMF_FD_63813 | JGI IMG/M metagenome (GOLD analysis project Ga0065165, IMG submission 63813) | Arabidopsis root microbial communities from the University of North Carolina, USA - plate scrape MF_Cvi_mMF (version 2) (version 3) | ecosystem: Host-associated > Plants > Roots >... | reverse complement strand
CGCTCTTCTCGAAGCCTTCGGACCAGAGCAGGCGCTGCATCCCGGTGCGGATCTCGCCGGCGCGTTCATTGGCGGCGGGGATGTCCTTCGGGAACAGGCGCTTCGGCGGCCGGGGGCCGTCGCCGTTCGGGTGCAGGATCTCCTTGATCCGCGCCGTGTGCGCGATCTCGCGATCGTCACGGTCCAGGTCGCGGCGGAGCTTGGCCTCCAGGGCGATGGACTGGCGCACGGTACGGGCGACCTGGTGGAAGCCGGCGGCCAGGCTGACGCGCTCGGCCTTGTCCTCCGAGGCGAGGGCGTCCTCCTGCAGGGCGCACGCGAGCGCGTGCCCCCGCTCGGCCAGGTCGGCGAGCAGGCGGCTGTGGCGCTCGGTCATGTCTGCGAGAGACGGCATTAGAACATAACGGAAACATACGATCCCGCGGGGAGTCAAAGTTGTTCGTGATTTTTCTTCGGTGCGGCGGCAGCGCCCCCTCCGTCGGCTTCGCCGCCGCCTCCCCCGTTGAACGGGGAGGAACTGGGAACGCTAGTTCCTCACCCGCAACGCGGGGGAGGGGGACCCCGAAGGGTGGAGGGGGCGTTGGGACAGCGGGGACCGGAAGGTTCCGCCACCGCCCCTACTCCCCCTTCACGTCCTCGGCCGTGAAGGTCATGGCGGGCCCCCAGTCCTCGTGGAGGAGGTGGGCGGTCTTGAGGAAGTTGGCCTTGCCCAGGCGGCGGCCGAGTTCTTCGCCCATCAGGATCATCGAGGCCTGGGCGTCGACGCGCATGGTCTCGCCCATCTTGGTGGGGGCGATCACCTTCACGCGGCCGTTGGAGGGGTCGTCGACCAGTTCGACGATGCCCAACTCGACCATCTGGTTGATGGTGGCGTGGATGGCCTGGCGGCTGACGCCCATGTTGCGGGCGATGTCGGAGGGGCGGCGGACGCCCAGCACCAGGTTGGCCATCACCATCGACTGGGGACGGGTGACCACCGGCCAGCCGCGCGCCTGCAGGTAGTTCTGCAGCCCCTCGTCGAACCAGTAGAAGCCGCGCAGCAGCGACAGCAGTACGTGCCTGACATCGTCCTCGGCCGTCACGCCCCAAACGCCTCCGGATACCTCACGGCTTTCCAGTGAGGCGCTTCCGGCGGATTGTCAAAGAGATGGACGGTTGGGCGCCCGCGAAGCGCTCCAATTTGATCGTTGTGATCCCAGCTTTCCCTCCCCTTCATGGGGAGGGTGGATGCGAGCAACGCGAGCAGACGGGTGGGGATCTCACGTTCAGGCTCTGAGCCCAGTCGTGACTTCCCCACCCGTCTCCCCCGGACCAAGTCCGGGGTCGCCACCCTCCCCATAAAGGGGAGGGAAAGGCGCGGGGCGGCTATTCCGCGGCCTGGGCCGGGGCGTTGCGGGTGGCGAAGGCGCGCCAGTCGGAGGTCTTGGGGACGACGCCTTCGAACGAGGCGAGGTCGACGGTGCGCGAGGCGCTCTGCGTGCCCAGCGCCGGTTCGCCGGCGGCGCAGGCCTTGGCGGCGGCGACCATCTGGCGGCGGAACTGGATGATGGCGACGTCGGACGAGCCCAGGTGGTCCTCGCTGCGGTCGGCGATGGGACCCATGCTCTCCCACATGGCCATGTCCTGGGCCGGGATGCCCTCGATGCCGGTGAAGTCGCCGGCCTTCATGGCCGCGCGGTCCTGCAGGAAGTTGTTCTGCAGGTTGCGGACCTTGGTCCAGTCGGGGTTCAGGTCCAGGCCCGGCGTGGCCACGCAGAACCGGCGCCAGGCGTCCTGGCCGATGCCTTTCGTGGGATGCCAGGCGATCCAGTAGAACATGCAGTTCACGTCGTCGGTGGGCACCAGCATCTGGGCCAGGTTGTACTGGTCGTTGGGGGGGATCAGCACCGTGAAGGGCGCGATGAACACCGTCGTGCGGATGTAGGCGTGGGTCTCGGGATCGCGGATCGGGCGGCGGATGGCGGCGTAGTGGAAGCCGTAGTCGGTGGCCTCGACCTCCAGCCGCGGGGCCTTGTCGTTGGAGGGGCGCAGCCAGGCGGTGTCGGTGGCGGTGGAGCCTTCGACCTCGGCGGTCGGCATGTTGGTGGAGTGCAGGCTGGAGGAGTGGGCGCTGTCGATCGAGCCCTCCAGCACCTGGGCCCAGTTGCAGGCCGCGTGCATCTTCACGATGGAGATCTTCGTGGTGTCGGTGGGCGCCCAGGCGGGCGTCTCGAAGGGTCGCACCTGGTCCGCATCGCCCATCCAGACCCAGACGAAGCCGCCGGCCTCGGCCACGGGATAGGCGCGGGCCTTGAGGTTGCGCATGCGGCTGTCGGGCGGCTCGGACGCCATCTCCTGGATCGCGCCGTCCACCCCGAACTTCCAGCCGTGGTAGAGGCAGCGCAGGCCGCAGTCCTCGTTGCGGCCGAAAGCGAGGGAAGCGCCACGGTGCGGGCATTTCTCGTCCAGCACGCCCACGCGGCCCTTGCTGTCGCGGAAGACGACGAGGTCAACGCCCAGCAGGCGCGCGCGGACCGGCGTCCCGTCGGCCTCGGCCACCTCCTCGCTCATGCAGGCCGGCAGCCAGTGCTGGCGCATCACCTGGCCCATCGGGGCCTCGCCCTCGACGCGGCAGAGCGTTTGGTTGTCGGCGGGTCTCATGCGGCGTCCCGTGGCAAGTGGGTCGGGTTGTAAAACTTAGATATCGAAGTATTCTACGCATCAAGGCCGCGATGTCCAGCGGCCGGCGGGTAGGGGACAACGGGCCGCATGCCAGATCAGGGGGCAGACCGCGTGTTGCGCCTGGGCGTCGTGGGCCTGAGCCGGGGGTTCGACCTGACGCGGCCGACGCTCGCCGCCGACCCGCGCGTGCAGCTGGCGGCCGCCGCCGATCCGCGCGACGAGGCGCGGGCCGCCTTCCAGGCCGAGTTCGGCGCGCCCGCGTTCGCGAGCGCCGACGAGCTCTTGGCCGATCCGCGCGTCGAGGTCGTCTACATCGCCACACCGCACCAGGCCCACCGCGCGCTGGCGATCGCCGCGGCGCGGGCCGGCAAGCACGTGCTGGTCGAGAAGCCGATGGCGCTGACCCTGGAAGACTGCCGGGCCATGACCCGGGCCGCCGAGGGGGCGGGCGTGCGGCTGCTGGTGGGGCCCAGCCACGGGTTCGACGCGCCGGTCGCCTGGGCCGCCGACCTGATCGCCTCGGGCGCCGTGGGCGCGGCGCGGATGGTGACGGCGACCACCTTCACCGACTTCCTCTACCGGCCCCGGCGGCCGGAGGAGCTGGACACTGCCCAGGGCGGCGGCGTGGTCTTCAGCCAGGCGGCGCACCAGGTCGACGTGGTTCGGCGGCTGGTGGGCGCGAAGGTGGCGAGCGTGCGGGCGACGACGGGCGCCTGGGACATCACCCGGCCCACCGAGGGCGCCTACCAGGCCTTCCTGACCTTCGAGGGCGGGGCTTCGGCGGCGCTGACCTATTCCGGCTACGGCCGCTATGACACCGACGCCCTGATGGGCTGGGTGGGCGAGACGGGCGGGGCGAAGGAGCCGCAGGCCTATGGCGCCGCGCGGCGCAGGTTGACGGGCGCGCCCGAGGCCGAGCTGAAGGCGCAGCGGGCCTATGGCGTCGCAGGCTCGCAACCGCCGCCGCCGGTGGGTCACGAGCACTTCGGCTTCGTGCTGGCGGCCTGCGAACGGGCCGACCTGCGGCTGACCGCCACCGGGGTGGAGGTCTGCGGCGCCGATGCGCGGCGGACGGCGGACCTGCCCGTCGGCGCGGCCACCCGCCACGGCGTCGTCGACGAGCTGTGGCGCGCGATCGTGGAGGGCGTCGATCCCATCCACGACGGCGCCTGGGGAACCGAGAACCTGGCCGTCTGCCTGGCCATCCTGCGCTCCGCCGCCCTGGGCCGCGAGGTCGCCATTTCCGAGATCGAGGCATCCGCATGAGCAAGCTGCGCCTGACCCTGGCGTGCTGGGACTATGATCGCACCCGCGCGCTGGCCGACGGCCGCGTGGCGCCGGAGGGGATCGACCTCAACTTCCTGCCCCTGCACGTGGAGGAGACCTTCTTCCGCATGCTGCGCAACCGCGAGTTCGACGTGGCCGAGATGTCGCTCTCGTCCTACTGCGTGTCGCTGATGCGGGACGATCCGGCCTTCGTGGCGATCCCGGTGTTCCCGTCGCGGTTCTTCCGCCACTCCTGCATCTTCATCTCGGCCAGGAGCGGCATCCGCGAGCCCAAGGACCTGGTCGGCAAGCGGTTCGGCGTGCCCGAATACCAGATGACCGCGCCGGTCTGGATCCGCGGGATCCTCTCGGACGAGTACGGCGTGAACCCGACCTCGGTGAAGTACTTCACCGGCGGCGAGGAGGAGCCGGGCCGCGACGAGAAGCTGAAGCTGAACCTGCCGCCCGACTTCAGCGTGACGCCGATCGGGCCGACCCAGACGCTGGCGCAGATGCTGGCCGACGGCGAGATCGACGCGCTGCACACGGCGCGGACGCCCTCGACGTTCTACTCGCGGCCGGACGACGTGAAGCGGCTGTTCCCCGACTTCGTGGCGGTGGAGAAGGACTACTTCCGGCGCACGGGGATCTTCCCGATCATGCACGTCGTGGCGATCCGGCGGAGCGTCTACGAGGCCAACCGCTGGATCGCCCAGTCGCTGTTCAAGGCGTTCCAGGCGGCCCAGCAGCTCACCTACGACAACCTGGCGGTCACCTCGGCCATGACGACCATGCTGCCCTGGCAGGTGGCGGCCGTGGAGGAGGCAAGGGCGGAGCTGGGCGACGACTGGTGGCCCTATGGGTTCGCCAGGAACCGCGCCGTGCTGGACACCTTCCTGCGCTACCACCACGAGCAGGGGCTGTCGCAGCGACGGCTGGCGCCGGAGGAGCTGTTCGCGGCCGAGACCTTCGAGGCGTTCAAGATATGAGCGGCGATCTGGCCCCTGAACGCAGCCTGGGCTTCCAGGTCCGCCGCTGCCACCGCGCTTTCGACCGGGTGCTGAGCGGCCACCTGGCGCCCGCCGGGATCACCAGCGGCTTCTGGTACTTCCTGCGCGCGCTCTGGCAGGAGGACGGCGCCACGCAGAAGCGGCTGGCCCAGCTCAACAACGTCACCGAGCCGACGGCGGTGGCGGTGCTGGCGGCCATGGAGCGGCTGGGGGTGATCCGCCGCGAGCGCAATCCGGTGGACCGCCGCAAGGTCAATGTGCGCCTGACGGAGCGCGGCCAGGCGATGAGAGGCGAGCTGATGCCCACGGCGCACCGGATCAACGAGATCGCCGGGCAGGGGATCTCCCCGGCCGAGCTCGAGACCTGCCTCTCGGTGCTGGCCCGCATGTCCGAGAACCTGACCGCCGAGGCCCAGCGCCTGGCCACGGAGACGCCCGAATGATCACCCTCTACGGCGGCCCGACGCCCAACGCCCGCAAGGTGGCGATCGCGCTGGAGGAGATGGAGCTGCACTGGCGGCTGGAGCTCATCGACATCCTGGCCGGCGACCAGTTCCGGCCGGACTTCCTGAAGCTGAACCCGAACAACAAGGCCCCCGTGATCGTCGACGACCAGCCGGCCGACGGCGGGGCGCCGCTGACGATGTCGGAGTCGGGCGCGATCCTCTGGTACCTGGCCGAGAAGACGGGGCGGTTCGTGCCGACGGCGCCGCGGGCGCGGGCGGTCTGCCACCAGTGGCTGATGTTCCAGATGTCGGGGGTGGGGCCGATGTTCGGCCAGAACGCCCACTTCTCGTTCTACGCCAAGGACAAGCATCCCTATTCCATCGACCGCTACGCCAACGAGGTGACGCGCCTGCTGCGCGTGCTGGACGGGCGGCTGGCCGAGGCGCCGTACCTGGCGGGCGACGACTACACGATCGCCGACATGGCCACGTGGCCCTACACGCTGCGGCAGGTGGAGATGCGGGCCGCGGAGTTCCCCAACCTCAAGCGCTGGTTCGACGCGGTGGCGGCGCGCCCGGCCGTGCAGCGCGGCGTCGAGGTGGGGCGCGAGACCCTGCGCAAGGAGACCATCGAGGGCGGCCTCGCGGGCCTGTCCGACGAGCAGCGCTCGATCCTGTTCGGGGAGAAGCAGTACGCGGCGCGGTAGGAGTTCACCCGATCGCGTACATGTAGTGGTTGATGCCCGTGCTCGTCCGCTCGCCGCAGCCGACGGCCAGGACGCCGTTCAGCCAGGCGTAGCGCGGGTCGGCGGTCTCGAAGACCGGGGCGATGCGGATCAGGTAGCGGCCGGGATCGACGTGCGGCTGGGCCGGGTCGCGGAAGGCGGCGGAGACGTCGGGCGGGATGACGCTGCGGCCGGAATAGGTGACGTAGATCATCGCGCCGTCATCGGTCTTCCAGACGGTGCGGGCGTCGAACGTGCCCACCGCCGCGCCGTCGGGGCCGGCGCCGCTCTCGGACCAGTTGCCGCCGCCGGGCAGGATGTCGCCCTTCAGCCCGGGCCCTTCGAAGCGGCCGCCGGTGACGTAGCCGACGCGGCGATTGCGCCAGGGCGACTGGCCCAGGGCCATGATCTCGCCCGCCACCTCGAACGACGCCATGCACAGGGGCTGGCTCTTCAGCGAGCGGTCGCCGAACTCGAAGGCGGACATGGGCGGGCTCTCCATTTGCTTAGAGAGCTAAGCTATCGAGGCTCGCCCGGTGCGGTCAACATCGACAGGCGGATCGCATCGGCCGATGGTGCGGGCCGGAGAGCGTGAGGGAGACGGCATGGGCGAGCGGGATGGGACGGTGATCGACCGCCGGACCTTCGGGCTCGCGTTCCTGCAGCTGGCCGCGGCGCTGGCCATGCCGAAGCCCGCCGCGGCGGCCGAAGCGCCGGGGCCGCACGAGGTGGTGGTCCGCGCCAATGTGATGGTCGCCATGCGCGACGGCGTGCGGCTGGCCACCGACCTCTACCTGCCGGCCAGGGGTGGGGAGCCGCTGGCGGGGCGTTTCCCGGTGATCCTGGAGCGGACGCCCTACGGCAAGTCGCAGGCGACCACGCGGCATGCGAGCGCCGAGATCGCCCGGCTGTTCGCCAGCCACGGCTATGTGGTCGCCTATCAGGACGTCCGGGGACGGGGCGGCTCGGAGGGCCACTACGTCAAGTACCTGAGCGACGGGAACGACGGCTTCGACTGCTGCACGTGGATCGTGGCCCAGCCGTGGTGCGACGGGAAGATCGGGGCGCACGGGCTGTCGTATGGCGCGCACACGACGACGGCGCTGGCCTGTGCGGGGGCGCCCGGCGTGGCGGCGCTGTTCATCAACTCGGGCGGCTTCTCCAACGCCTACCAGGGCGGCATCCGCCAGGGCGGGGCGTTCGAGATGAAACAGGTCACCTGGGCGCTGAACCAGGCCGCCGAGTCGCCCGAGGCGCGGGCCGACCCGAAGCTGGCGGCGACGCTGGCCGCCGTCGACATCAAGGCGTGGCTGGCGAGGCTGCCCTGGACGCGCGGCGCCTCGCCGCTCTCCGCCGTGCCCGAGTACGAGGACTATGTCTTCGACCAGTGGGAGGCGGGGACCTTCGACGGCTTCTGGAAGCAGCTCGGCATCTATGCCGAGGGGTTCTACGGCCCCTTCGTGGACGCGCCGACGATCTGGATGTCGTCGTGGTACGACCCCTATCCGCGCACGGCGACCGACAACTATGTGGCGCTCGCGACGGCGAAGCGCGGGCCGCAGCGGCTGATCCTCGGGCCCTGGACCCACGGCAACAACCACCAGACCTTCGCCGGCAATGTGGACTTCGGGCCGCAGGCGCGGCTGGCTGGGAACGTCGCGCCCGACCTGACCGTGCTGCGCAAGCGCTGGTTCGACCGTCACCTGAAGGGCGAGGCGAACGGCGTCGACGCCGAGGCGGCGGTGCGGATCTTCGTCATGGGGGGAGGCTCGGGGCGGCGGAACGCCGAAGGGCGGCTGGACCACGGCGGCCGCTGGCGGGACGAGGCGGCCTGGCCGCTGCCGGACGCGAAGGCGGTGCGCTACTACCTGCGGCTGGATGGCGGGCTGTCGGACGGGAAACCGGGCGCGGCGGGCCGGCGGACGTACCGCTACGACCCTAGGCATCCGGTCCCCAGCATCGGCGGCACGATCACCTCGGGCGAGCCGGTAATGGTGGGCGGCGCCTTCGACCAGCGCGAGGGCGCGGCGTTCTACGGCTCGGAGCAGTTCGGCCGCGCGCTGTCGGACCGGCCCGACGTGCTGTCGTTCCAGACAGCGGTGCTGGCTGAGGACCTGGAGGTCACGGGCCCGATCGAGGCCGAGCTGTGGGTGGCGACGGACGGGCCGGACACCGACTTCACCATCAAGCTCATCGACGTGCATCCGCCGAATGCGGACTATCCGCACGGCTACGCCATGAACCTGACGGACGGCATCCTGCGGTGCCGCTACCGCGACTCGTGGGAGCAGCCGGCGCCGATGGAGCCTGGACGCGCCTACCGCATCCGCGTGCAGGCTTTCCCGACCTCGAACCTGTTCAAGGCCGGCCACCGGATCCGGCTGGACGTGTCGTCGAGCAACTATCCGCACTTCGACCTGAACCCGAATACCGGCGAGCCCGAGGGGAAGTGGACGCACGCGCGGGTGGCGACGAACACGCTGTTCCTGGGCGGGGCGCGGGCGTCGGCGGTGATCCTGCCCGTGGTGCGGCGGGGGTAGGCCTTCCTACCCCCTTTCAGCTCGTCATCGCCCGGCTTGTCCGGGCGACCCATGATCTCCGCCGTAGGTTGTCGGTGGAAGCGGCGCCGCTGCGCCCAATCCGCAAGTCCTGCGATCATGGGTGGCCCGGACAAGCCGGGCCATGACGATCAAAGGAGGGGGTGGAGATCCCGCGCCACCGCCGCCAGCACTGAGTCCCAATCCCCCGGCGCCGGCTGGCGGTACAGCCGCAGCGACGGGTACCAGGGGCTGTCGGCGCGGTCGCGGAGCCAGCGCCAGTCGGTCTTGAGGGCCGGTAGCAGCACCCAACAGGGCTTGCCCAGGGCGCCGGCCAGGTGGGCGACCGAGGTGTCGACGGTGATCACCAGGTCGAGGGCCTCGATGATGGCGGCGGTGTCGGCGAAGTCGCGGGCGCCGCTCTTCGCAGGGTCCAGCTCGACGAGCGTGGCGGGCAGGGCGCGCAGGCGGGCGGCCGCGGTGGGGTGCAGCGAGCGGTTGGCGTCGTTGGCGTGCTGCGGATTGCCGGTGGCGACGAGGCCGACGCGGAAGCCCGGCGGCAGGTCCGGCGCGGGCCCGGCGGCGCGCAGGTAGGGCGCGTTCGGCAGCGTCTCGAGCGTCATGCCCATGCGGCCGGCCAGCGACGGGCCCATGACCCAGTAGTCCGGATCGGGGAACTCCACGGCGCCGGCCGCGGCGCGCACGTCGATCCCGTCCAGCGACTGTTCGAACAGCCGCTCAAGGCCCGGCCGGCAGAGCAGGGTCACCTCGGCGCCTTGCGCCTTCAGGACAGGCGCGAAGCGGGCGAACTGGATCTGGTCGCCGAAGCCCTGCTCGGGCCAGATCAACAGGCGGCGGCCGGCGGGCGGTTCGCCCTGCCACTCCGGGAACGGCAGCTTCGGCTTGGCCAGGCGTGGCTCGCCGTGGCGGGCCTCGAAGTGGCGGAAGCCCTCGGGCAGGTTCCCGAGGCTCAGCAGCAGGGCGCCCAGCCGGGCCTCGGTGGCGTACTGGTCGGGCGCGAGCCGCAGGGCCGCGCGGAAGGCGGCCTCGGCCTCGGCGAGCCGTCCCTGATCCTCGAACACGACGCCGCGGTTGTGGAGCGCGATGGCCTTTTGCGCGGCGGTCATGGCCGAACCGCCCGCGCGCGGGGTAGGAAGGTCGCCAGACCTGAATCCGGACCGGCCGTGAGCTCCAAGACGCCTTCCCTCATCCTCGCCACCCCCTGCTACGGCGGGATGATCCACCTGATCTATATGCAATCGCTGTTGGCGCTCCAATCGGCGTGCGAGGCGCGGGGCGTGCCGCTGCAGTCCGACCTGGGCGGCGGCGAGGCGCTGATCAGCCGGGCGCGGGGCGGGATGATGGCGCGGTTCCTGGCCTCGGACGCCAGCCACCTGCTGTTCGCCGACGCCGACGTCGGCTTCACGCCGGACGACGTCTTCCGGCTGTTGGACGCCGGTCGCGACGTGGTGGGCGGCTTCTATCCGAAGAAGCGGGTGGACGGCGAGGCGCTGAACCGCGGCGAGCCGCTGGCCGGCGCGGTGACGCTGGAGGCCCGCCCCCTGGCTGAGGGCTATGCCGTCGAGGGGCTGCACAAGGTGGCGGCGCTGGGCACAGGATTCCTGCTGATCTCGCGCGCGGCGGCCCAGCGGATGGTCGAGGGGTATCCCCAGCTTCGCGCGGGCCTGGGCGACGTCGCCGGATCGTCGGTGAAGGAGGCCGTCATGGTCTTCGACTCGTTCATCGAGCCCGAGACCGGTCGCTACCTGCCGGACTACGAGGCCTTCTGCCGCCGCTGGCGCGATATCGGCGGCGAGGTCTGGGCCGACCCGGCGGTGCGCGTGCGCCACCTGGCCGAGATCGCGGTGCGGGGTTAGGGGCGCACCGCCTTTTCTCGTTTTCCTCGTCATCCCCCGGCTTGTCCGGGGGACCCATGCTTCCGCGGCCACGACACCTTGCGGCGGGTCGCGTCCGCGCGACCCGCTCCCACGGCCATGCCGCTGAGAGATGGATCCCCCGGTCAAGCCGGGGGATGACGAGCCTTAGATTGGGAGGAGGGCTGCGTAGGCTTAAGCCCGCTCCACCTGCCCGTCGATCCAGGTCGCCACGGCCTGGCCCGCGCTGTCCAGCAGCACGAGGTCGGCCTTCTGGCCCGGGGAGACGCGGCCGCGCAGGTGGTCGAGGCCGAGGAACTGGGCCGGGTGGAGGCTGGCCATCCTGAGCGCCGTGACCGGATCGAGGCCCAAGAGGTCGACGGTGTTGCGGACCGCGGTGGCCATGTCGAGGTCGGAGCCGGCCAGGGTGCCGTCGGGGGCGACGCAGACGCCGTCCTCAACGGTGATGGTCTGGCCCTGGAGCTGGAAGGTCTTCTCGGCCAGCCCCACGCTGGGCATGGCGTCGGTCACCAGCATGAAGCGGTCCAGTGGCTTGGCGCGCATGGCCAGCGTCAGGGCCGCCGGATGGACGTGGCGGCCGTCGACGATGATCCCGCAGTAGCCTCGGTCGTCGATCAGCGCCGCGCCCACCACGCCGGGCGCCCGCGTGGTCAGCGGCGACATGGCGTTGAAGAGGTGGGTGAAGCCGGTGACCCCCGCGTCGAGGGCCGCGCGCATCTCCTCGTAGGTGGCGTCGGTGTGGCCGGCGGCGACGATGACCCCGGCCGAGGTCAGGTCGGCGATCATTCCGGCGTCGGTGAGCTCGGGGGCCAGGGTGACCAGGGTCTTGCCCACCCGCAGCGAGCAGAGGAGGTCGCGGGCGCGGGCGTCGAGCAGGCGGAACTTGGCCTTGTCGTGGATGCCGGCTCGGGCGGCGCTGAGGAACGGCCCCTCGATGTGCACGCCCAGCACGCCGGGCACGCCGGCGTCGATCGCCTGCTCCACCGCCCGCATGGCGCGGTCGATGGCGTCGAGGTCGTCGCTGATCAGGGTGGGCAGGAAGCCAGTGGTCCCGAAGCGGCGGTGCGCCGCGCCGATGGCGGCGACGGCGTCGGCGGTGAGGTCGTCGTTGAACAGCACCCCGCCGCCGCCGTTGACCTGCGTGTCGATGAAGCCCGGGACCAGGCGGCCGCCTTCGAGGTCGTGGCGGGCGTCGGCGCGGGCCAGCGCCTCGGCTTCGGGCAGGATGGCGGTGATGCGGTCGCCGTCGACGACGACGCCCAGGCCGCGGACGAAGCCCTGGCCGTTGAGGATCTCGCCGCCTGTCAGCGCCGTGGCCATCAGAGCGTCCTCGTCACCTTCCTGAGGCCCGGCGGGCTATCGGGATCGAACCCCCGGGCCCGCGCCAGCGGCTCCACCATGCCGTAGAACGCCTGGACCAGCAGGATCGGCTGCAGCAGGGCGTGGGCTTCGACAGCCGGCAGGGCGGTCGCGCCGGGAACCGAGGCGCCGGCGATCAGGACGCGGGCGCCCGTGGCGACCAGGTCGGCGGCCAAGGCCTCGACGCCCTCGCGGGCCGCGTCGTCCTGGGCCAGCAGCAGCACGGGGAAGCCGTCGCGGGCGAGCGCCATCGGGCCGTGGCGGACCTCGGCGGCGCTGAAGGCCTCGGCGTGCAGGCCGCAGGTCTCCTTGAACTTCAGCGCCATCTCCTGGGCGGCGGCGAAGCCGGGGCCGCGGCCGACGACATAGAGGTTGCGGGCGTCGGCCAGGGTCTCCAGCGCCGGGGTCCAGTCCAGCGCCAGGGCCTGTTCCATCTGTCCGGGCAGGCGGGCCAGGGCGGCCTCCAGCGCGGCGTCCTGCGTCCACGCCGCGACCAACTGGGCCAGGGCGGCGAGGGCGGCCAGGTAGGACTTGGTGGCGGCGACGCTGAGCTCGGGCCCGGCCCACAGCGGCAGCTCCACCTCGGCCAGGGCGGCCAGGGGCGAGTCCGGGGCGTTGACCAGGGCGACCAGCAGGGCGCCGGCGTCGCGGTAGGCCCTGGCGGTAGAGAGCAGGTCGGGGCTGGCGCCCGACTGCGAGATCGCCAGGCACAGGACGTCGGCGGCCTGGGGCGCAGTCTCGTAGACCGAGCTGACCGAGGGCGCGGCCGAGGCGGTGATCAGGCCGGTGCGGGTCTCGACCAGGTACTTGGCGTAGGTCGCCGCGTGGTCCGATGAGCCGCGGGCGCAGGTGAGCACCGAACGCGGCGGCTGGGCGCGCAGCCGGGCGGCCAGGGCGGCGACGCCCTGGGCGTTGCGCTCCAGGAGGTCGCGGACGGCGCGCGGCGCCTCGGCGGTCTCCTCGGCCATGCGGGTGCGCGGCAGGGGCGGGCGTCCGTTGTGGCCAGGGGTCACGGGGGGCAACTCCACGCCTGGGGTCTCACGCGGACAGCGTATTGAGCTCGGCCACGAAGTCGTAGGCGTCACCGCGATAATACGACTGCGTGAACTCCACGACCCGGCCGTCCTTCAGGAAGCCGCGCCGCTCGATGAGCAGGCCGGGGTCGCCGGGGCGGACGTTGAGCAGGCCCGCCTGCTCGGCAGTGAACAGGACGGCCCGCAGGCGCTGCAGCGCGCGGACGGGGCGGGTGCCGGCCGCGGCCAGGGCGTCGTAGAGCGAGGCGTCGACCGCGCCGACCGACGGCAGGCAGAAGCCGGCGATGGTGGAATATTCCAGCGCCATCGGCTCGTTGTCGGCGAATCGGATGCGGTGGAAGCGGTAGACGGTCGAGCCGGGGCTCAGCCCCAGCACCATCGATTCCTCGGGCGTGACGGCGGCCTCGGCGCGATTAAGCCACTCGCTGCGCGGCGTGCGGCCGCGCGAGGTCATGTCCTCGCTGAAGGACGACAGCTTGGAGAAGTTCTTCTCGACGCGGGAGGCGACGAAGGTGCCGGCCCCCTGGCGGCGCGTCAGCAGGCCCTCGGCGACCAGGCCGTCCAGCGCCTTGCGGACGGTGATGCGCGAGACGCCGAACTCTTCGGCCATGTCGCGTTCGGGCGGCAGCGCCTCGTCCGGCGCGAGGACGCGATTCTGGATCGCCTCACGCAACGCCTGCTGGAGCTTCTGGTAGAGGGGCCCCCGCCCACGATCGTCCAACGACCCGATGAGTTGCGAAAAGGCTGGCGCCATATCCCCGACCGTCTGAAGGGCTCCTACCATAACCAAAGCTATAGGGGAGCTCGCGGACCAATTCCATACCAATTTTGCTTTCGGGATAAATTGGTCACAAATTCTACTTGCGGTTTTTCCGGAATGCGGCACTCCTAACGTCGAACCCTGAGTGTGCGCAGGGTATTGCCCGATGCAGGACGGATTTATTGGCCTGCGATTGGTCATGTGGGAGCTGCCGCCGCTGAGCCGGCGGCGAAGGGGAGAAGTCACCAATGAGCATTCGTAGAGCGTTGCTGGCCGCGTCGACGGCCGTCGCTGCCGCGCTGGTGGGCCAGGGCGCGGCCCAGGCGCAGACCGGTGGGGCGCAGACCGGCGGGGCCGAGGTCCAGGAGCTGGTGGTCACCGGCATCCGCGCCTCGCAGGCCGCCTCGATCGACACCAAGCGCAACGCCGACGCGGTCGTCGACGTGCTGACCGCCGTGGACGTGGGCAAGTTCCCCGACAAGAACGTGGCCGAGGCGCTGCAGCGCATCCCGGGCATCGTGCTGAACCGCGAATACGGCGAAGGCGAGCGGGTCTCGATCCGCGGCACGGCGCCGAACCTCAGCCGCACGCTGTTCAACGGCCACGCCCTGGCCACCGCCGACTGGTTCATCCTGGACCAGCAGGCCGCCACCCGCAGCTTCAACTTCCTGATGCTGCCGTCCGAGATCATCGGCCAGACGCAGGTGTTCAAGAGCCCGACCGCGGCCATCGAGGAAGGCGGCATCGGCGGCACCATCGACATCATCACGCGCAAGCCGCTGGACCTGCCGGCCATGCACTTCGTGGGTTCGGTGCAGGGCGCCTACACCGAGAACTCCGAAAAGTTCGACCCGCAGGTCTCGGGCCTGTTCAGCTGGAAGAACCCGGACTCGACCTTCGGCGTGATGGTGGCCGGCATCTACCAGGAGCGGCAGATCCGCCGCGACGGCGTCGAGGTGCTGGGCTACATCGACGGCCCCGGCGGCGTGGACGTGCCCGGCCTGATCGGCTCGGCGCTGTTCGAGCAGAAGCGGGTGCGCAAGGGCGGCAACTTCGCCATCCAGTACCGGCCCGATGAGACCTTCGAGGCCAACCTGACCGGCCTGTGGTCGCGGTTCGGCGCCAACAACTTCAACCAGAACTACCTGGCCTGGGCGACCAACGCCCTGGGCGGCGGCGGCACGCTGACCAATGCGGTGATCCAGGACGGCACCGCCGTGGCCGGCCGCGTCACCAAGCCCAGCGCCAACGCGCGCGGCGCTGTGTTCGACGCCATCAGCCGCTTCGCCAACGCCGAGACCCGCAACATCGACCTGGACCTGACCTACCGCCCGAACGAGGCGTGGGAATTCAAGGGTCGCGTCGGCTACACCGACGCCGAGGGCAACACCTCGAACCAGCCGTTCTTCGAGGCCGCGGCGAGCACCGGCTTCGACTACGACCTGCGCGGCGGCGTGCCCCGGGTGACGTTCCTGAACATCGACCCGACGAAGCCCGGCGACATGCTGTTCGACTTCGGCTCGCTCCACCAGATCACCAACGACGACAAGGAAAAGTACGCCTACGTCGACGGGACCCACTTCGTGGAATGGGGCCCGCTGCACGCCATCCAGTTCGGCGTGAAGCTCACCGACCACGACCGCAAGACCGACTTCCAGGCGACGACCTTCGGCTCGTTCTTCAGCCCGCTGCAGGCCACGGGCTGCAGCGGCCCGTGCTCGCCGGGCAACTTCGCCACGGGCGGCCTGACGCCCAGCGACTTCCTGAACGACATCGCGGTCAACGGCACGCTGACCCGCTACTGGCAGGTCGACCGCAAGAAGCTGAACAGCATCTACTTCGGCATGCCGGCCAGCGCCCGGGCGCGCATCCCGCTCTATTCCGAGATCTTCGACGTGGGCGAGAAGACCTACGGCGGCTACCTCGTGGGCGAGTTCAAGGGCGAGGGCTGGCGCGGCAACGTGGGCGTCCGCGTCGTGAAGACCGACCAGGACGCCGGCGGCTACGTCGTCGACCTGGCGCCGGGCAACAACCCCGGCAAGGAAGTGTCCAACGCCTTCGGCGCCTTCGAGCGCGTCGACACCAGCCGCAGCTACACCGACGTGCTGCCCAGCGCGAACTTCAGCTTCGACCTGTCGGACCAGATCGTCCTGCGCGTCGCCGCCGCCCGCACGGTCGCCCGGCCCGACTTCACGGACGTGGCCCCGCGGGTGGCGCTGAACGCCGGCGCCCTGACCGGCTCGGGCGGCAATCCCGACATCGACCCGTACCGCGCCAACCAGTTCGACCTGTCGCTGGAATGGTACCCGACCCAGGGCTCCATCGTGGCGGCGGCGCTGTTCTACAAGGACATCCAGTCGTTCATCACCGACGTGCCGACGACCGAGGTCTTCGCCATCGAGACCAAGACGCCGAACCTGACGCGCTGCACCAAGGCGCCCGGGGCCAACGTCGACCTCTACAACTGCCAGTTCAGCATCAACCGCCGCGCCAACGGCGGCGGCGGCCGGATCCAGGGGGCGGAGTTCAACGTCCAGGTGCCGATCAAGTACGGCTTCGGCGTGCAGACGAACTTCACCTACTCGGACGCCAAGGCGAATAGCGGCGACCCGATCCCGGGCAACTCGAAGTACACGCTGAACCTGGTGGGCTTCTACGAGAACGACCGCCTGAGCGCCCGGCTGGCCTACACCCGCCGCTCGAAGTTCTTCATCACCTTCGATCGTGCGGCCCCGCTGAACCAGTCGGCCCTGGAGGCCCTGGACGCGTCGTTGAGCTACAAGGTGACCGAGAACATCTCGCTGCAGCTGGATGCGGTGAACCTGACCGACGAGAAGATCGTGCAGTACTCGGGCTCGAAGGACCGTCCGCGCGCCGTCTACGACAACGGCCGGCAGTTCTACGCGGGCGTGCGGTTCCAGTTCTAACGCGCGCGCGTCTCCTCCCCCTCAACTTCGGGCGCGGCTCGCTTTTTTCCGCGCCCGGCTTCTTTCTGTAGGCAGGCGTAGCGGCGGAGACGGGCATGCAGGGTTGGTGGAGCGGGTTGCGGCGTGACCTGGCGCGGACGGCATTGGCCGCTTTCGCCATGCTGGTCGCGGGGCCCGCCCTGGCCGACAGCCTTCCGCTCACCCCGGCTCCGGCCCGGGTCGAGCTGCTCCAGGGCAGCCTGGAAGTGCGCCCGGGCGCGCCGGTCACGGTCCCCACCGGTGACGCGGCCGCCCGGCGCACGGCGCAGATCCTGGCCGAGCTGACGGCCAAGGCCGGCGGCCCGAAACTAGCGGTCGGCGGCAAGGGCAAGCGCGGCGTGCGGCTGGTCCGCGGGCCGGCGCCGATGGCAGGCGACGAGGCCTATGGCCTCACGGTCGATGGAGAGGGCGTGGTGGTCACCGCGCCGACCGACGCCGGCCTGTTCCGCGGCGCCATGAGCGCCGTCGAGCTCATGACCATCCCCGGTTCGGAAGGTCGCGTTCCGTACACGAAGATCGCCGACGCGCCGCGGTTCGGATGGCGGGGACTGCTGCTGGACAGCGCGCGCCACTACCAGTCGCCGGCGTTCATCCGTTCGCTGATCGACGCCATGGCGCTGGCCAAGCTGAACGTCCTGCACTGGCACCTGACCGACGACCAAGCGTGGCGCATCGAGATCAAGCGCTATCCGAAGCTGACGCAGGTGGGCGGCTGGCGCGTGCCGGCCGGGCAGGGGCCCGCGGCGGACATCGACGCCGCCACCGGTAAGCCGCGTCTCTACGGCGGCATCTACACCCAGGCCGAGGTGAAGGCGCTGGTGGCCTACGCGGCGCAGCGGCACATCACGGTCGTCCCCGAGATCGACGTGCCCGGCCACGCCTCGGCGGCCATCGCGGCCTATCCCGAGCTGGCGGCCGGGCCGAACCCGTCGCGCGTCGTGCCCGCCGACTGGGGCGTCTATCCGAACCTGTTCGCCACCGACGACGCCACCTTCACGTTCTTCGAGAACGTGCTGGACGAGGTGATGGCGCTGTTCCCGTCCACCTACATCCACCTGGGCGGCGACGAGGCGGTGAAGGACCAGTGGAAAGCCTCGCCCAAGGTCCAGGCCCAGATCAAGGCGCTGGGCCTGAAGGACGAGGCGGCGCTGCAGGGCTGGTTCGTCCAGCGGCTGGAGAAGCACCTCGCCGCCAAGGGCCGCCGGCTGATCGGCTGGGACGAGATCCTGGAAGGCGAGCTGCCGGCCAACGCGACGATCATGTCCTGGCGCGGCCTGGATGGCGGGCTGGCCGCCGCGCGCGCGGGCCACGACGCGGTGTTGTCGCCGGCGCCGCTGCTCTATTTCGACAACCGCCAGTCGCGCAGCGTGCAGGAGCCGCCGGGCCGTGGCTGGGTGGTGCGGCTGCAGGATGTCTACGCCTTCGACCCCGCGCCGCCGCAGCTCAAGCCCGAGGAGCAGCGCCACATCCTGGGGCTCCAAGGAAACCTCTGGACCGAGCATGTGCGCACCGAGGCGCGGTTCGCCCACATGGCCTTCCCGCGCGCGCTGGCGGTGGCCGAATTGGGCTGGTCGCCGGCCGGGCGCAAGGACTGGCCCGACTTCTCCAAGCGCGCCCAGGCCGACGTGGCGCGGCTGAACCGGATGGGCTTCCCGGCCGCCGACAGCGCCTGGCGGACCGATCCGCCGCCCAACCCCCTGCGCCGTGAGAGCCGCGAGCTCGCCACCTGCGCCAACGGCCTGACGCTCGCGCTGGAGGATGATGCGCCGGTGCGCGGCGAGCGGGCGATCTTCCTCACCGACATCATGAACCCCTGCTGGAGCTGGCCGGCCGCCGACCTCACCGGCGTGACCGCGCTGAAGGTCGCGGTGGGCGCCGTGCCGTTCAACTTCCAGATCGGCGCCGACGTGAAGAAGATCCCGCTGCAGCAGCCCAAGTCCGCCGCCGGCGACCTGGAGGTCCGCCTGGACGGCTGCAAGGGCGAGCCCGTGGCGGTGCTGCCGCTGGACGCGGCGGCGAAGAACCCCGAGCTCACGACCCTGACCGTGCCCGTGGCCGCGAGCGGCGCACACGACTTGTGCCTGAGCTTCGCGCGCGCCAGCGTGGACCCGATCTGGGCGGTGGGAGCCGTGGAGCTGGTGAAGGACGGGACCCGATGAAGGCGGCCTCGGTCTCGGCGGCGGCCGACGAGCTGCTGGTGCTGGAGGCGCCGATCGCCGGCTGGGCTGCGCCGCTGGACGAGGTCCCCGACCCGGTGTTCGGCGAGCGGATGCTGGGCGACGGCCTGGCCATCGACCCTTTAGACGAGCGGCTCTGCGCGCCCTGCGACGGGGTGGTGATCGCCCTGCCGGCCAGCCGCCACGCGGTGACGATCCGCGCGGCCAACGGCGCCGAGATCCTGATGCACCTGGGGCTGGAGACCGTGGCGCTGGCGGGCGAGGGGTTCACGGCGCACGTAGCCGAGGGCCAGGCCGTGCGACGCGGCGACCTGTTGCTCAGCTTCGACATGGACGCGGTGGCGCGCCGGGCGAAGAGCCTGATCACGCCCATCGTGGTGACGACCGGCGAGGCGTTCGAGATCGTCAGCCGGGTGACGGGCCGCGAGGTGGCGCCCGGCGATCCGGTGATGGAGCTGCGGCCGCTCGCGCGTGCGGCGGTGCCCCGCGAGGCCGCCGGACCGGTGGCGGAGGGCGAGGTCACCGTCGACCTGCCGCACGGCCTGCACGCCCGGCCGGCCGCGCGGCTGGCGGCGGCGTTGAAGGCTTTCGACGCGCGGGTCGAGTTGCGGCTGGACGGCGGCCGCGCCGATCTGCGCAGCGCCGTGGCGGTGATGGCGCTGGGCGCGACGGCGGGCCGGGTGCTGACCGTGCGCGCCGAGGGTCGCGAAGCCGTGGCGGCGCTGGAAGCCGTGCGCAAGACGCTCGCCGAACTGGCGCGTGACGAGGCCGCCCATCCCGATCCGGCGCCCAAACCCGCGCCGGTCGCGCCCGTGTTGGCCGAGGCCCCGCCGGGCGCGCTGCGGGGCGTCCGCGCTGCGCCGGGGCTGGCCATCGGGGTGCTGATGAAGCTGCACGCCGCCGATCCGGTGGTGAAGGTCGAGGCCGAGGCGCCCGACGTCGAGCGCCGGCGGCTGGCTGAGGCCCTGCGGCAGGTCGAAGGCGCGGTGCGCGCCCAGGCGGCCGGCGGCGACGCGCACCGGCGCGGCATCCTGGCGGCGCACGAAGCCTTCCTGGCCGATCCCGAACTGCGCGGCGCGGCCGAACAGGCGATCGCCGCCGGACGCAGCGCCGGCGTCGCCTGGCGCGAGGCGGTGGAGGCCCAGGTGGCCGTGCTGCGCGGCCTCGCCGACGTCCGCCTGGCCCAGCGGGCCGACGACCTGGTCGACCTGGAGCGGCAGGTGCTGCTGGCCCTGTCCGGCGAGACGGTGGCCGCGCCGATGCTGCCGCACGGCGCCATCGTGGTGGCCGACGAACTGCTGCCCTCGCAGTTGCTGGCGCTGGAGGGGACCGAGCTGGGCGGCATCTGCACCGCGCGGGGCGGGGCGACCTCGCACGCGGCGATCCTGGCGGCGGCCATGGGCGTGCCGGCGCTGTGCGCCATGGGGCCGGCGCTGCTGGAGACCCGGCGCGGGGTGACCGCCATCCTCGACGCCGACGCCGGCCTGCTGCACATCTCGCCCGGACCCGAGGCCCTGGCCCAGGCGCAGGGCGACCTCGCCCGCCGCGCCGAACGCCGACGCCGCGAGCACGAGGCCGCCCGGGACCCGGCCCGGCTGGCGGACGGGACCCGCATCGAGGTGTTCGCCAATCTGGGCGCGGCCTCCGAGGCGGCGGGCGCTGCGGCTCTCGGCGCCGAGGGCTGCGGCCTCTTCCGCACCGAGTTCCTCTATCTCGACCGCACGACGGCCCCGACCGCCGACGAGCAACAAGCGAGCTATCAGGCCGCCGCAGACGGTTTGGGCGACCGGCCTCTGACGATCCGCACCCTGGACGCGGGCGGCGACAAGCCGCTGGCCTTCGCACCCGCGCCGCACGAGCCGAACCCGGCGCTGGGCCTGCGCGGCCTGCGCGCCAGCCTGCGCCAGCCCGAGCTGTTCCGCGCCCAGATCGCCGCGATCCTGCGGGTGACCGGTCCGGGCGAGCGGCGCGTCCTGCTGCCCATGGTCACCGACCTGGCCGACCTGCGCGCCGCCCGCGGCCTCCTCGCCGAGGTGGCGCAGGAGGTGGGCGTGGCGCCCGCGAAACTGGGCGTGATGATCGAGACGCCGGCCTCGGCGCTGATGGCCGACCAGCTGGCTCGCGAGGCCGACTTCCTGTCGGTCGGCACCAACGACCTGACCCAGTACGTGCTGGCCATGGACCGCGAGCATCCCGAGCTGGCGAGCCGCCTCGACGGCCTGCACCCGGCGGTGCTGCGGCTGGTGGAGATCGCCGCGCGCGCCGCGGCCGAGGCCGGCAAGCCGATCAGCGTGTGCGGCGGCCTGGCCTCCGATCCGCTGGCGGCGCCGGTGCTCGTCGGCCTGGGCGTGGGCTGCCTGTCGGCCGCGCCGGCCGCCACGCCCGGCCTGAAACGCCGACTGCGCGAGCTCACCCTGGAACAATGCCGGGCCGCGGCGACGGCGGCGCTGGCGCTGGCCTCGGCCGAGGAGGTGCGCGCCACGCTGCTCGAACGCCTGCCTGCTGGAGACCTGCCATGAAGCTGTCGCTGGGATCGCTGCAGCAGCTCGGCCGCGCGTTGATGCTGCCCATCGCGGTGCTGCCGGTGGCGGCGCTGATGCTGCGGCTGGGCCAGCCCGACCTCCTGGGCGCGCCCGCCCTGGCCGGGATCGCCGGCGGGGCCTTTGGCGCTCTGGCGCAGGTGTTCGCCGCGGCGGGCGGGGCGGTCTTCGGCCACCTGGGCCTGATCTTCGCGGTCGGCGTGGCCGTCGGCCTGGCGCGCGAGAACCACGGCGCCGCGGGCCTGGCGGGCGTCGTCTGCTACCTCGTCGCCACCGAGGGCGCGAAGGCGCTGCTGCAGGTTCCGCCCGACGTGGCCGCCAAGGCCGCCGAGGGGGCGAAAGAGCTCGCGGCGGGCGCGTGGCGCGAGAAGGAGATCGGCAAGCTGGGCATCCCCGCCGGCATCCTGTCGGGCGTGATCTCGGGCGTGGCCTACAACCGCTATTCCGACATCCGCCTGCCCGAGTACCTGGCCTTCTTCGGCGGCCGCCGCTTCGTGCCCATCGTCTGCGGCCTGGCCGGCGTGGTGCTGGCGCTGGTGTTCGGCCTGGCGTGGCCAGGCCTGGAGCGCGGCATGGACGGCCTCAGCGCCGGCATCCTGGGCCTGGGGCCGGTGGGCCTCTTCCTCTACGGCGCGCTGAACCGGCTGCTGATCGTCACCGGCCTGCACCACATCCTGAACAACCTAGCCTGGTTCCTCATCGGCGACTTCAACGGCGTGACCGGCGACCTCAACCGCTTCGCCGCGGGCGACCCGACGGCCGGGGCGTTCATGAGCGGCTTTTTCCCGGTGATGATGTTCGGCCTGCCCGCCGCGTGCCTGGCCATGTACCACGCCGCCCGGCCCGAGCGGCGCAAGGCGGTGGGCGGCATGCTGGTCTCGCTGGCCCTGACCTCGTTCCTGACCGGCGTCACCGAGCCCATCGAGTTCAGCTTCATGTTCCTGGCGCCGGCGCTGTACGCGATCCACGCGGCGCTGACGGGAGTCGCCATGGCGCTGATGGACCTGTTGCACGTGCGCCTGGGTTTCGGCTTCTCGGCCGGGCTGTTCGACTATGTGCTGAACTTCAACAAGGCGACCCGGCCCTGGCTGCTGCTGCCGATCGGGCTGGCCTATGCGGCGGTCTATTACGCGGTCTTCCGGTTCGCCATCGTACGGTTCGACCTGAAGACGCCGGGCCGCGAGGCCGAGGGCGCGCAGGCCGTGGTCCAGGCCGCGCCGGTGGCCGTGGGCGCGCGGGGCCCGGCCTTCGCCCGCGCGCTGGGCGGGGCTGCGAACCTCCTGAAGGTGGACGCCTGCACCACGCGGCTGCGGCTCGAGGTGCGCGACCAGGCGGCGGTGGACGAGGCGGCGCTCCGGGCGCTGGGCGCGCGCGGGCTGGTGCGGCCGAGTGCGACCGCGCTGCAGGTGGTGCTGGGACCGCACGCCGACCAGGTGGCCGGCGAGGTGCGCGCGGCGCTGCAGGCCGGGGAGCGCGGTGGCGATGGCGTCGGGCTGGCGGCCCTGCTCGGCGGGTTGCGGCCGCGCGCGCTGGAGCTGCGCGGCCAGCGCCTGCTGCTGACGATCGGCGAGGCCGTGGCCGTGGACGCCGACGCCCTGCGGCAGGGCGGGGCGCGCGGCGTCTGGCGCAGCGGCGCGCATCTGCACGTGCTCTGCGGCCCTCAGGCGGGCGCGGTGGCGCGATCGCTGGCGGCCGACTTGGGCCTGCCGCCGAGCTAGTGCCTGAAGAGGCCCTTCAGGGCGTGGCCCAGGCGGTCCATGACGCCCGCGTCGCCCGACTCGACCGCCGCAGCGCGCGCCTCGGCATGGGTGCCGAACGGCCCCACCGCGTGTCCATCGGGTTTGCGGGAATAGTACCAGCCTGGCGGCGTGAAACCGTGTCCGAGATCCTCGGCCACCTTGAAGACCTGGCGGCGCGTCCCGCCCGCTTCACTGAACGTCGCAATCCTACTCATGTCGACACCCCCCGCGTTAACCATAAGCTCTGCCATGCCGGGTTCAAGAACGGGCGTCGGGAACTCGACGAAAAAAGGTGATCGGCCGCACCCTCTGGTGGGTTGGGGCTGGGGAGTCTGCAACCTTGGCGCGGATCGCTTCCCTGTGAAATAAGCCCCTTGATCAACTCATAGCTCTGTGGTTATACGTTAACTCATAGCCAGGGAGTTATCAGTCGCCGATGTCGACGGCCCAAGACATGCTCTTCCGGACGCTCGCCGATCCCACCCGCAGGGCGATCTTCGAGCGCCTGTGCCGGCAGGGCGAGCAGACGGTGGGGGCGCTGACGGCCCAAGCCGGCGTCTCGCAGCCGGCGGTCTCCAAGCACCTCGGGGTGCTGAAGCAGGCCGGCCTGGTGCGCGACCGGCACGAGGGCCGCCAGACGCACTATTCGGCCCAGCTCGCCGCCCTGGTGCCGCTGGCCGACTGGACGCGCGAGATGGCCGGCTTCTGGGAGAAGAAGTTCGACGACCTGGGGGAGTTGCTGACGAGGATGGATCAATGACCGACGCTTCCACTGAAACCCGCTCCGTCGTCGTCGAGCGCGAGTTCCCGCACCCGCCGGACCGCCTCTGGCGCGCGCTGACCCAGCCGCACCTGATGGCCGAGTGGCTGATGAAGAACGACTTCGCCCCGCAGGTAGGCCACCGCTTCAACCTGACCGGCGAGTGGGGCGGGGTGCTGGACTGCGAGGTGCTGACCGTCGAGCCGAACCGGACGCTGGCCTACACCTGGGATTTCGCGAACGACAACCCGGACTTCGCGCTGAAGAGCACCGTGACCTTCACCCTGACGCCCACGGTCGGCGGCACGCACCTGCGCATGGAGCAGGAGGGCTTCCGGCCCACGCAGAAGCAGGCCTACGGCGGCGCCCACGCCGGTTGGAAGCAGTTCCTCACCAACCTGGAACGGCTGCTGGACCGCGCGGACTGAGACACCCTTAGGAGGAAATCCCCATGAACGCCCTGATCCGGCAGACCCATCGTTGGGTGTCCATCGCCTTCGTGGCCGTGGTCGTCGCCATCTTCGTCACGCTCGGGACCGGCAACCAGCCGCAGCAGTGGGTCTACTACGTGCCGCTGGCGCCCTTGGCGTTCCTGGCGCTGACGGGGCTCTACATGTTCGTGCTGCCCTACCTGGGCCGGCGGCGGGGCTAGGCCGATGGCCAAGGCGCCCGTGCTGCTCTCCGGCGGCAATCCGCAGATCGCCAAGGGCTACGGCGAGGGGCCGGTGCAGGCCTATATCGCCGCGACGCCGGGCTGGAAGCAGGACGTGTGCCGCCGGCTGGACGCCCTCATCACGGCCGCGCTCCCGGAGGTCTGCAAGGCGGTGAAGTGGAACTCGCCGTTCTACGGCGTGGAGCGCGACGTCTGGTTCGCCAGCCTCCACGGCTTCGACCGCTACGTGAAGGTGACCTTCTTCCGCGGCGCGCGGCTGGACCCGGTCCCGCCCGTGGCGTCCAAGGTGAAGGACACCCGCTATTTCCATGTCCACGAGGACGACACGCTCGACGAGGCCCGGTTCACCGACTGGGTGCGGCAGGCCAGCCGGCTGCCCGGCGAGCACATGTGAACGACGAGAAGGCTTGAACCATGATCAAGGACGACGGGCTCAACACCGACAGCGGCCGCTCGGCCTCCGAGCTGATCGACGCCCGCATCGAGAACCTGGGCGACTGGCGCGGCGAGACCCTGGGCCGCGTCCGCGCGCTGATCCGGGCCGCCGATCCCGAGGTCGTCGAGGAGTGGAAGTGGCGGGGCGTTCCCGTGTGGTCGCACGCCGGCATCCTCTGCACCGGCGAGACCTATAAGGACGTCGTGAAGCTGACCTTCGCCAAGGGCGCCTCGCTGCCGGATCCGAAGGGCCTGTTCAACTCCAGCCTGGACGGCAACACCCGCCGCGCCATCGACATCCGCCAGGGCGAGAAGATCGACGAGGCGGCGCTGAAGGCCCTGATCCGCGCGGCGGTCGAGCTGAACGCGATCAAGACGCCCGCGCGCCGGAAGGCGTAGCCCTACCGGAACGAGAGCCCCTCGAACTGGCCCGAGGTCCGCCACGCGTCGATGTAGCGGAAGTAGGCCGACGGTCCGGCCGGATAGCCCACGTTGAGCTTCGCGGCCGGGCCGGGGTCCTGGCCCTCGTTGTTGTAGTAGCCGGGCGTGCAGTCGGCCGCGCCCATCATCATGCGGCCCGGGCCCTTCAGCAGCAGCTCGACCCAGGCGTCCTGCGCCTCCTGGGTGACCTCGACCTCCTTCGCGCCGGTGTCGAGGGCGTGCTTGACGACCGCGGCGATGGTCTTGCCGCCCTCGGTGAGGTTGTGCGGCACGTTCGAGATCAGGTTCGCGCCCTGGGTGGGCTGGACGAAGAAGAGGTTGGGGAAGCCGCGCACGTGGATGCCGTGCTTGGTCTTCATGCCCTCGGCCCAGGCGTCGGAGAGCTTCAGGCCGTCGCGGCCCGACACGTCGAAGCCGGCGCGGCGCTTGTACTCGGTGCCGACCTCGAAGCCCGAGGCGTAGATGATGCAGTCGACTTCGTACTCGACGCCGCCGACCACCAGGCCCTTGTCCGTGATCCGCTCCACGCCCCGGCCGTCGGTGTCGACCAGCGTGACGTTCGGGTTGTTGAAGGCCTGCAGGTAGGCGTCGTGGAAGCATGGGCGCTTGCAGAGCTGGCGGTACCAGGCCTTGAGGCTCTGGGCGGTGGCTTCGTCCTTCACGACGGTGTCCACGCGGGCGCGGATCTCCTCCATCTTCTCGAAGTCGGAGGTCTCGAAGGCGGCCAGCATGCCCAGCGGGTTGCGCTGCTCGGGCGGCAGGTTTGCGATCTTGGCGCGGATGCGGCGCGACAGGTCGGTCCAGCCGTCCTGCACCAGGTCCTCGGTGGCGTTGCCCATGGCCTGGTTGTCGGTGAAGTTCTCCAGCCAGCGCTGCTGCCAGCCCTCGGTGGCGATGCCCGAGAACCAGTCCGGGTCGATGGGCGCATTGGCGCGCACGTCGATGGACGACGGCGTACGCTGGAAGACCAGCAGCTGCTTCGCGGTCTTGGCCAGGTGCGGCACGGCCTGCACCGAGGTGGCGCCGGTGCCGATGATCGCCACACGCTTGTCGCGCAGCTTCTCCATCAGCCCGCCGGTCGGGTCGCCGCCGGTATAGGCATAGTCCCAGCGGCTGGTGTGGAAGCTGTGGCCCTTGAAGTCCTCGATGCCCGGGATGCCCGGTAGCTTCGGCACGTGGAGAGGGCCGGTGCCCAGGCCGATGAAGCTGGCCATGAAGCGGTCGCCGCGGTTCGTCGAGATCACCCAGCGCTTGTTGGCGTCGTCCCAGGCGAGGTCGGTGACCTCGGTGTGGAACAGCGCGTTGTCGTAGAGGCCGAACTGCCGGCCGATGCGCTGGCACTGGGCCAGGATCTCGGGCGCGTGGGCGTACTTCTCGGTCGGCATGTGCCCGGTCTCTTCGAGCAGGGGCATGTAGACCATCGAGGCGGTGTCGCACTGGGCGCCCGGGTAGCGGTTCCAGTACCAGGTGCCGCCGAAGTCGCCGCCCTTCTCGACGATGCGCACGTCGGTGACGCCGGCCTCGGCCAGCCGCGCGCCGGTGACCAGGCCCGCGAAGCCGCCGCCGACGAAGGCGAAGGTGACGTGGTCGGTCTTGGCCTCGCGCTCGACGAAGGGCGTGTAGGGGTCGTCGAGGTAGTGGGCGAGGTGACTGCCCTTCAGCTCCAGGTACTGGGCGTTGCCGTCGGCCCGCAGGCGCTTGTCGCGCTCGGCGCGGTACTTGGCGAGCAGGGCGTCCTTGTCGATGACGCGCGCGGCCTGGGGCTGGTTTCCGTCCATGTCGTCGCAAATCCGGATGCTGGAGACTGTCGAGGCTGACTGTACCGGTCCTTCGAAACCGGCGCCAGCGCGAGAGATCGCGTACCTGCTATTCGGTTTTGCATGTCAGACGGCCGCCTGCCCATGCGGCATCATCGTACCGCACGCTCAAATCGAGCTTAAGCGGCCGATCTCGGCGCGCCACGGCCCAGGCGCGGCTCGGTCCCGGCCAGGATGCGCTGTACGTTGGCGCGGTGGCGCAAGACCACATAGGCGCCGCCGGCGATCACCAGCAGCCGATAGGGCAGGGGCTGGTCCAGCACGCAGACGAGGACGATGGCCGTCACGGCCGCGAGGATCGAGCCCAGCGAGACCATCCGGAAGACCGCCACCGCCAGGGCGAAGACCGCCAGGCCGCCCAGGCCAACGGGCCACGCCATGGCCAGCAGCACGCCCAGCCCCGCCGCCACCGACTTGCCGCCGCCGAAGCCCAGCCAGATCGAGCGGCTGTGCCCCACGATCGCGGCGAGGCCGGCCAGGCCGACCGCCCAGGGCGCCCAGGGCGCCCAGGTCGCGAGACCGGGGCCCGACGGCGGCGTTGCCCAGGGCAGGCCGTAGAACCAGGGATAGAACCACAGCGCGAAGAGGACGGCGGCCGCGCCCTTCAGCACGTCGACCAGCAGCACCGCGAGCGCGGGCCATGGCCCCAGGGTGCGCAGCACGTTGGTGGCGCCGGTGGAGCCCGAGCCCTCCTTCCGCAGGTCGACGCCCTTCAGCAGCCGGCCCGCCAGGTAGCCCGTGGGCGTGGTGCCGAGAAGATAGGCGACCGCCAGCACGACGGCGTTCGCGATCCAGAAGGTCATGGGGGTCACCTCGACGCTCGGCGCAATGGAGCGTCGCGGCGGCGGCGGGTCAATCGCCGGCGGTTCAGGAGACGCGGCGCCGGCGTCCGCCGCCTTCGCCCGCGGCCATCTCCTGCACCATGGTCTTGGGCAGGGCGGCCAGCTCCAGGTAGCCGGCCTTGGCGCGGTCCAGCCAGTCGAAGCGCTGGTTGGCGCGGCGCTGGAAATCCGCCGGGCCGATGCGGCCGCCGATGGTGAGGCCGGCCGCCGCCACCGGCTGGGGCTCGCGCAGCAGGTTGTAGGGCGCGGCGCCGTCGAGGCTCTGGCCGCCGCCGGAACCGCCCGGGCCGCCTCCGGGCGGACGGCGTCCGCGGCCACCGCCCGGCGGGCCGCCCTGGGGCGGGCCGTCCATGCCGCCCATGCCCCCCATCCCGCCGCCGCCCATCTGGTACTTGACCAGGATCAGGGGCGTCTCGGCCGCGCCCATCCGCGCGCCGCGCAGGATCTCGGGCGCCAGGACGTTCTCGTAGTAGCGCACCTCTGGGCCGTCGATCTGGCCGTCCTGGTTGCGGTCCAGCACCTTGAAGAAGCGCATGGCGTCGGCGACGAACTCCGTCCGGTCGAGCCGGCCGTCGTGGTTGGCGTCGGCCTGGGCGAACCAGTCCGCGACGGGGTAGGGCGCGCCCGGCGGTGCGCGGAACGGCTCGCCCGCCGGGCTGATGAACAGCGCAGCGTGGCCCGCGCCCGGCGGCCCCCCGTGAGGCGGCGGACCACCCTGAAAGCGGCCGCCGTGTCCGGGCGGAGGCCCCTTGGGCTCCGACGCGCAGGCGCTCACCGCGAGCAGGAGCGCCAGCGGCAGCAGGCGGTGGATCGGGCGCATGGCGTGGGTCCGGGGCTGGCGTCGCGCGCGGGGATTGGCAGCGCTTTCCCGCCCCTGAGTGACCGCCCGCGATGTTGGATTTGCGGCCCTTCCCGTCGCGTTCGTTTCACCACGGTTTCAGTCGGTCGAAGTGTTGCAGCTGGGCGGGCTCGGGTGACATCCGGCTGAAATCAAGGCGTCCGACCTACAGTTATTATGAGACGTATAAGAAATAGTCTCATCGAAGGTGCGGCCCTGCTCACCGTCTGCCTCCTGAACATCGCCCAGTGGCACCAGGCCCTGCACGTGCTGCCTATCGCGGCGGCCCTAGCCCGCCGGGGCGACGTCGACGTCCACGTGGCCGTGGCGCGGCCGTCGTCCATCGCCCCGGCCCGGGCGCTGTGCGAGGCGCTGGGTGCGACCGGCGTCCGCTTCCGGGCGCTATGGCCCAAGCCGTTCGAGGCCCTGGTCGCGCCCGCCGACCATCCGCCGAAGCGGCTGATGCTGGCGGCCGCCGCGCCGTTCCTGGCCCGCTGCGACGCGCTGGTGGCGCCCGAACGGACGTCGCTGTTCCTGAAGCGGATCGGCGTGCGCCGGCCGCTGATGATCCACTCCGACCACGGCGCCGGCGACCGCGCGGTGGGCTACGAGCCGCGCATCGCCCAGTTCGACTTCGCGCTGCTGGCCGGCGCCAAGCAGGAGGCGCGCATGCTGCGGGAGCGCCTGATCCAGCCGGGCCGCTACCGGATCGTCGGCTATCCCAAGTTCGAGGCCGCCCGGGCGAGCCGCGAGGGGGAGGGGCGGCTGTTCCCGGCCGCGCGGCCGACGGTGCTCTACAACCCTCACTTCGATCCCGAACTGGGCTCGTGGGACCGGCGCGGACTGGAGGTGCTGCAGGCCTTCGCCGGCCAGCGCCGCTTCAACCTGATCTTCGCGCCGCACCTGCGGCTGGCCCAGCGGGTGCGGGGCCTGGCGGACCAGGTCGCGACGTTCGCCGCCCTGCCGCACATCCACGTCGACCTGGGCGGACCGCGGAGCTGCGACATGACCTATGTGCGCGCCGCCGACGTCTATCTCGGCGACGTCAGCAGCCAGGTCTATGAGTTCATCGCCCGGCCGCGGCCCTGCGCCTTCCTCGACGCCGGCGGAGTGCTGGATCCGCACGACCCGAACACGGCGCACGCGCGCCTCGGCCCCATCGGACGCGAGGGCGGCGGCGTCCTGGCGTTGGTGGACGAGGCGGTCCAGACCTTCGGCGCCTACCACGCCCGCCAGCTCGCGGCGTTCGGGGACACCTTCGACCTCGCCGAGCGCTCGTGCTCGGAACGCGCCGCCGAGGCGGTGGTCGACGCTGTGGCCCAGGCCCGTCGCCTGCGCCGCCCGTCGCCGCTCGGCCGGCCGGTGTTCGCGCGGGAGCCGGCGTCCTGAGGCCGCCCGCCTATCCGCCCTGGGCGCGGGACGTGCTGAAGGGCCTGCTCGGCGTGCGGCTGAACGGCGACGTCCCCGAGCGGCTGTGCGACCTGGGCTTGCGGCCGGCCCTCGGGCCGCGACGCCAGCGACGGCTGGAGCTGTTCCACGGTCACCGCCTGCTGTTCATCCACGTGCCGAAGACGGCGGGCATGGCGGTCAGCCAGGCCGTCTATGGCGAACAGGTGCACCATGCCTCGATCCGCTACTACCGCACCGTGGCGCCCGAGCTCGCGGAGGCCTGTCCGACGTTCGCGGTGGTGCGCGATCCGATCGACCGCTTCCGCTCGGCCTTCGCCTATGCGCAGGGCGACGGCAGTTGCGACAACGACGTGTCCGAGCCGTTCCGGCCGCTCTACCGCGCGTTCCGCGACGTGGACGACGCGCTGGACCACCTGGAGACGGCGTCCTGGCCCTATGGCGTGGACCACATCTTCCGGCCGCAGTCGTGGTACCTCACCGACCGCGACGGCGCGATCGCGGTCGACCACCTGGTGACGATGCCGAACCTGGCCCAGGCGCTGACGGCGCTCGCGCCCTGGGCGCCGCCGCTGCTGCAGGTCAACCGCTCGACGGTCGAGAAGCCGCGGCTGACCTCGCGCCAGGAATGGCGGCTGCGCTACCTGTACGCCTCCGACCTGCCGCTGGCGCACCTGGCGCACGCCTCGACGGCCGCGATATTCGCCCGGCGGCGACCCGGCGCTTGATCGTCAGGTCAGGAAGTCGATCAGCGACGTCTGCTTGAAGGACTGGAAGACATAGGCCGCGGCCTGGACCGAGAGCTGGGCCTGTTCCAGCTCGGCCGAGGCCTGGGCGAGGTCGGCGTCGGTGATGCCGCCGATCATGCCGGTGATCGAGGTCTGGCGGCTCTCAAGGTCGGTGGTCACGGTGTCCAGGCGGGCCTGGTTCGTGCCGTTGCGGGCGACGTTCAGGTTCAGGTCCTGGCCGATCTGGCTCCAGCTCGAGAGCTGGCCTTCGAGGAACGACTGCTGGGCGGGGGTGAGTTCGCCCGTGAAGGGACCGTTCGGCCCCTCGTTGAACGCCTGGAAGGCCTTCAGCGCCGTCATCATGTCGGTCCCGACGTCGTCGGCGCGGAAGCCGGTCGTCAGGGTGGTGGCGTCATCGACCTTCGAGGTCACGGCGTAGTCGTCGTTCTTGAAGAAGTCCGAGATCGTCGTGCCGCCGGCCGTCAGGTCGGAGAGGCTGGTCGCCGTCACGGGACGGGTGTTCACCTGGCCGCCCGCGAACAGGTACTTGCCGTCGTAGGTGGCGTTGAGGCCGGCCACGGCGGTGCTCATCTGGCCCTGGATGTCCGAGACCAGGGTGTCGGCCCGGCCGCTGGCCAGGGCCTCGGTCATCAGCTGGCGGATCTGGGCGGCGGCGCCCGAGACGCGGCCGAGGTTGGTGTCCTGGGCGTCCAGCTTGGCCGACAGGGCCTGGCTCTTGTCCTGGTAGGTGGCGACCTGGCTCTGCAGCGACCGCGCGGCGGTCAGGAACTCGGCGTTGTTCGCATAGTCCTTGAGGTCCTGGCCGTTGCGCTGGGTCGACAGCTTTTGGCCGGCCGCGGCCTGCGCCGCCTGGGCGGTCTTCAGGTTGGCGAGCATGCTGGCGTAGGAGCCGGCGGTGGTGACGCGGGTGACCATGGTGCGGCTCCTCAGACGATCTTGAACAGGTCGTCGAACATTTCGCTGATCGCCTGGATCAGCTTGGCCGAGGCGGCGTAGGCCTGCTGGTAGGTGGTGAGGTTCACCAGCTCCTCGTCCAGGTTCACGCCCTCGGCCGACTGGCGGCGCGCAGTGGCCTGCGAGGCGACGGCTTCCGACGATTCCGCCCGGCTCTCGGCGGTGGCGGCGGCCCGGCCGACCGCGCCGCCGAACTGGGCGGCATAGTCGGAGAGTGTGGTGCTCAGGGCGCCCAGGTCGCCGGCGGCGGGGAAGTCGATCTTCACCTCGCCGGCCGCGGCCAAGGCCTGCGCCCCGCTGCCGTCGCCCGGCGCCACCGAGACCGCGCCGACCGCGGCCGAAGCGTTCACCTTGCCGGCGGCGAGCTGCTTCGGATCGGCGGCGATGTCGGACCGCACCTGGTAGCCGCCCGCCCCGTCGGACACGACGAGGTCGTTCAAGCCGAACGTATGCGAGAAGCCGCGGCCGTCCTTGGCCGACGTGCCCTCGTCGATGGCCACGCCCGCGCCGCCGGTCGCGTTCAGGCTCAGCTTGCCGTCGGTGAAGCTCGCCGAACCGGCCGAGCCCAGCGCCGTGTTGAGCTGATCGAGGAAGTCGGCCGGGGTGAACGCGACGCCCGCGGCGCCGTCGACCGAGATGGTCCCGGCGTCGAAATCGATGTCGATCGTCCGCGTCGTGGTGTTGGCCGTGCGGTCCACGAGCACGACGCTGGCCGAGCCGGTGAAGCCGGTGACGGCGGTCGGCAGGTCCACGCCCATGTCGCGGCCCGTCAGCGTGGCGGGGGGCGGCACGGCGGTGGAATCGTTGTGGGCGGCGTTGAGCTGGTCAGCCGTGCTGGCGGTGAAGGCGTTCAGCTGGTCGACCAGCCCCGGCAGGTCGTCGTCGCGCAGGTCGATCAGGCCGCGCAGCACGCCGCTGGACACCTGCATCGGCTGCGAGGTGGGCGAGCCGTCCGGCTGGACGGTGACGTGGTCGGTAGCGTTGGCGTCGTAGGTCAGCTTCGCTGCCCCGTCGCCGGCCAGCAGGACACCGGCGCCCGAGCGAACGTCGACCCCGCCCGACGAGCGAGCCGAGAGCTTCACGTCCATCAGGCCGGCGAGTTCGTCGATCAGTTGGCTCTGCAGGTTCTCCGAACCAGTGGTGTCGGCGCCCGACGCCTTGGCGCGGCCGATGTCGCCGTTCAGGCCGGCGATCTGGTCCAGCAGCGAATTGGCCCGGTCGACGGTGGCCGAGGCCTGGCTGTCGACCGACCGCTGCATGCCGGCGAGCTGGTCGCCGATGCGGTCGGCGGCGGTGAAGAAGTCCTGGATCTCGGAGGTCGCCTGGCTGCGCAGCAGCGACGAGCTCGGGTCGTCAGCCAGGCTCTGGAAGGCGCCGAGGATGCCGTCCAGGCCGCTGAAGAAGCCGGTGTCGGAGGCGGGGTCGCCGAACAGGCTCTGGGCGCTGTCGAGCTGCTCCGAGACCGTCGACCAGCGCTCGGCGTCGGCGCTGGCGGTCAGCGAGGCGGACTGCAGGTACTGGTCCGCGGCGCGCTTGATGCCGGTGACCTCGACGCCCGCGCCGGCGCCGCCCAGCACCAGCTGCTGCTGGCTGACGAGCTTCCGGACGTACCCGGCTGTGTTTACGTTTGCGATGTTGTCGGAGACCACGCCGACGGTCGTCTGGGCGGCCTGCAGGCCCGAACTCGCGCTGCGCAGGGCGGCGGTGAGCGACACGATTCAGGCCTCCGCCCGGCAAGAATTGACCGGCGACCCGGCGAAAATTGCCGGGTGGAGGGCGCGCGAAGGCGGCGTCGACACAGGTGGCCGCGACGAGAACATGCAGGGCGCTCCGCAGAGGCGTGGACTTCAGTCCCGGGGTCGCAAGAGCTGCGCCATATGCGGCCTAGGGATGGATACGCAGCGCCTGGGCGACAAAATGCGCCGTTAATTTATATGGTTAATCAGAGAATATTCAAAAATAGTTCAGTTAAAACTGTTGTCGACCGACGGTGCGTAGCTAGCGTGGCGGCGAGAGGGGCCGGCGCCGACGAGGCGCCTTCGGTCAGCAACCGGGGCCGGCGGTGCGGCGGCGGAGGCTGCAGATTTTTCCCGGGCCGGCCGTCGCGCCTTCGCATTGAGGGATCGTGCGCCTGGCGCGTCGGAAGCTGCAGCGTCCGGGCCGATCCGGCGAACACAAGGGCGCGGGGAGAGGAGACTTGCGGGTTCACCGCGCGGGCGCGACGGCGGCGCTCTGCATCACCCTCATCGCGCTCTGCGCCGGGCCGGCGGCCGCGGCGTGCCGCGGCGCGGAGGGCCATGCCGCCGACTTCGGCGGGCAGCGCGTCTTCCTGTGGTCGCCCCAGCCGCTGGCGGCGGCCAAGGCCGGCGGCGCGGGGGCGGCGCGGCGGGCGATCCTGGCGCGGGCCGACGCGGCGCTGGCCGGGCCCGACTACACGGTGACCAGCAAGACCCGCACGCCGCCCTCGGGCGACAAGCACGACTACATGAGCATGGGCCCCTACTGGTGGCCCGATCCTGCCCGGCCGGGCGGCGAGCCCTATATCCGCCGCGACGGCGAGGTGAACCCTGAGCGCGACGGCGCGGCCTTCGACGTCACCGCCATGGACCGGATGAGCGCGGCGGTCGAGGCGTTGGCCCTGGCCCACTACCTCACCGACGATCCGCGCTATGCCGCCCGCGCCGCGAAGCTGGTGCGGACCTGGTTCCTGGACGCCGCGACGCGGATGAACCCCAACGCCGACTACGCCCAGGGCGTGCCCGGCCGCACGCCGGGCCGGCAGGAAGGCGTGCTCGACACCTATCGGCTGATCCGGGTGGCGGAGGGCGTGGGGCTGATCCAGCCGGCGGGCGCGCTCTCGGCGCAGGAGATGGCCGGGTTGAAGGCCTGGTTCTCGGCCTATGTGGACTGGATGGCGACCAGCCCGAACGGTCGCGGCGAGGCGGCGGCGCGCAACAACCACGCCCTCTGGTACGACTTGCAACGAGCGCACTTCGCCCTGTTCGCCGACCGCCCGGACGTGGCGCGCGAGATCGCCGCCAAGTTCGGCCCAGACCGGCTGGCGGCCCAGGTCGCGCCGGACGGCTCGCTGCCGGAGGAGCTCACCCGCACCCGCGCGCTGCACTACACGGCCTTCGCCCTGCAGGCGGCGACGGGCGTCGCCGACCTCGGCGCCTGCGTGGGCGTCGACGTCTGGGGCTATGCGACGCAGGACGGGCGCGGCCTGAAGCGCGCCACGGGTTTCCTGGCGGGCTACGCTGGGCGGGAGGGCGAGTTCCCCTATCCCGAGCTCAAGCCGGGCCCCAGCGACGAGATGCTGGAGACCCTGGCCCGCGCGGCCTCGGCCTACCACGACCCGGCGCTCGCCAAGGCCGCTGCGGGCGTCGCCGCGCGCCGTCCCGCGAGCGACCTGCAGCTCACGGTGGTTCGCGATGCGCCCTGACGCCGCTTGGCTTGCCGCCGCCGGAGCGCGCAGCCATCCTGCCCGCGGAGTCGGGGCATGAGGCCGCGTTTGGCGCCGCTGGAAGACAGCCGGGAGACGTTCCTGCGCGAGCTGTCGGCCCGCTACCGGCAGCCCCTGATCGCCTATTTCCAGCGCCGCGTCCGCTCGCGCGAAGAGGCCGAGGACCTGACCCAGGAAGTCTTCCTGCGGCTCTCGCGCCGGCTCGACGTGGAGCAGGTGGACAACGCTGAGGCGTTCCTCTTCCGCACCGCCGTGAACCTGCTGCGCGATCGTTCGCGGCGCGGGAAGACCGCGGCCAGTCACATGGACGAGCTGGCGCATCGCGCGGGGGTTGAGGAACTGTCCCCCGAGCGCGTCGTAGAGAGCAGACAGTCGCTGGCGAGCGTCCTGCGCGCCCTCGACGAACTCGACGAACGCACCCGTGACGCCTTCATCCTCCATCGCCTGGAGGGGATGCGGCACGCCGAGATCGCCAGCCTGTTCGGCGTTTCGGTGAGCTCGGTCGAGAAGTACATCATCAAGGCCATTGCGCATCTGGCGAAGCGCACGGCCGCCCATAGAGCCTGACCGTGTCCGAACCCGATCCGTCCGATCTGCACGAGGAAGCCGCGGCCTGGGTGCTGCGGGCGCCCGACGTGCGCGACGACCCGGCGCTGCGGGCGGCGTTCGAGGCGTGGCGGCGGCAGAGCCCGGCGCATGCGCAGGCCTATGCGGACGCCGCCGGCGTCTGGGACTTCGTCGCCGACCAGGCCGCCGCGCCCGAGCTTCTGCAGCGCCGCCGCGACGCGCTGGACCGCGCCCGCGCCGCCGGCCGCCGGCGCTGGGGCCGGGCGCAGCCCGACCGCCGGATGATCGCCGCCGGCGTCGCCGCGGCGGTCGCCGCTCCGCTGGCGGTGCTGGGCTGGATGCGCTTCCGGGCGCCGGAGGCCCAGGCCTACGCCACCGGCCACGGCGAGCAGCGCACGCTGCTGCTGGCCGACGGCTCGCGGCTGTCGCTGGACGCGCTGACCCGCGTGGAGGTGACGCTGGCGCGCACCGAGCGGCGGATCGAGCTGGTCTCGGGCCGGATGAATATCGAGGTGGCCAAGGACCCCGAGCGGCCGCTGCGGGTGTGGGCCGCTGGCTCCACGGTCACCGCGATCGGCACGGTCTTCACCGTCGAGCGCGGCGCGCAGGCGGTGGTGGTGACGCTGGTCGAGGGCCGGGTCGCGGTGCGTCGCGCCCGGGGCGGGCCGGTGGAGATGCGGCCGGGGCAGGAGCTGACCTTGGCGCCGAACGGCCAGGCCAGCCTGCGCGAGCGGGTCGACACCGAAGAGGCCCTGGCCTGGCGCGAGGGGAAGCTGATCTTCGACGACGAGCCGCTGTCGGCGGCGGCCACGCGGATGAACAACTACGGCGCCCGCCGGATCGTGGTGGAGGGTGCGGCCCAGGACCTGCGGATCAGCGGCGTCTTCCGCGCCGGCGACGTCGAGGCCTTCGTCGGCGCCGTGGAGAGCTATTTCGCGGTGGACGCCACCTGGGACGCGACCACGGTGGTGCTGCGGGCCAAGGCGCCGGCGGTGACCCGGGCGCCGGCCTGACGGCGGGGCGCGAACGAGAAAAGAAACGGCGAAAACGCCGGGGGAGGATGGATGAGGGCCGATCGCGGGGCGAGACGCCGCCACGCGTGGACCGCGAGCGCCGCGGTCGCGGCCGCGCTCGCCTGCGCCGTGGCCCCGGCGGGAAGCTTCGCAGCCGAGGCGCCGGCCCGGACCTTCAATATCCCCGCCCGCGACCTGGCCGACGCGCTGCGGGCGTTCGGCGACGCGTCCGACACCCAGATCCTGTTCTCCAAGCGCCTGGTGGCCGGCCGCCGCAGCCCCGCGGTCCAGGGCCGGTTCTCGGAGGACGAGGCGCTGCGCCGGCTGCTCGCCGACACCGGCCTCACCTGGCGGCGCACCGCGGCCAACGTGATCCTGGTGACCGAGGCCAAGGCCGCCGCCGCGCCGCGCGTGCAGCGCGTCCGGCTGGCCCAGGCGGGCGACGGCTCATCCGGGGTCGTCGCCGCGCCGCTCGCGCCCGCCGTCGTCGAGGAGGTGATCGTCACCTCGGGCAAGCGGCCCGAGCGGGTGCAGGACGTGCCGGCCTCGGTACTGGTGGTGACCGCCGCGGCGCTGGAGCGGGCCAACGTCCGCGACTTCGACGACGTGGTGAGGGTCGCGCCCTCGGTGACCATCACCAAGACCAGCCAGCCCGCCAACAACTCGATCAACATCCGCGGGATCGGCACCTACGCCTTCTCGATCGCCACCGAGCCCAGCGTGGCGGTGGTGATCGACGACATCCCCCAGGCCTTCCAGGCGGCGGCCTTCGCGGCCCTGGTTGACGTCCAGCGGGTCGAGGTGCTGCGCGGGCCGCAGAACACGCTGTTCGGCAAGGCGGCCTCGGCCGGGGTGGTGAGCGTCACGACCCAGCCGGCCAGCGACACCTTCACGGCGCGGATGGACGTGCTGGCGACCGAGGACCACGAGTACCGCCTGGCCGGCACGATCTCGGGCCCGATCACGCAGACGCTGAAGTTCCGGCTGGCGGCCAACTACAGCGACTACCGCGGCAACATCTACAATCTCACCACGCGCGAGTGGCTGAACGGCAATTCCGACACCACCCTGCGCGGCAAGCTGGTGTGGGAGCCGTCAGCCGACTGGTCGGTGACGCTCTCGCCCTACATCATCCGCACGCTGGCCTCGTGTTGCGTCGGCGCCCAGTCGGTGCTCACGCCCGGCGTCACCCTCGGCCGCAACAACATCCCCCAGTCCACGGTGCTGGCGGGGATCACGGTCGGCCCGAACAATCACCGCACGCGGATGGACGTGAACGCCCGCGGCAACGCGCTGGACTACGGCGCGGGCCTGAAGGTCACCCGCCACCTCGGCGACTACACGCTGGACTCCATCTCGTCGTACGACCGCTACGACCTCTACGACCGGCAGGACACCGACTCGACCGACATCGACTTCAGCCAGTTCGCGCCGACGGCGCCGCGCGGCGGGTCGGCCAACGGCGGCTACTTCAAGATCAACTCGATCACCCAGGAGCTGCGCCTGACCTCGCCGGCCGACGGGCGGCTGACGTGGGTGGGCGGGCTCTATTATTCCGAGACCAATTCCGAGCGGTACTTCGTGCGCGGCTCGAACGCCCTGGGCAACTTCAACGGCCTGGCCTCGCTGCCCACCACCAACGGCACCGCCTATTCGGCTTACCTCTCGCGCGCCGAGGCGGTGAACTACGCCGCCTTCGGCCAGGGCGCGTTCGCGGTGACCGACGCCCTCGATGTCCTGGCCGGCCTGCGCGTGAACCGCGAGAAGATCCGCTACACCTTCCTCGACCTGGGCAACCGCGTGACCTACGGCAGCCCCGAGTGCTCGACGGCCAGCCCGACGCTGCCGATCCAGACCTGCAGCAGCGACACCTCGGTCACCGGCCGGGTCGGCCTGCGCTACCGGTTCGGCCCGAACGTGATGGCCTTCGCCACCTATTCGCGCGGCTACAAGGGCCTGGCCTACGACCTCACCAGCACGCTGACGACGCGCAGCCTGCTGACCGCCGGCCCCTTGCGCGGCGTGCCGGTGGCCGACGCCGTGGCCGCCCGCCAGCCGGTGCCGCCCGAGACGGTCGACAACTACGAGGCGGGCTTCAAGGCCAGCTTCTTCGACCGCCGGCTGACCTGGAACGTCACGGCCTTCGACATGATCTTCGAGGGCTTCCAGGCCCAGAGCCGCGACCTGATCACCAACCAGAACGTCCTGAACAGCATCGGCAAGGTCACGTCCTGGGGCGTCGAGACCGAGCTGGCGGCGGTGGTCGGCGAGCACCTGACGCTCAACGCCAGCGGCGCCTACAACAAGGCGACGCTGAAGGACTTCCCGAACGCCAACTGCTACGGCTTCCAGACCGCGGCGCAGGGCTGCGTGGGCGGCCTGCAGGACCTGTCGGGCAAGCCGCTGCCGAACGCGCCGCGGTGGAACGTCAACGTCGGCGGCCAGTACGAGGTCCCGCTGGCCGGCGGCGATCTGCGCGGCTTCGTCCAGGCTACGGCGCGCTGGCAGTCGAAGGTGATCTTCAACCTGCTGCAGGACCCGGACTCCGTGCAGAAGGCCTACGGCACGGTGAACGTCGCCGCCGGCGTGCGCGGCGACCGCTGGAAGGCCAGCGTCTTCGTCAACAACCTCTTCGACGAACGCTTCGCGCTCACCCGGGGCCGCGACGCGCAGTGGAACATCAGCCAGGCCGCCAACCCACCCACCGACGCCGTGACGTGGAAGCCCGCGCGCGACAGCTTCCGGTACGGCGGCGTCCGGCTCTCGGTCAGCTACTGAGACGAGCCCCCAAGTGCCCTCCATGCTTCCCCGAAATGTCCTTCGCGCGAGCCTCGCCGGCCTGCTCCTCGCCCTGGCAGGGCCGGCCGTGGCGCAGGCCCCGCTCGCCCCCTATGAGACGACCGTGCGGGAGCGCATCCGGCCGGGCGTGGAGCGGCTGCTGGACCAGCTGGCCCGCGACGGGCGCGGGATGGCAATCGACGGCGTCCCGGTCTTCAACGGCGACGACAAGTTCCTGCCGGGCAAGATCGCCCTGGGCTTGGCGGACTCCCTCGAGGGCCTGCCCGCCGACGATCCCAAGGTCGCCCGCCGGCTGGCCGACTTCCGCCGCATCGCCCGGCTGACGGTCGACGACGCCAACGACAGCTGGGGTATCTACTACTACCTGTCGGCGCTGGCCGCCCTGCAGGCGCGTGGCGAGCTCGGCCAGGCGCTGGACCCGCTGACCCTGGCCAAGCTGAAGGTGCGGCTGGACTGGCGCACGTTCGTGGACACCCAGACGTTCACGCTCATCGACCACCCCAACAACTACTACTGCGTGGCCTTCGGCATCGCCCGCCTGCGCCACAAGCTGGGCTGGGAGGACGCCTCGGGCTCGGAGCGGCTGCTGGCGGCGATGCTGCAGCACTATCGCGAATATTCCGGCCCCTACGGCTTCGCCGACGAGACCGACGGCGAGGGGCGCTTCGACCGCTACAGCGTCCTGCTGGCGGGCGAGATCTCGCAGCGCTTCCTGGAGACCGGCGGCGAGCCGCCCGCCGAGCTGAAGGGCTGGCTGCGCAAGTCGGCCGACGTGATGCTGATGCGGTTGAATGCCGAGGGCCGGGGCTTCGAGTACGGGCGCAGCCTGGGGCCCTACAGCGAGACGTCGATCATCGAGGTGCTGACCGCCGCGGCGAACCTCGGCCTGCTGACCCCCGCCGAGAAGGACCTGGCCTATGCCTATGCGGCGCGGGCGGCGCAGCGCTACGCCGAGGTCTGGCTCGATCCCAAGACTGGCTCGGTGAACCTGTGGGACGGCGGGCGGCGCACAGACGCCTATCGCGGCAAGTTCCGGATCCTGGGCGAGAACCTGTCGCTGGCCCACCAGTACGCCTACACCGCCGCCGCCTGGCGCCGCCTGGGCTATGGCGACAAGGCCCCGCCGGCCGACTGGGCGCGCGGGCTCGACGCCTTGCCGAAGCGCTCGGTGAGCTGGTTCGCCAAGGGGGAGCACGACCGCGTCCTGGTCACCCTGCGCGACCGCGGCCGGGTGATCGGCCTGCCGCTGATCAGCGGCGGCGAAGGCCAGCACATGAACAGCCCCTACGCGCCGATCCCCTATTCGACGGGGATGCTGGAGGGCGTGGCCGACCAGGTGGCGCCGCTGCTGGTCCCGCACTTCGCCCTGGCCGACGGGACGGTGCTGGCGCCGCTGGCCTACATCGCCGACGTCCGGGTCACGGAGGGCGCGCGCGAAACCGGTGTCGCCTACCGCCTGACGGCCATGGACCGGCTGGGCGAGCGCCGGCCGCGGACCGACGCGCGGATGACGGCCGAGACCCGCTATGCGTTCGCGCCGGGCCGGATCACCCGGATCGACACCTACCGGCCCACGGGCCCGCTGGCGGTGGCGGGCGTCACCCTGCAGTTCGCGGCCTTCGACGCGACGCCGAGCGGGGCCGGGTCGACCTTCCGCTATGCCGGCCCGGGCGTGCGGACCTTCGCCGCCAAGGGCTTCGAGCGCTGCGAGGCCAAGGCCACCGATGGCGACCCGGCCTTCCGCGCGCCGGAACAGGCGATGCGCAGCGTCGTCACCTGCCGGATCGGCGCCCGCACCCTGAGCGCGCCGCTCGAGCTCAGCTGGACCCTCACCTATGAATAGGCCGGCCAAGCGGGCGACCATCCACGACGTGGCGCGCCATGCGGGCGTCTCCAGCCGCGCCGTCACGCGCGTGACCCGTGGCCTGTTCGCCGAGGTGAACGTCGACGTGCGCCGGCGCATCGAGGCGGCCATCGCCGACCTGCGCTACGAGCCGACGCCGGACGCCCAGACGCT
>Ga0065165_1000802_pt1 | contig 41942 bp, 30 predicted proteins | sample AraplaMF_Cvi_mMF_FD_63813 | JGI IMG/M metagenome (GOLD analysis project Ga0065165, IMG submission 63813) | Arabidopsis root microbial communities from the University of North Carolina, USA - plate scrape MF_Cvi_mMF (version 2) (version 3) | ecosystem: Host-associated > Plants > Roots >... | reverse complement strand
ATATCCAAAACACGGATCTCACGGTGCTCCTTAAGGGGCTGCAGATCGCGAATACCGGTATTCGAGGCGTTGACAATGGTTAGCTTCCGCAGCATACGCAACGGCTCCAGGTCGCGAACATCGGGATGATTGGCAATATTCACCGAGTCGAGTGTCGCCAAAGCGGCAAGCTCTTCCTTGGTAGGTGGATTACTGCCTTTGGACGACGGACGCAGCGCGCTTCGCCAAACCGGCGTGAGAGCATCCCACCAGCCTTTAAGATCTTCGGAATCCGTTATTACCAATACGCCCGGATGTTTCGCCATAAAGGCCTCACCGGCGGCACGCGTCACACGGCTTGCATCGGCATAGATCCGCTCAAGCTTCGTAAGCTGCTGCAATGGCGTAAGGTCAGACACCTGCGTATAATTTACAGAAAGCACCTGCAGGTTCGTGAGCGCACTGAGTGCCGACACTTCGGTAACGGCCGTACTATCCACATACAATACCTCCAGCGCCTTCAGCTCGGCTACCGGATTAAGGTTACCAATGGCCGTCTTCGATGCGTTGAGTTCGGTAAGTTGCGTTAGTCCCTTCAACGGATCGAGGCTCGCCAGCCGGGTAGCCTGAAGATCGATGTTCTTCAACGACGTCAGCATGTTGAGCACGCTGAAGTCTGACACATTGGTCCGGGCCATCTCAAGCAATTCCAGCGACGGCAATTCTTGTAAAACCGTAATGTCTTGTACCGGCGTGGCATTTATACGGAAGCGCGCCAGCTTATCGCAATACTTCAGCGGCGAGATGTCCTGAACCTGGCTGTACGACAGGTCGAGCTCGGTAAGCTCAGACAGGTTACGAAGCGGCTTAATGTCCGTGACGTTGGTTCGCGACAGGTTGAGCGTACGCAGGTTTACCAACCCGGCCAAAGGCTCAAGGCTCTGGATATATGTATTGCGGCTCAGGTCCAGCGCGTCTACCGCCATCATGTCTTTAATGTTGTTCAGCGACACACTGTCCGTCGTAATATTGAACCGGCGTTTGAATACCGACTGCCATTCATACGATAGCTGCTTCCACCAGGTCTGCACAGCCGTTTTCTCGTTGAACTCGTGGGTATACATACTCACGATCTTCAGATCCTGATCTTCGGGCGAATAATTAATTTCGATAAACCGACGGATATTGCTATTCACCTTCTGTCCGTCGGCCGTCGTACCGGTAAGCTTGCGCCGCACGGTAACCGTATAAAAAAGCGTGTTACCCGCAGACGTTTCACCACGGAGATCTTCAATCTCCAGCTTGAACACGGCATCGTCGAAAAAGAAGTCTACATCTTTCAGGTAGGCCTGTACATCTTTATTGGTAATTACCTTACGGCCTTCGTCCAGGTCGTCTTCAACCTGTACTTTCGGGTCGCGAAAGATCTTGGTATAGCTTTGCGTTACCAGCACATCCTTATCGCGGGCTGAAGTGCTTCTGCTGCCGAGGGTATTGAGCACATATTCCAGGAACGCCACCATGTCGCGAACTTTGGCTTCATGTTCTTTAGCCTCCGGACCTACCTTTGAACCGGTAGAACCGGACGCCGCGGGCTTCGTTGCTGGTTTGGTTGTCGTAGTCTTCTGCGTCTGGCCCTTGGTAGTCTTTTGTGTCTTCGACTTTCCTTTTTGAGCCTGCGCTGTTCCTGCCATCACCATCACCAGGAATACGGCAAGTACCCACAGCCTATTTTGTTTCATAATACAGATGCTTTTGTAACAGGGTTTTCTCGCGGGGATCATTGAGCTTTACTAAGTTCGATATAAGCCACCCGTTGTTATAACCCGGGCGGTTGAACTGCGAAAGCTCGAAGTACCAGCCATTGATTTGAAAAAAGTGAAACTTCACGTTGTCCACCTGCTTAAATTTCAGGTTTCCACGTTTAATTTCATACAGGAAAACAGAAAGATGGTCCGGCCGAAAACGCCGTACCGTAAACTGGCTGATGCTATCCGTAGCGGCAAACGCCTTCCGGAGATTCATAAACGCAAGCTCGTGGCTCATCGGATGAATGAATCTGCCCACCCGAGTTGTATCGCGTTGAAAAATCGGATCGAACATATCGGCGTGTACCTTGCTGAGTACCCACTTATAGCCGCCGTGATCTTCTTCGATCTCCATAAATAATGTTACCGTCTGGTCCTTGCCGTTGAACGTAAATACCGTTTGTACTTCGGCAAACCAGTTGGGGCCATGAAAATCCAGCACGGCGGGTGTCGTACCTTCCAGCACTGCCTTGCCAAACTGCACCTTCATATCGTCGCGTATGCCGGCATTGTTGTTATCGAACAGAATGCCAAGATACTTCTTACGAAGTTTTACACTCCGGTAGTTCTTATCACGGGGATAATAGCGGTTGCCCTTTTCATCCTCCTCGCCGTTGAACCTACGGATAAACTGATTAACCTGTTTGGTCTCGGCATACAGCCTGCTCTCATCCGCCATATCCCCAACGAGCTGCGCCCGAAGGGGATATGCGAATGAACAAAGTATGACAAAGAATAAAATCCGATTTATCATGCGCTTGTTTCCGTAACGCGGATATCGCCCAGCATCACATCCCAGAACTCAACCGTTCTACCCTGGATCTGCGTTTTCTTGCGTTCAACATAAATGGTAATATCTTTCTTCGTAGTGTCCTTATACTTCAACCCGTCGTCAGACACGCCTTCGAAACGTTGGTATACCGTAACCACACCCACATAGCGGCCGTCAGGCTGACGCTCCAGGTCGCTGATGTAGTGAATGTTATACCACTGGATCGAAACACGGTCATAGTTCAGGGCCATAAGGCGCTCGAAATACTTACGCACCTTATAATACGTTACCTCCTTGCGGTTGAGCGATGAAACGCCCATCTCGCTATCAGGGGCAAACAACTCTTCAGCACGGTCCATTACCCGGTTTGCTTCCGAGAACGGTGTCTTCTTGCTGCCGATGATGCCGATATATTTAGAAAGGTCGCGTACCTTCTCCAACGCCAGTGAGTCGATGGCTTGCTTACGCTCGGGGCTGATATCGTTACCACCCTTTTGTTGGGCCAGGGCCGCCGCGCTTACCATAAAAATTCCCAGGATGAACGCGCCTATAGATTTATACGTAATCATGATGATTGCTGTAGTTTGTTAATGGATATCTACGTCTTTAATATGTAATAGGTTTACCCAACGTTATTTCAGCTTGGTAAGCTCAACCGTTGTGATCTTTCCGGAACCGTCGAACTCCAGCTTTTCGATCTTGTTGGCATTCTTCTGCTGATCCTTCAGGTAGTTGAGGTACTCGCGAATAGTTGTAGGACGATCATAATCCTTCTGTTCGCCAGATTGGCTGATAATAATCAATACCGGTGTTTCGGGTGATGAGAACATAGCCAGCGCTTCATTAATGCTGTTGTTGGCAGCGGTAGTATTGCCTGAACCCGAGATCGAGCTGAAATAACGCTCCAGGCGGGTGTAAGGCTCACGCTTTTTCGCTTCGGCATCACGCTCACGTTGTGCACGGGCCTCGGCCTCCTTGCGTTGGCGCTCTTCTTCTTCGCGTTGCTTGCGGGAAGCGGCTTCCTGCTCCATACGGGCTTTTTCTGCCGCGGCATTCGATGCTTCCATAGCCTTCTTCTTACTTTTGCAACCCGCCCCGGCTAGCATGAGAATCACCACTATCGTCATCATTTTTAATCCTGACAAACTCCGGATGTAAAGAATCGTGTTGTGTATCATAATCCTGTAATCGTGTTTTTTTTATGGCTTAACTGCGTAAATTATTGTGCCAATTTTGCGGAACTCGCGAAAAATCCTCCACATACCTTCAACGATTGTTGCCACGCCCTTATTGTATAGGGCACATTACCCACCTTCTGTAGATATTTTCCACAACTACCTGTTACATACACTTACGGGCAGGCGTGTTATAATTACCCGATGCCGAAGAGATACACCATCCCGGCAATCCGGTATATATAATATAGGCATAAAAAATCCCCCTGCACCGTTGGCTCAGGGGGAAACCACAAACTATATTCTTAAGAACTATTGCACTTCCAGTTGCGCCTCACGCTGGCGTGTCTGCTCACGACCTGCTGCCAAAGCAATAGCAAGTCCGCAAAGCGCCATGCTCGCCCCTACCCACTCCGGCGACGTAAATCCATAGCCGGCCGCAATAGGCAACCCACCCAGGAACGCACCCAGCGCATTGCCAATGTTGAAGGCGCCCTGTATTACCGCCGAGGCCAGCATCTCTGCTCCACGCGACGCCCGGATCATCAACATCTGTAACGGCGACGCCAACGCAAAGGCCGCGCCACCGGTAATGAAGGTCATAACCAACGCCGTAGGTTTATAATACACGGCAAACGTCAATACCACCAGCACCACCGCCATGGCAATCAACAATGTATACGTTGCCTTCAGCGGCGAACGGTCGGCCAGACGGCCACCGATAAAGTTACCACAGGCCATACCCACACCCGCTATCATCAACACATACACCAACGCATCCTCGCTAAACTTCCCTACCTCCATCATCAACGGCGCGATATAGCTGTACCAGCAAAAGAAACCACCGGTACCGATCATCGTAATACCGGCAATAAGCCACGGCTCACGGCGTTTAAAAACGGCCACGTCGCGTTTAAAGCTCGCCCCTTCTGTCGGAGCCAGTACGGGCATCCACTGATGTATACTGAGTATGGCCAGCACACCCACAACAGCCACAGCAGCAAACGTAGTCTGCCACCCGAACTGATGCCCCAGGTAAGTGCCCAGCGGTACCCCGATAATATTGGCAATCGTAAGCCCGGCAAACATAACCGAAATAGCACGTGCCTCGCGTCCCGGCTCAGCCAGTCGTGTAGCCACCACAGCGCCCACACCAAAGAATGCCCCGTGAGGCAACCCCGATATAAAACGCATCACCAACATCATCCCATAATTAGGCGATATAGCCGACAGCCCATTACCCAGCGTAAACATAATCATCAACCCGATCAATATACGCTTCGGCGGCGACGTGCCCAGCCATGCCACCAGCAGCGGCGCTCCCACCACAACGCCCAGCGCATACGCCGAGATCAGATACCCCGCCTGCGGGATCGTTACCTGAAAGGCCGCCGAAAGATCAGGGAGAATCCCCATCATCACGAACTCCGTCATCCCAATTCCAAACGCACCTACCGTCAGGGTGCCCAAACTCAATTTCATAGTATAATAAGGTTGTAAAACAGGCCGCTACATGCTACCGGCTGAAAAGAAATCCAACATGTATAGGGCTATTGAAGGTTCAATATTAAACACCTTTTTTCGATCATTTAAAAGCCCCTCGATGAACCCGTTTTACAACCAGATTGCAAACCGTTGCGACCGGGACGGTGGAGGTACTAATTATATAATTAGTACCGCTCATTCCTCATGGCACAAGTCATCGCTCCAAGTACCCGGGGCGATGACTTGCTGCGCCCGCTGTAGCTTTAGCTACGGCCGCTCCGCCCTCACCCTGGTTTTTCCGCCTTCGCTCCGCGCCCTCGCGCTGATTCTACTTATCCTTAATAACCGTCACATTCGTTATCATAACAACAACAGTACTATGATCCATAAAGTTATATTCGTCCGGATGAACATTCTCCCGATACGACTTTGTAGCGAAGAATGTATGGTAATCTTCAAAAGAATCGAACCATATTTCGGTAATACTGTCATAGAGCGGTTTAGGGAAACCTGGCGCTTCAACCGCGTGGGTTATGATATATTTTCGAACATATCGTTCAGCTTCGGGAATCGAAGCAAACAGCGGGGCGTGTTTGTTCTTGTGATAGTCGGTAAACGCATCGAAGCTCATGCCGGGCAGACGTCGGAATAAAAATGAAAACTTAACCATTGTGTTTTTTGTTTGACACAAAACTAGACCCGCCCTGTCGGCACAACAAGTACGCATAAATTAGTCCCTATCCACTTTTTTTAGCAGGCATGTATAAAAAGAAAATAGCCCCCCGGTCGGAATGCGGGCTTCACCTGTTCAAGGAATTATTGAACGGCAAATGGAAGCTTATGCTGATCTATTATATCTCGGCCGGTTATAAACGCCCCGGAGCGTTGCAACGCCAGATCGGCAACGCCGACCGACGGGTATTATCAAACCAGCTAAACGAACTGGTACACCACGGATTTATCGACAAAGTATCCTTTAACACAAAAGTACCGAAAGTCGAGTACGCGCTAACCCCATTAGGCGAAAGCCTCCTGCCCGTTATACTCACCCTGGAATCCTGGGGAGAAGCCAACCGCGAAATACTCGAAAACGCCATGAGCCTGACGTCGGCGCAAGGTCTTTAGCTTCCAGGCATTCCGTCCGCAGAAAGGATCGCTCAAGCAGGCAACCGCCCGAAGTCACAACCATGCTCTCCGCTCTCGCTCCTCACCCTCGCACTGATTTCTCCGCCCTCGCGCTGATTCATGCGTGGTTCATTTCCTCCTCCAGATCGCTGATAATCTTTGCGCACAATGCATTAAACGATTCAATCAACTGCGCAAACTTATCCTTCGGAATCTTGTTCAACAGCCCATCCTTAATAGCCTCAATCACTTCAGCAAACGGCTCATTGCCAAGCATCGTAATCGAGATCCTGATCTTATGGACCGTGTTCATATAATGCACCGGATCTTCTTCCTTGCGGGCACGGGCAAGTGCCGCCTGAAGCTCGTGAACGTTTTTGATAATGACCGAAGCCAGTTCGCGGCGGAATTCGGGATCGCCTGCGGTATAGAGGTCGAATGTGCGCGGTTCTTCGGCCGCGACGAATTCGGTTCGGGGTAATGCGTAGCGGGCTATTTTCTCTTTGAGGTCATCGGGTTGGAATGGCTTGCTTATAAAGTCGGTCATTTCGTATTCCATCGCTTTCTCCTGAATCTCGGCCATCGCCGAGGCCGAGAGCGCCAGGATGGGGATATTGCGGAAGTATGGATCGGGATCGAGACGACGAATCTGGCGCGTAGCTTCGTAGCCATCCATCTCGGGCATCTGCAAATCCATCAGCACGAGCTGGAATTTTTTGCTTTTTACTTTTTCAACCGCTTCGGCACCGTTGCTGGCCACCTCGGTCTGTATGCCCCAGCGCTTCAGATGGTTCACGGCTACCACCTGGTTAACACGGTTATCGTCTACTACCAGCACGCAGGTATTGTGTTGGCGGAAGGCTTCTGTAACATCTTCCACCGGCTTACGGTGCACCACGGCAAGCTGTCCTTCTTCGAGCAGAAGCCGGAATGAAAACTCCGAGCCGTCACCGGGAATACTGGCTACTTCGATGTCGGTATGCATCAGGTTAAGCAGGCGCTTGGAGATAGAGAGCCCCAGGCCGGTGCCGCCGAACTTGCGGGTGGTGTCGGAGCCGGCTTGCGAGAAGCTTTCGAACACGAGTTGGATCTTCTCCGGGTCGATGCCGATGCCGGTGTCCTTTACACGGATGCGAACGCGGTGTTTGCCCCACTCCATGCCTTCATGAGTTACCGAAAGCTCCACATAGCCGCGTTCAGTAAACTTGATCGCATTGCCTAACAGGTTTGTTACAATCTGACCGATGCGTACAGGGTCGCCTTTTACCACAAACGGCACCTTGCCGTCATACGTATAGTGCAGCCGTATGCCTTTGTCTTGCGCGCGCTGGTCGAGCATCTGCTTCAGATTCTTGAGCAGTGTATACAGATCGAAGTCGATGTATTCGAGAACGATCTTACCGGCTTCGATCTTGCTGAAGTCGAGTATATCGTTGATGATCGTGAGTAGGTTTTCACCGGAGAATTTGAGCAGCTTCAGACTTTCAAGTTGGTCCGGGCGGGGTGCGTCTTCGAGCAACAGGTGCGTCAGGCCAATGATGGCGTTCATCGGCGTACGTATCTCATGGCTCATCATCGACAGGAACAGCGACTTCGCTTTGGTGGCTTCCTCTGCGCGGTCTTTCGCCAGCTGCATGGCAATCTCGGCTTCCTTACGCGACGTAACGTCACGGCTGGACGATTGTGTACCCACGATATTCCCGTCCACGTCGCGTACGGGTGTACTCTGTGCTTCGATCCAGATGTAGGTGCCGTCTTTACGGCGAAGCCGGAAGTGTGGTGTCTCCACTTCGCCCTGCATGGTTCGCTCCAGGTAGCCATCGGCCATAATCCAGCGGTCATCGGGATGCAGCAAATCGGCGGCGCTGGTCCCCACAAGCTCCTCGGGTTTATATCCGATTACTTTTACCGATGCCGGAGAAAGGTATTGAAACCGGTTTTGTGTATCGAATATCGTAATAAGATCCTGCGAGTTTTCGGACAGCAGGCGGAACTGCCGTTCACTTTGCTCCAGACGCAGCTCAGCTTCTTTCTGCTCGGTAATATCGTCTACCGTACCAATGTATCCGCTAAAGGCATGCAGGTTATCGTCTATGGGTGTACCACGGATGATCACCCAACGTACACCTTTATCGGGGTTATAACTGCGGTACTCGATCTGAAACGAAGTACGCTCGGCAAATATCTTGCGGAACTCGGCGGCTACACGATGACGGTCTTCTTCGTGCACATAGCGCAGATTGTGGTCGGCACTGAAGATTTCCTTATTGATGCCGAAAATTTCGTTCCACTTCTCGTTACAATATACAATGTGATTATTGGAATCGGATTGATAAATGGCCACCGGCGCGTTTTCGGCCAACGATTTGAAACGTTGTTCACTTTCGGCAAGATCCAGACGCGCCTTATGGATCGCGGTGATATCGCGCGCTACGGCACGAACCTTGGCCGAATCATTTTCATCGAAGAGCATCGTCACGTTCTGGCCGATCCAGATCTCCTTCCCTTTCTTCGTATGTATCGGAAATTCAAGGTATGATGAAGCCTGCCGCGCATTGCGCTGCCGGCGATAGAACTCAATAACGCCCTCCTCATAATCCGCGTGAACCAGCGACCAGTAAGTCTTGGCCTGCAGCTCTTCCTTGCTGTAGCCGCTGATCACTTCCATCGCGGGATTCACATAACTAAACTGCCCATTGTCGCTGAGCTCATAGATCATATCCCCGGCCTCTTCCACCAGTTCGCGATACTGACCCTCACGCATTTCAAGGTGATGCTGAAGCTCGCTGATGTATTCCAGGTTCGTACGGATCATGTCGTCGTTCGAAACAAGCTCCTGGTTGGCTTCACCCAGTTGAATGAGACGTAGCTTCAACTCCATAAGCTTCATAACCTGGCGGCCTAATATCCGAAGGCCAAACAGCTGCTGCTCGTTAAGCGCCCGCGGCTGCTGATCGATCACACACAGCGTACCGAGCTTCAGCCCATCCGATGTAAGCAATGGAATGCCGGCATAAAAACGAATTCCGCCATCACCTACAACCAGCGGATTATCCACAAAGCGGATGTCTTCGCGCGTGTCGGGCACCACCATGATCTCGTCTTGTAAAATAGTATGCGTACAGAACGAGATTTCCGGACTGATCTCGTTTACCTCCATGCCCGTGCGAGCCTTGAACCAATGGCGTTTTTCGTCGATGAGGTTGATAAGCGAAACCGATGTTCCGCAAATGGAGGAGGCGAGCTTTACGATATCGTCAAAGTCCGATTCTGACTCCGTATCCAGGATTCGGAGCTGGCGAAGGGCATCCAGACGTTTTGATTCGTGATTTGGCTCTTCCATGTCAAGAGATTGCCGGAATGTGCGAAAAAGACGTGCCCTCAACTCCTCAAATGCGCATTATCGGTTATTAAAGGCTACAACACGCCAATCCGCAAACCGGCTTGTTACTAAATTAAAACCTTTGCATATCAATAACAATACCAGCACTGGCCGAAATTCAACCGTGGAACAACCCCACCAACCTGCGCGTTTTCCTCACCTGCCGCATATCGTTGAAAACCCTAACAAAAATCATGGCGCCGCCTGAGCTACATCAACGCCGGCCGGTGATTCTCCTCCTACTTTTAAACCGTAGATCAACGATACAAACACCCGCAGTGGTTGCATCGCTACGCTGAATCCTTTTTACCATTTACCCTTTAACGTCAAGACGCCATGAAACGAATTCTGGTACCCTGCGATTTCTCCCGTCCCGCTGTCAATGCCTTTAAACTTGCACTCGACATTGCCAACCGCGCAAACGGAACCATTCACCTGCTCCATGTAATCGACAGCTCGCCCAGTGAAGACCGTCGCGCAAAAGCAACAAAAGAAATGGCCTCCATGGTGAGCAGCAACCGCGACGGGCATGAGAGCATTGCCGTTACCGCCGCCATCGTTTTTGGCACACCGATAAAAACTATCCTGGACTACATCGAAACACAAACCATCGACCTCGTAGTGATGGGCTCACGCGGCGCCAGCGGTTTGAAAGAAGTATTCGTAGGATCGAATGCCGAGAAAATTGTACGCAGCTCCCCGGCGCCCGTACTGGTAGTAAAAGATACCTTCAAAGGCCCCATCCGAAACATCGCTTTCCCAAACACGCTCGATACCGAAAACCAGGGCGACCTCATACGCGAAGTAAAAGCCATGCAGCAATTCTTCAACGCGCACCTTCACCTGGTATGGATCAACACACCGCTCAAGTTCAACTCCGACGTCGTAACCTATGACCGCCTCAACACTTTCGACAAACGGTTCGACCTTACCAACTTCAGCGTACACATCTTCAACTACGATAACGAAGAAGAAGGCATCGTGCAATCGGCCAAACGTATGCGCGCCGATATAATCGCGCTCGGCACACACGGCCGGCGCGGCATATCGCACCTGCTCAACGGCAGCATTGCCGAAGACCTCGTCAATCACGCCGACAGCCTCATCTGGACCTACACCATCAAAGACAAAAACGAGGAAACTGTTTCCGCCTACTAATACATACTTCTAACCATTCACGACTATGCAATACATCACTGCCGAAGAAGCCGTACGCGTTATCAAACCTGGCGACCGTGTATTTGTTCACGGCGGCGCCGCTACCCCGCACATACTGCTGCGCGCCATGGTAGACCGCGCTTCCGAGCTCTGGGACGTTGAACTCACAAGTCTCAGCACACAAGGACCGATCTACTTTACCGATAAAAAATATAAAGACAGCTTCCGCATCAACTCGCTGTTTGTATCACAGAATATCCGCGAAGCCGTAAACGACGGCCGTGGCGACTACATTCCCGTATTCCTCAGCGAAATCCCCAACATGTTCCGGCGTGGGATACTCCCCATAGACGTCGCATTGGTCCAGGTCTCCGTGCCCGATAAACACGGCTTCTGCTCACTCGGCGTATCCGTAGACGTTGCCTCTACCGCCATCAAGACCGCCAAATATGTTATCGCCCAGGTTAACCCACGCATGCCGCGTGTACTCGGCGATGGTATCGTAAAAGTCGATTCATTCAACGCCGTCGTATGGGGCGAACAGGAACTGCCCGAAGTACCGGCCTGCCTGGAGCCTTCTGCAATCGCCCTGCGCATCGGCCAGAACTGCGCAAGCCTCGTTGAAGATGGCGCCACCATCCAAACCGGCATCGGTGCCATTCCTGACGCCGTACTCGCCTGCCTCACCAATCACAAAGAACTCGGCGTACACACCGAAATGTTCTCCGACGGCATCCTGCCCCTCGTAGAAAAAGGTGTCATCACCAACCAGCACAAGAAAAAATACCGTGGCAAGATCCTGACAGCCTTCCTGCTCGGAAGCCGCAAGCTGTACGACTTCGTTGACGATAACCCGGCCGTTGTGGCCATGAACATCGACTACGTAAACGACACCGCCACCATTCGTACAAACCCGAAAGTAACCGCCATCAACAGCGCCATCGAAGTCGACATCACCGGTCAGGTATGCTCCGACTCGATCGGCACCTACCACTACTCCGGCGTAGGCGGACAGATGGACTTTATGCGCGGTGCCGGCCTTTCCGAACGCGGTAAACCCATCATCGCCCTGCCCTCCACCACCTCGAAGGGCGAGTCACGTATCGTGTCCTTCCTCAAACCCGGCGCAGGCGTTGTAACCACACGGGCACACGTACACTACGTCGTTACCGAATACGGCATCGCCAGCATCTACGGCAAAAACCTCCGTCAGCGCGCCAAAGCCCTGATCGAAATTGCCCACCCAAACCACCGCGAAGCCCTCGAACGCGCCGCCTTCGAACGCTTCCGCAACTATGAATTCGAGCGCACCATCTATTAACAACTAACGTCGACGTTCACATCGATCGACCCGGCCGGCCCCCGCACTTCCAGCGGAGAAGGCCGGCTTCTTTATCTACTTCCACCAGCACCCCCTCACCCCCTAACCATCACACACTTATCACGTTAGCCGAACATTCACCGCTTGCATTTCCCCGGAAAGTGTTAACTTTCCCACTCGATTCACCTCCATCATGGCACTCTTCGTAACATCATTAAATTCCGGCAGCAACGGCAACTGTTATTACGTAGGTAATGACGAAGAAGCCGTGTTGGTTGATGTTGGAATTCCCTGCCGTGAAGTAGAAAAACGTATGGAACGGCTCAACCTGAGCATGCATACCATAAAGGCCATCTTCATCTCGCACGAGCACTCAGATCACATCTCGGGAGTAACGCGCCTTATCAAGAAGTATAAGCTGCCGCTGTACATCACCGAGGCCACGTGCACAAATGGTCAACTGAATATACCGTCTGAACTCGTACACGCATTCTACCCATACGAGCCGGTACAGATCGGCAACCTCTCGGTTACAGGCTTTCCAAAGTTTCACGATGCCTGCGATCCTCATAGCTTTATCGTAACACACAACAACGTGACGGTTGGAGTATTTACCGACATCGGTGCGCCGTGCGAGCACGTGATCAAACACTTCAGCCAGTGCCATGCGGCATTCCTTGAAGCCAATTACGACGAAGACATGCTCCAGATGGGACGCTACCCATACTTCCTGAAGAACCGCATCCGTGGCGGCAAAGGGCACCTCTCCAACGCACAGGCGCTGAAGATCTTTACCGAGCATCGCCCGCCGTTTATGAGCCACCTGTTCCTCTCCCACCTCTCGCGCGACAACAACTCGCCCGAACTTGTAAACGACCTGTTCAACCAGTACACAACCGGTACCAGGATCGTTGTCGCCTCGCGGTATGAAGAGACAGCCGTCTTTCACATTACCGGCGAACCCGTAGCCATGCGCCCCGCGCTGGCCACCACAGTGCCCGCCGCGAAACCACCGCTCATCATGCCGTTGCCCCGCAAGCGGGTCGTCAACCAGCTGTCGCTTTTCTAAGCATAGCACCTTTCTGCATCCATACATACATTTTCTTACTTCCGGCAGCGATTCCGGAAAGGCTGCCGCACATCTTTACTTGAATACTGTTGTACTGGCATTTAAATTTAGCCTTGTAAAAAATTGCCTTTGCTTATGCTTGAACACACCCGCATTGCACGCTACGACAAAAAACGCGTCGTGATCATTGGTGGAGGCTTCGCTGGCCTTGAACTCGCCAAACATCTCGAACATGCCGACGTGCAGGTTGTACTGATAGACCGCAATAACTTTCACACCTTCCAGCCGCTCCTCTATCAGGTGGCAACCGCGGGCATCGAGCCTTCTTCCATCGTATATCCGTTCCGAAAGATCTTCGATGCGCAAAAGAACTTCTACTTCCGCATGGCCGAAGTACAGGCGATCGATACACAAAAGCAGATCGTAGAAACATCCATCGGCCTGCTCAACTACGACTACCTCGTTATCGCCACCGGCGCAACCACCAACTTCTACGGCAACCAGGAAATACAGAGCAAAGCCATCTCGATCAAAAGCATCGACGACGCGCTCGCCCTGCGAAACACCATCCTTTCAAATTTCGAAAAGGCCCTGCAGATCGACGACGCCGATCAGCTGAACAGCCTGATGGACTTCGTCATCGTAGGCGGCGGCCCTACCGGCGTAGAAATTGCCGGCGCACTCAGCGAGCTACGCAAACACGTATTCCCCAAAGACTATAAAGAGCTCGACTTTGTAAACATGGACATACACCTCGTGCAGAGCGGCCCCGCACTGCTGAAAGGCATGTCTGACAAAGCCTCGAAAAAAGCACTGGAGTTTTTACAAACAGCCGGCGTAAAAGTATGGCTCAACAGCCGCGTTAAATCATACGACGGCTATAACATCATGCTCGATACAGGGACACGCCTGTGCAGCCGCACACTGATCTGGGCTGCCGGTGTAAGCGCCGATTTCCCCAAAGGCCTCGAAGACGCCATACACCGCGGACGCATTGCCGTAGACGCCTACAGCCGCCTGAAGAACCACCCCAACATCTTCGCCATCGGAGATGTAGCCTCCATGGTTACGGACGAGTATCCCGACGGCCACCCCATGATGGCGCAGCCCGCCATGCAACAGGGCAAAACCCTGGCGCACAACCTGCGCCGCAGCATGGCCGGTAAATCGATGAAGCCGTTCGCATACAACGATCAGGGCTCGATGGCCACCATAGGCCGTAACAAGGCCGTGGCCGATATCCGTATCCTGAAACGCGATTACAAAACACAAGGCTTCAAGGCGTGGTTTGTGTGGATGTTCATACACCTCTTCTCCATTATCGGATTCCGTAACCGGCTTATCATATTTATCAACTGGGTGTGGAGTTACATAACCTACGATACCGGAATCCGCCTCATCATCGGCGGGAAACATGAAAATGTGCCTGTGGAAAACGCCACCGAGAAAGTAGTGGTATAAGTTTTTAAGCCCTGAAAGAAAACATCATCTATGAACAATCTTTTCCGTGGACTTCTTGCCGGCTATGGCGCATACAAATGGGGAGGCGGCTGCTTCGGTACCATACTCGTATTTGTACTGATCTGGGTAGCACTCGGCCAGTGTAGCTAATAGCCGTTACCTTCTTTTATCAGGATACTGGAACAGCCCGGAAATCTTCTTTCGGGCTATCGCATACATGGCAGGTATAGGTTGCCGGCAGCGCGTTGAAATTTATTCCCGGAGGAACATTCGCCCGCGCGTCGCCATACGCAGGGTCATACACCGTAAGGCAATTGGTACACTGATAACGAACGGGCTCACCGGCGGCAACATGCTTCTCGGGTTGCTGCACACCGACCTCTGCCTCCTGCTCCGGGTTAAGCTGGCGGAAATACAGCTTACTCAGTTCAATCAGTAACGCCGGGATCATTTCCTTACGGATATACTTCGCGTACGTAATATACACCGCGTGCGCGGGATTAAAGTTGCGCGCATACTGGATCGTATAAAACTCACCCGGCGCCGCGTCCTGGCGCACACTCTTCTCGATAACAATCGATGTAAAGAAAAACATAGCGCGGTTCGTCTTGATCGAGAACGTCAGTCCGTGTGTGCGAATGTCCTGCTGATCGAGCTCGCGGATAAGATAACGTTTCAACTCCAGCGCTTCATCGTCCATCACCGGAAGGTGCCAGTTAAGCTCCAGCGACGAATGTCGCTCGTTTATACCGAACTTACCCATAAGCTTCTCCCACCGCAGACGATCTGATGCCTTAATGCCTTTGATGATAAAGGTCTTCCACGGAATAATGTTGATCTTGCTGATGTTGGTTTCCTGGCAGAGCTTACACGCCGCCCGCATAAAGTCTATATCATACTCGTTGTTACGCCAGTACAGCCCCAGCCAGTACAGGTTGTTGAGCATCGCATTAAGACCCTCGTAATACGGAAACACAACCGCCGGAAACCTTGGACGCGCCGGCAACGGTTTATAGTTTATACGGATATAACTTTTCAGAAAAATGATCAGCAGCTCCTCGGCCGTAAACGGCGCGTACTCCAGGAAGATCTTTTCAAGCTCGCGACACACCTTAGGTATGTCCTGCCCGGCAATAAGCCGCGGCCAGCACTCCATCACATTGCCCTTACGCGGATCGCGGATATACAGGTACCAGTAGTTCTCCTCCTGTGAAGCAATAAAGTTCAGCTCGCCGGTGAACAGCGGGATCAGGCTTTGCGCGGAGTCTACCAGGTTTATCTTCAGCCGCGGCTTCTCGTCAAAAGCATCGATCAGTACATTATAGGTATCTTCCTTTACCCAGCGGGTCGTATCGGTAACGTTTACCGCGGCATAGGCGCTTACAATATTCTGGTACACGGACTGATCGCTGCCGTGTTCGTATTCTATACCGATGCCCTGAAAGGCATCCTGTATCACACGGTCATCGGCACCGTTAGACGGGAACATAATGTCCTGGCGCGAGCCGAACATAATATGTTTATTACCCAGCGCACGCGATACATCCATGATCTTCAGCAAATCGGCCGGCGACAAAAAGCCGCCTTTTACAAATACACGGATGAGGTTACGCTTTACATTATTTTCCATGGACATCGGTAGCAATACACACGAATGTAAGCGTTATACAGCAATTTTCTCTACCTGCTTGCGGATCAGTTGCTGTATTTCGGGTTTACAGCTACCACAACCCAGACCGGCGCCCGTTTGCCGGCATAACTCCTGCAACACATGACACCCGCCCTCGATAAGCCGCGTAAGATTACCCTCGCCCACACCGTTACAACTACACACCAGCTTACCGATCATGGCCTCCCCCTTCTTGCCCGACCGCAGCAGCTTGAGCCGCTGCTCCGACAGTTCGAGCTTGTTCTCGATAAGCCCCTTGAACTCGGCAAATTCCGCCTTATCACCCACCAGCACCGCGCCCACAAGCCGGTCGTTGTGAATAATACATTTTTTGTAATATCCCTGTGCCCGGTCGATAAACAACACCTCTTCATACCCGGTGCTGTTGGCCGGTATATCCGATAGCCCGATCGAACAGACTTCGATACCGTGCAGCTTCAGTATATTCAACGGCACGGCGCCGTCGTACGTACTTTGTAAATCACCATATACAAAACGTGCCAGCACATCGGCCTGCTTCTCGGCGGCCGACGTTATACCAAGCATTTTACCACGGTGCTCGGCAATCTCACCGATAGCAAACACCGCCTCGTCGCTCGTCTGTAGGTAATCGTTTACCATAATGCCCCGTCCCGAGTCGATGCCCGCTTCCTGTATAAACTCGATGTTCGGTCGTGTACCCACCGCGTAGACCATAACATCGATGTGAAGCAGCTTACCGCTGCGAAACAACACCTGCATCCTGCCGCTCTCTGCGTCTTCCGTTACACGCTGTACCTGGTCGTTCAGATACACCGCAATATTGTTCTCCTCAATAAAGTCCAGCAACAACTCACCGGCCAGGTTATCGAGCTGGCGCTCCATCAGGCGACTGCCCAGATGTACAAGCGATACTTGTACCCCCATAACACGCAGCGATGCCGCCAACTCAAGCCCTAACAGCCCACCACCGATAATCAATACATGAGCACCGGGACTCAACCGGTTCTTCAACCGGTCCGCGTCCTCACGTGTACGCATCGTAAACACATTGCCCAGGTGCACCGGCGCATCGTTCGGTATGTTGGCGCGACAGCCTGTAGCCAGGATAAGTTTATCGTACGCGTGTCGTTGGCCGTGCAGGTCGGTTACATACTTCTCCTGCCGGTTTATCGACACCACTTCGTTTTCTACTTCCAGGTTTACCCGCAACAACTCAAGCTCGCCTTCGGCCATCTTCTGCAGCTTCTCCCAGGGCAACGTAGCGTTAACATACTCCGGCAGCAGTACACGGTTATAGAACGGGTGACGCTCCTTCGAAATCACCGTAATGGCGTCGGTCGTATTGAGACTACGGTATGTGCAGATAAAACGGTACGCGGCCGCACCTGCTCCTACCACAACAATGCGTTCGTACGGCTTCACATACGGTGTTACCGACACCGCGGCAAACTTGAAATCAGGCTCCTTCGAAATCGGATCTACCGCAAGGCTCGTCAGGTTATTCGCCCGGGCACTATCGTTGGTAAGCGTGCGCCCCCAGTGCATCGGCAAAAACACCACACCGGCTTTAATATCATCCGTAACCGTGGCACTCACACGCACAGTACCCCGGGCGCTTTCCACCACCACAATGTCACCGTTACGAATGCCGCGCGCGGCGGCATCGTCCGGATGAATCTCCAGAAACGGTTTACTGATGTGCTGGCGCAGCTTGTTCACCTTACCGGTCTTCGTCATCGTATGCCATTGGTCACGAATACGCCCCGTAGTAAGAATCAACGGATACTGCGGTGTCACAGGCTCCGAAGTATTCTGCGGAGCATCGGGCGGATAGAAGATCGCCTTACGCGACGGTGTATAAAACGCCCGATCGGCAAACAAACGCGGAGTGCCCGGATGTTGAGCATGCGGAACCGGCCACTGCAACGTGCCCTGCTGCAGGCGGGTATACGATACGCCGCTCACGTCGATGTTGGTGCCCTGTGTAAGCCGTGTATGCTCGTGGTAAATAGCCTCCGTTGTAGCATAATCAAAACCATGAAAGCCCATGGCCCTGGCAAACCGGCAGATGATTTCGGCATCGGCCAATGCTTCGCCCGGTGGCTCCTGTATTTTGGCCAGATGGCTGATGCGGCGTTCAGAGTTCGTCATCGTCCCCTCCTTCTCGAAATGCCCGGCGGCCGGCAGCACCAGGTCGGCAAACGCAAGCGTATCCGCCTTGTTCGATATGTCTTGCACAACCACGAAGCGGGCGTTGCGTAACGCCGCCTCTGCCCGGCGCGCATCCGGCCAGCTTACCATAGGGTTCGTACAGACAATCCAAAGGGCCTTAAGGTCTCCACGCTCCAGCGCCTCCACCATCTGCGTAGCCGTATAGCCGGGACGTGACGAAATAGAATCCACACCCCAGAAGTCGGCCACCGTTTGCCGGTGTGCTTCATTGGCAATGCTGCGGTGCGCCGCCAGCATAGTAGCCAGCCCGCCCACTTCGCGGCCGCCCATCGCGTTAGGCTGACCCGTAAGCGAAAACGGCCCGGAGCCAGGCTTACCGATGTGACCGGTTAATAGATTCAAGGCAATCAGCCCCTCATTCTTCTTTACGCCAATCACACTCTGGTTAAGCCCCATGGCCCATAGCGTCAGGAAACCGGTAGCCCCTGCGATATACGAAGCCGCCAGGCGTATCTCTACCTCGGCCACACCACACACATGCGCGATCTCTTCCAGCGATAACCGGAACACCGCCTCCTGGTACGCCTGGAAACCTTCCGTATGCTCCTTGATAAACACATGGTCTATATCGCCACGCTCCAGCAACACCCGGGCAATGCCGGCATACAGGTATACATCCGTGCCCGGATACAGCTGCAAATGTAGATCGGCCGATACGCTCGTTTGCGTTCGGCGTGGGTCGGCCACGATAATCTTTACAGCCGGATTCTTTTGCTTATGGGCCTCAATACGCCGGAACAAAATGGGATGACACCACGCGGGGTTAGCCCCGGTAATGAATAAACAATCCGATCGCTCAATATCGTCATAACTGATCGGCACCGCATCTTCCCCCAGCATGCGGCTATAGGCCGATACCGCCGAGCTCATACACAACCGCGAATTCGTATCGATGTTGTTGGTACCGAGAAACCCCTTGACCAGTTTATTGATCACATAATACTCTTCCGTAAGACACTGACCCGACACATAAAAGCCCACCGCATCGGGCCCATACCGCTGAATAATAGACTTGAACACCGCAGCCGCGCGCGTCAGCGCGTCATCCCAACTTACGCGGGTGAGCGGCTGATTCCTGCCCCACCGCATCTCCGGATACAACAGCCGGTCGTGTGTGTCCTGCATAGCGTAATGCAGGTTCATGCCCTTCGAGCACAGCATGCCTCGGTTCACCGGATGCTCCGGATCGCCCTCTACCGTAAGCCCCGCACGGCGGCCTTTACGCACCAGCATACCACACCCCACACCGCAATACGAGCATGTGGTTTTATAAGGCTTATCCAGAGAATGTGTCATAGCACGCAGAAGTTTTTATTTCTTAACCGGCTCCGGTTTAATAGCAATCATAACATAGGCCCACTGAGCAAACGTATCCGCCCGCGGTATATTCTTTACAGCCGCCGACGCCAGCGTGGGTGTGGCAAACAGGGCCGAATAACCTCCCTCTACCGCAATGGCCGGCGTAAGCGTGTACTGACATGTTATATCCAGCTCAGTACCCAACTCGCGTTGCAGCATATCGCCCGCAGTATTGTTAACCGCGTGAGGCAACACAAACCGGTGCGCGTCCACGTTAACTGTTAGCGCGGTCAAAGGTGTATAGCGGGTTTTGATGTAAAAGTCGGTAAGGCCGTTGGCGCCAAAGCCATCGGCGGCATAGAAATAGTCCATCGTACCCCAGAACTTATGCGGTGTGCCATACAGCGGATCGAACCGCTGAAACTTCCGCGCAGGGTCGGCACCCGCGTTGCCCGACGTAACATCGATGCCCGCGCCAACACCTACGCGCGTAGCCGGTGTATACTGCGCATACGCCGAAAGCAGATACTCATCCAGGCGCGTACCCTCGCGGTAATGTCCACCCTGATACACCGTATTGAGGGTTAACTGAATCGGCGCAACGGGTTTGAACTGGGCAAACACACCGGCCGTATAGCGGCTCCACGCACCGCCTTCGTAAATCGGATTCTTCTTGTCGATATCGGCCGCGGCAAAATGAAACTTGCTGAAATCGTCTTTAAAGAAAAGCGTCGAAACCTTCCCGGTCTTAAGCTTACGTGCGACGTACACAAACTGCATCGCTTTATACAGCGCGCCGATGCCGTTGGTACCGGCGGCATAACCCGTGGGCACACCGTTGTATACCGTGCCCGACTTGCGTTCCGCATTCTGATTATACGCCGCGCCCAGGTTGGCCGTCCAGCCACGATGCTCGAACTTGAGCAACGCCGCATCGTGGCGACGCGCCTGCTGCAGCCAGTCGAGGTTGCCGAGCAGACGCGAATCGTCATATATAAGCTCCTGTCGGCCGAGCCGCAGGTAAAAATCACGAACTACCTTGCCGGTATCCACCAAACTGATCTCGGCCCAGGCTTCATGCAGCATCAGCCCATCGTTGGCATCCGCCGTCACCCGGTTAACCGAAGAAGCATCCTGCCCCCATACACGCACATCCTGAACCGTAGCCCATACTTTAACACGGTAGGCACTATAGCCCGCGATGATGCGGGTACGCTGCGAAATGAATGCCGCCGGCACAGTGTCCTTTACCGAGGGCGATCCCTGGCCATCGCGGTACTCGCCGCGCACACGCACCTGCCCCGAGAACGTAAGCTGGGCAAACGTCTGCCAGCTCATTACGTGCAACACGATCAGAAGCACTACCGGGTAAACGATACGCATCTTCATAACGATTAGGGTTAGGGTTAAGCGATCAGGCCAGCGATTCGTTCAGTACAGGCGCAGCCTCCGAAGCATGGGCAGGACTGGTGCGAATCGCCACACTCAGCGCAAACACCGCAGCGGCAACAACACATACCGCGATACCGATATACCCCAGGCTGTCGCGATACGTAAGGCCCTCCGCTTTAAACAGAAAGCCCGCTACAACAGCACCCACATTGCCGCCCGCCCCCACAATACCCGACACAATACCCAACGACTTGCGATGGATAAACGGCACCACCGAATACGTAGCCCCGTTAGACATTTTCAGAAACAGCGCAAAGAACAACATCGTGAAGATCGCCCACGGCAACACATACACAGACGAGAAGATGATAATACCAATGCCTTCAAGAAGCAGGAATGCCGCCAGGATAAACACACGCCCCCACAACCCAAAACGTTTACCGGCACGGTCGCCAAAAATCCCGCCGAGCGCACGTGCAAAAATATTCATCATACCGAACAGCCCGGCAATAATACCGGCCTCCTTCAACCCGAGGTTGAAATTGTCCACAAAGTATAACGTGGCAACATTGTCTAATGTGATCTCGATACCGAAGCACGCGCCATACGCCAGAAACAAACACCATACACGATAGTCGCGGCACACCGTAAGCCAGCCGCTCTTTGCATCGGCAGCGTCTTTCGCCTCGGCCTTGCGCGACGTCATGTTTCCTTCAGGAGTGTCTTGCGTAAAGAAATAATATACAATGCCCATAACAAGCAATGCTACACCCGGAAAAACCATACTATACCGCCAGGCCATGCCCGACGTATACCCCAATGCCACAATACCCGAGAAGAGCAGCGGCATAACCATAAGCGTAATACCGCCTCCCAGATTACCCCAGCCCGCCGCCGTGGCATTGGCCGTGCCCACAACCTGTGGCGCGAACATGACCGACGTATGATACTGGGTTATGACAAAGGACGCCCCGATCATACCGATGGCCAGACGAAACAACAAGAACGTCTGGTAATCCGGGCTAAGGCCGATGAGCATCACCGGGAAAGCCCCAAGCACCAGCAGCAGCGTATACGCTATCCGTGGACCGATACGATCGCACAACCAGCCAAACAGCAACCGCGCAAAGATCGTAATGGCAACAGACGCAATAATGCTGTTCCCGATCTGCGCCTGCGTGAGATGAAGATCCTCACGAATCACCGGCATCAGCGGGGCGATACCAAACCAACCAAAGAAACAAGTAAAGAAGGTGACCCACGTGATGTGGAACGTACGCATTGGCACCGAGCGGAAGTCGAGTAGCCGTAACCGGGTTGCTTTTAGGGAGTTCATAACTTTATTACGTAGTTAATACGTAATAAATGTAACGAATCAGATTATAAATTACGTAGTTAAATACTAAAAACTACGTAAATAAATATTTATACTACGTATCCAACGTTTGCAACGAACCGTGTCTATAACAGATTTTCGTTTACTACTTTGTTTACCATGTCTACAGCATTGTTCACGCCCATCTTCTTCATAATGTTGAACCGATGCGTCTCGATGGTGCGCACGCTTTTGCCAAGCGCGTCGGCAATATCTTTGTTACCCTTGCCATGCACTACCATACGAAGGATTTCGCGCTCACGGCGTGTAAGGTGGTACGGATCTTCAGCCTCAGCACTGGTATCGCGAACGGCTGCCGCGGGATTCGATGTAACATTGCCGCCCAGCACCATGTTGGCCAGTATATTCGATACACCGCCGCTAAAGTATTTGCTGCCGGTATAAACCTGTTTCAGCGCACGTATAAACTCGGCCTTGTCCGTGTCCTTCAACAGGTAGCCGTAAGCGCCGGCATGAAGGGCCTGCAATACATATTCTTCCGAATCGTGCATCGAAAGAATCACGGCCTTCGTCGTAACCGAATAGTCGCGCAAACGGGCGGCGGCTTCCAGGCCCGTCATCTCGGGCATGCGGATGTCCAGCACCAATATATCGGGCTTAAGGGTCTTTGCCACGTTAAGCGCGTCAGCGCCCGTATTAGCCTCCCCCACTACAGAAAGCTCCGGATCGGATTCGAGCATGGCCTTAATGCCGTTACGCACTAAAACATGATCGTCGGCTAAAACAATATTGATCTTTTCCATAGTTGTTACATCATCATCACGACGGCTCCGTTACCCGGGCACTGTGCACCGGAACCATTAACCGTACCGTAGTGCCCACTCCCGGCACGGATTCTACCTGCAGATTTCCGTGTATATATTCCGTACGCTCGTGCATATTAAAAAATCCGCGGCCAGATTCAATGTTCGTACTACCACTATCTACGATGCGCGGATCAAATCCTTTACCGTCATCGTTTACGGTGAGGACGAGTTCTGTATCGCGAACGTCGAGGGCCACCGTAATCGTACGGGCACCTGCGTATTTGATAGCGTTGTTAACCGCCTCCTGGATAATGCGGAAGATATTGTTCTCCACCTTCTGTGGCAGGCGATCGGGCTCGCCGATGGCGACATATACAAGTTTGGTTTCCGTAAGTTTTCCGATCTCCTGTACAAATACATTCAGCGCGGCCTTCAGACCATAATCACCCAGAACCGGCGGTTTCAGGTTGAAAGTCACTTTACGCACCTCCTTTATCACCAGTTTGATGAGCGCGTCTACCTCGCCGATCTTCTGCCGCGCGCGGGCCGCATCCTGAACATCGATCGATTCGATCTGATACTTCAGAGACGTCAGCATCTGCCCGATACCATCGTGAATATCCATCGCGATACGCTTCCGTTCCTCCTCCTGTCCTTCGAGGATCAGCACCGACCGGAACTTCTGCTGATTGATTTTCTTTTCGATCTCGGCGCGGTTCTTCCGGTCCATATTCTTCTCGGCCAGCTTTCGTTTGGTAATGTTTGTACCCAGTATCAGCAGCTCGTCAACATCACCTGCGGCATTATATACCGGGGTAATCGTCACCTCGACCCACCCGCGCTCGCCGGAGGGTTGCAGAATGCGAAGATCACCCTGCCACAAACCACCTTCAGACACCGTGTCGATCACCACGTCCATCCAGTCGTCGGCGTCGCTCATGTCAAACAGGTCACAGATGCGCACAACACCCGCCGCATGCCCGATGCCGGTAAGCTCTTCATACACCGGTGCTATAAAAATGAGGTTGCCGCCATGATCGGCCTTCGCGTAGAGCTGCGGACTTTCCTGCGGCTCGCGTACCAGCGAGATCTGTTCATACGAGCGTTCCAGCGATGTATATAACGCGCCGATCTCCTGGCTGAGCTTACGGGCGTTGCGTTCAGACGCTACAAGCTTGCGTACCGTATCGGTTACGCGCGCCGCAGTAGGCCGGAATATAAAAGAGATCTCCAGGATAATAACCAGCAATGAAATACCGAGTATACCGTACTCGATGTAAGAGAGACGGGATACCTTATGTTGTGCCTCGGCGGTATACTGCCGTACAATGCGCTCCATGCCCGCCAGGAATAACCCTTCGTGTAGCAGAATACTGTCGCGATACGGCCGCAACGTTTCATCGCTGGCGGTAAGATCTTCACGGAGAACGGCCAGCACACCGTCGGCATTCGTATACAATACCTCGAAGTCGTGGTGAAGGGAATCGAAATATGCGGTAATGATTTCGCTATTATCGCCATACAGGTGCAGGCTGTCGTTGCCGTGAAGTAAACCATCCTGCGAGGTCTTCCACAAAGCTACCGTACCGTTCAATTCGCCATAGAGTTTACGGCGCTCGTCGGCCGATTGTCCGGAACGAAGGCGCAGCACCGTCTTCACCATCCGCTGGCTGAGCATACGCTGTTTACCCGCTACGTTCACCACCTGCGAGTCACTGAGCTGATTGTGCAGGTGAGTCTGTATCAGCGCCTGCCCGATGATAATGACCGTAGCCACGGCACTCAGCGCCAGAATATACCAAAGCCCCAGCCGGCTGAACCGCTGAAGATTATCTTTCGCATCCGTTACAGTTACCCCCATACGTAGCAAATTACGCATTTTTTTCAACCTACGTACCTGGAACACCGGTACGCAGAAAAAACGGCATCGGCTAAGCCGACACCGTCCCTAAACCTAATTACCAAAGGAAATCTTACAGGCCTTCGGCGCCAACGCCGATGTATACATAACCATCGTCTACCCGCACCGGATATACCGTAAGGCTGTGCTCGTCGCCATTAAGGCACTGGCCGCTGCGCAACGAGAATGTCTTCTTATGAAACGGACACGCCACCTTGGGTTCGCCCTGGTGCGAGCCGATAATGCCCCGCGCCAGGATCATCTGCATCTTATGCGGACATTGGTTCTGGCAGGCGTACCACTCACCACGGCGCGTGAAGTTGAACACGGCAATCTGAAGGCTGCCATATTTAACACACATGCCGCCGTCCTCGGGAAAGTCCGCAACGCGGGCCGCCCGGAACCAACCGGTAGCCGCGGCTTCTTCTGACGTGCTGATTGCTGAAGGCTGAGTCTGATCGTGTAGTTCCATATACCGTATCGTTTACATGTTCTTGTTATCCCAATCGGCTGCCGACTTCTGCCCGCGCATTGGGGCATAAACAAGTGTATCGTCGGCGCTGTCGTCGTTTACAAAATGGCGGAAGCGTGCACGCAGCACCGGGTTCTCCACCACCATCTTCCATTCGCAGGCATAGCGGTTCACCAGCCCCTGCATCTCCTCTTCCAGGGAAGCACCGATGCCGAGACTGTCGTTTACCACAACATCGCGCAGGTACTCCAGGCCGCCCTCCAGCTTGTTGAGCCACGTGGCCGTACGCGTAAGTGGGTCGGCGGTGCGGATATAAAACATCAGGAACCGGTCGATATAGCGAATACAGGTATCGTCGTCCACATCCGTTACCAGCAGTTGCGCATGCTGTGGGCGGGCTCCCCCGTTACCACACACATAAAGATTCCAACCCTTCTCCGTAGCGATAATCCCGAAGTCCTTCGATTGTGCTTCGGCACATTCGCGGATACAACCGGACACGGCACCTTTGAGCTTGTGCGGTGCACGTAGCCCCTTGTAGCGCTCTTCCACACGAATCGCATACGACACCGCATCCTGAACACCGAAGCGGCACCACGTCGTGCCAACGCAGCTCTTTACCGTGCGCAGCGCCTTACCATAAGCATGGCCGCTCTCGAAACCTTCGGCGATAAGCTCTTCCCAGATGTCGGGCAACTGCTCCACGCGCGCACCGAACATATCGATGCGCTGCCCGCCGGTTATCTTCGTATACAGATCATACTTCGCGGCAATACGACCAATAGCAATAAGTTTGGCCGGCGTTATCTCGCCACCCGCAATGCGGGGCACTACCGAGTACGTCCCGCCGCGCTGAATATTGGCCAGGAAACGGTCGTTGGTATCCTGAATCGTATCCTGGTCGGTTACCAGCTCGTTCCAGATGCTGGCCAGCAGAGAGGCAACCAATGGCTTACAGATTTCGCAGCCATCGCCCTGCCCATGGTTGTCGAGCAGTTCATTATAGGTTCTGATACCTTTGATCCGAATAATGTCGTACAATTCCTGCCGGGAATGAGCGAAGTGTTCACAGATCACTTTCTTCACATGCACGCCCAGCGTTTCGAGCGTCATCTTCAACAGGTCGTTCACCAATGGCGTACAGCCGCCACACCCCGTGCAGGCTTTCGTGGCTTTCTTGAGACCGTCGAGCGTATGCACATGCTCATCGCGGATCAAACGCACCAGGTCGCCCTTGCGTACATTCTCGCACGAGCAAATCTGGGCCGTGTCGGGCAGACTCTTCAGCCCTGCCCCCGCCGCTTCTGCCGATGGTTCTCCCAGAATCAATGCCTCCGGCTTGCCGGGCAACGGCATCTGGTTGATCACCATCTGGTGACAAAGACTATAGGGCCGTGTATCGCCAACCAGTATCCCGCCGAGCAAATGCTTTCCATCCGCCGAAATCGTAAACCGTTTATACACGCCATTACACTTGTCCGTATACGCTATCGGAACGCTGCCCGGTGTTTCACCGAAGGCATCGCCAAAGCTGCCTACATCCACACCGATCAGCTTAAGTTTCGTAGACATATCGTAGCCGGTAAAACACGCCGTGTTGTCGCCGCAAAGCTGACGCACCACCACATCGGCCATGTCGTAGCCCGGAGCCACCAGGCCATAGATCATACCATTATGTAAGGCCACCTCGCCAATCGCAAAGATGTTCGCATCGTCCGTCTGTAATGAATCGTTTACGATGATACCACCGCGTGCATGTACCGACAGGCCACAGGCACGGGCCAGTTCGTCGCGCGGACGGATACCGGCCGAGATCACCACCATATCCGCGTGCAGCGCGGTGCCGTCGTCAAAAGCAAGTCCGTCAACGTGGGGCATACCCGTTATCGCGGTCGTTTTCTTTCCGGTATGAATACCGATACCCAGACTGGCCAATCGTGCACGGAGTATATCCGCCCCGGCATCGTCCAGCTGCCGGGGCATAAGCCTGGGCGCGAACTCCACCACATGCGTTTCCAGGCCAAGGTCCAGCAGCGACTTCGCCGCTTCCAGTCCCAGCAAACCACCACCCAGCACAATACCGCTCCGGGCTTTTGTGGCGTAGTCCTGCAATTGGTTCAGATCTTCGATTGTACGGTATACAAACACACCATCGCGATCAGTACCCGGCAGCGGTGGCACGAATGCCCCGGAACCCATAGCCAACACCAGGTAATCATAGTGATCCACTTTCCCGCTGTGTGTGCGGATCGTGCGCGCGTGACGGTCGATGGCAGTAACCAGCTCCCCCGTAAACAACCGGATATTGTTTTCGGCATACCACGATGCCGGCGCAAGCAGCAAATCGTCCGCCGTGCGCCCTTCAAAGTAACTGCTCAGGTGTACGCGGTCGTAAGCAGGACGCGGTTCCTCGCCATATACAGTAAGTGTGTGCCCGGCATGACGGCCCACCATTTTCTCGCAGAACTTATACCCTACCATGCCGTTGCCGATTATGATTATATGTGCCATACGCGATCGTGGTTTACGTGAAATCCTTAAATCTTAAGTAATACTACGTAAAATAATAGACATTACGATAATTATTTACGTAATTTAATACGTAATTTCTACGTAAATGACCACAACAGCCAAAACACTCTATATAGTAGGCGCCGGACCGGGAGACGCCGAGCTTATTTCAGTAAAAGGTTTGAAACTCATTCAACGCGCAGAGGTAGTGCTTTACGATGCCCTTGTATCACCCGAACTCGTACAATGTGTACCGGATAATTGTAAACGTGTGTACGTAGGAAAGCGAAAAGGAAAAAAGGAGTTCAGTCAGGACGAGATCAACCGCCTGCTCGTATTCTACGCACGCCGCTATCGCTGCGTCGTACGCCTGAAGGGCGGCGACCCGTATGTATACGGCCGTGGCCACGAAGAGCTGGCCTACGCCGTAAGCCAGGGAATTACCACCGAAGTTGTTCCCGGTATATCGAGTTCCATTGCCGCCCCGTCAGAAGCCGGCATACCCTTAACCAAACGTGGGGTAAATGAAAGCTTCTGGGTCGTTACAGGTACACTGTCGTCAGGCGAGCTTGCCAACGATCTGTACTGGGCCGCACGCTCCTCTGCCACAGTTGTCGTGTTAATGGGCCGTTCCCAGGTAGAAGCCATCGCCAACATCTTCTCCCGCGAGCGGTCACCCGACGAGCCCGCCGCCATTATTCAAAGCGCTACCACCGCCGAATCGCGTACCGTCATCGGCACCGCCAGCACATTACACCAACTGGCCGAAGTCAACGCCATCGGCTCACCCGCCATACTCGTATTCGGCAAAGTAATCAACGAACGCATCGTAGCCGATACCATAGCCCATACACAAGCCGCCACCGTCTAACCACCAAACACCTATGAATACAATCCACGCTCCAGCCACCGGCTTTCGCTTTGAAGAAGACTTTATGGAAGATGGCATCCGGTGTATCCCCATGGCGGTACGCTTCAAGCTCGACGCCTCCGGCATCAAACTCAAACTTGCCGAGTGGAGCCGCTTCACCGTAACCGAACGCGAAAACCTCGCCCTCCTGCCCTGCTCCTCACCCAACGAAATAACCCGCTACAAACGATACCTCGAACAATGTATCCGCCACCGCACCGGCAACGCCCCCACGTACCTCGAAGCAGCCGTCTCGCCCCAATGGACATTACTCCACCAGGTACCACCAGGTATAACCGATAAGTTCCAGGAATTGCAGGCCTCAATAACCGTGGCCCAATGGCAGGCACTAACCGAGCTGCAACGTTTCGCCCTGTTAAAGCTCACCCGCCCCGGACACGAGAACCGAAACTTCCCCATAGCCGCCCGCGAGTTCGGCCTACTGCCCTAACAACCGCTCCCGCTCTTCGGGCGTATTAACATTCAGAATAACCCGCGCATCGTACGGAGCAATACACAACGCATTATACTCCACCAGAAACCTGCGTGGACTCACTTCACCACGCCCCACAAAATCTTCCAGCAACCGATATGCCGAAGGCTCCCACACCGTACACAAAGGCTCCGGCAGTCGATTCTCCGGATTACGAAAACATACCGCAGGCACAGTACCATCCCGCGCCGCCAACAGCGCCTTAACAGCCCGTGCATCCACAAACGGCATATCAACCGCCACCACAAGCCACGCACATTCCGGGTGTTTGCGAAACGCGCTCAGAATGCCATTCATAGGCCCCTTTATCGCAAGCATATCGTCCAACGGGTTGAGTTCGGCCGGAATGTGTTGCCCGGGGCGGCATGAGGTAAACACGCGTTCACAATAGCTCTGTAGCAGCGCAAAGACATACTCCCGTTGCGGAAGCCCATGATACTGTAACAAGGCCTTATCATGGCCCATGCGCGAACTTTGTCCGCCGCAGAGTACTAAACCATATAGAGAAGCGTTGTCCATGTATCCGTTGCAGAAAGATCGCGATTTTGCTCTAAAAACGCATACGCACAGTCGGTCCGATAAGAAAATACATTTAACGAAAGTAATTATACAGATCACATAAGTAAGTCCCGCATTAAAGTGCCTACCTTAGTTACATAATGATCGAGAAACATTTAGTACCTGGGTCCTGAATAGCCGAACATTATACGTTGTTTAACCAATCCGTTAACCTAAGCTCCTGAAGAGAAAAGGCGCCTGTTTTTAAACGGGCGCCTTTGCTTTTTTATCACTGGATATATAATAGGCTTCACATCGTATACAGATAAAGCAGCATCTCATTATTCTCCGTCAGAAAACAGTCGCCGTGAATGAGTGGCGATACACCCAGGTCTTTCGCGTCGTATACAGCTTGGTTGATATGTTCGGTGCCATCGTCGTCTTCGGTGAAGCTGGCTTTGATGCTGGGCGGAAACCAGTCACGGATAAAGTCGCGGCTACGGGTTACATTGTTGCTCTTTGTACTGTGTTGTTCTAACGCGGCCTGGAGCTTGTCGAATTCGGCTTCCCGAAAAGACACTATGGCCAGCAGATAATAATCGCCGGGGCCTTCTAGCATACGTGAACCTTCCTCGCCCTGGTTCACGATAATCCATTTTACCGAAGAAGGCTCGGCGGGGAGTTTAACCATCTTTTTAAAATGGCTCATGCTCGTCTCGACTTTCTCGTCGGGGGCACTGCTGCAGCGAAAGAGCACCAGGGCGATAAATAGAATGAAAAGGGGTCTCATACCGAATGAATAGCCACCAAGATACACTTTACCAATGGTTTTCGGGCAAAAAAAGAGGCACCTGTTGGGAAACAGGTGCCTCTTGATTGTGTGCCGTGTAAATAACGGTCTCTTAGTTTGTCGGACCGTTGTCCACCTTGGCTTCCAGTACCGTTTCAATGTTGTCAGGAAGTGCAGAGAGAATATCGTAACCGGTCGCCGTTTCAATAGCGTCTACGGTTGTGCGGTACGTCCACCAGTCGGTGCCTATAGTATTATTATTCGGAATATCGATAGCGATTACACGGGTTGAGGTAGTTACGCGGCTGATGTCGTTAGTGCCTTGCGGTAAAAGCACGACAACCTTCCATACCTGAGAAGGAACAGTAATCTGGCCGTTATCGATCTTGCTGGCGGCTCCTACTAATCCCGAACCACCTACTCCGTAGTTCCCCATGATAACATAGGCTTCGTAGTAGTTGTCTTTTTTCTCAACCACACCACGAACGTACTCTTCAAAACCAGCCCAGGCTTTTTGATTGTTGTTCGGAGCTTGAGGAATCATGTTCGTCATCAGGAAGGTTGATGAATTCGCAGGACGTGACGATGTACGATCACCCGAAGGACAATTGTGACCGCGATCAAAACCACTGTCTTTGTATGAATCCTCTCCTACCCTGTACCAACCTGCTGGTAAATTTGGATCTTCCCGAAACTCATCCTTACGGCTTACCTTATTGTTCACGGCTGCTGTATCGATATGCCAGCTTACCCAGTTCGGAATAGCCCGGCTGCGGCTATAGGACATAACATAATACGTTTGATCCATGAAGTAGTTATTCTCCTCAGCGATGTCCTTCTTCGCATTGCTTGGATTGCCGAATAGGAAATGGCTGTTATCGGGCTCCGTAGGATTTTCTCCACCATTACCTGGATCACCCGTAAACGCTACAATCTCAACATCATCGATATTGACACCTCTTGCACTACCTGACTCACGACGAATTGCGAACCGAACATTACCAGCCTTATTCACCGTAAACACAACCTCGGCAAGCGCAGTCGACGACGTCGTAACAGACTCTCCCACTTGCGTAAACGTAGCGCCTTTATCAGTCGATATCCACAGTGACCACTTGCTGTCGCCTTCTGTACCATAGATGGCGTGTGAGATGTGAACTTCATTAGCACCGGTTGCTATATCAAAATCCATCCGGGCAGCGCCGGTGTTGATGATGCGGAGTGCCTGCTTGCCGTATTTATGATCGGCCGTTGATGTACCGATAAGTGCATCTCCTAAACGCCAGCTTCCGGAGCCGAGGGTGACGGATGCTTCCAGATACGACGTCTTCGTTCCTGTTTCAAAGTTTTCCAGCGTTGCGCCTGTCGTCAGCGATGGATTTTGTTGTTCAGGAACAGGCGAATAGGTCGGGTTGACATCCTCCGCACAAGAAATTACCAATAGCAACGCAAGAACAAAATATGAAGCCTTAAAAAAAGCATTCCCCCATATTCCGCCTTCACTTGAATTCTTCTTCATAAAATCTGATTTGTTTGTCTATTGCTTTGACAAGCAGAAAAGTGGCTGCCCTCATTTTAACGCGAAGACAACCACTTTTGATATAACAGTCAATTAATTAAACAGGTCGGCCCAACTCAACGCTACCCGGATACCGTCGATTTTGCCATTAGGTGTGTTGCCCCCCTGACGAACCGCTACAGCACCAATGGGAACGTCTCCATTAACCCCATCTCCTGTTGCGCCAACAGTAACAAGTTTGGCCGCGCCTTCCGACGCCGGAATACCATTTTCATAAATGTGTAGCGTCACCTGGTCGTCAGTCGCCGCCGCCGCGTTATACACATATTTCAAAACGAACAAATATGTTCTATTGAAACTCAATTCTGTATTGTCGCTTACACCCGCATCTGAAGACTTCGATAGACCAGTGCTCCAGCCTGCTCCGCTAATTTTCGCATACACACGAGCCTTGAATGTATTATTCAGAGGGTTTGGACCAATGTGGAAGAAGTAATCCTGTGTCGCATTCGCAGAAGACAAATTAACTAGGAACGATACATAGATGGTATTATCCGTGGTTATCGGAGTGAATGCACGGTTGATATCACCACTTCCGCCTGAACCGCCGGAGAAGCTGATTGCACCTCCAGTGTTCGGATATCCCGTATAGGACAATCCTGCGGCGAGATACTGAGGGCCAGTAGTTCCACTATGACGTGTCCAGTTAGCTGTTAACGCTGTTATATCAGCATTATCCACTGTTCCGTAATCAAAGCTTTCATTAACTAAAAGTGCCGTAGCTACGTTTCCAGTCTCATTACCAGTAACCGCTACATTCTGAGCAGCGGCCCCCGTTGAAGACACATTGATATTACCGTCGATCTTCTGATTGCTTCCTGAAGTAGGGGTAAATTTAGCATACACCGTAACACCGGCCATTGCGGTTGCAGCCGTAACCGTTATTGACGACGAGTACGTACCGGCCTCAGCATCCGATACTGTATAGTTTGCCGGAGCGGTAACCGTAACGTCAGCCGTCAGATTCGTTGCCGATATTGCAAAGCTCTTCGCGGTAGATGAGTTACCATTAGCAACATCACCAAACGCCAACGGCGTGGTGGCAACCGTAATCGTCAGGGTCGCAGTAGTGTTACTTTCGAAAATATCCGATGCCGTCTGAGGCGAAATTTGCGCGGCCCCCCGGTACTCGTTAACAATACCATAAAGAGTACCTGTACCTAAAGGCTGAACATTGGTTCTGAATGTGCCGTTAGACTCTGTTCTCAAAATACTGGTCACATTCGCCGCATCAGCGATATTGATGTTACCGCTATTGGCAGCCAATGTCAATGTTCCGTCAGCATTCGGGAAGTGTACATTGTCGATTTGAACACGTTCACCTTCCAGTTCATCAAATTTAGTATTCAAGTCAACTATCGTGATCTTTTGATACGCAGGAAGATCACCCGTTCCTATTTTGGTGGCATTCGCCAACGGAAGCTTCGAATCAGAGCCAAGTTGCAATACGTTATTGAATTCACTCAATACAGCACCGTTGATCTTAATCGATATTTTATCGCCTTGCGTAAAAGAATGAGCCGCCGCAAAACGAACCATCACGCCGCGCACACCGTCGTGCAGCCACAGGTTACTTCCGTTGATGTTGTCTTTCGTAGAAATCACAACACCTGTCAACGTAAGCTCTTCAGCAATTGTAACGGCCGTTCCTTTAAACATCGCGCGCAAATTCGTAACAGTTATCGTATTGCTCGGGCTAAGCGTAAGCTTATAAGCCGTGAGTGAACCCAGTTCCACACCACCAGTAGCCGAAGCCAACGTAAACGTCACATCAACGTCTGCTGCAACCGTACCGGGTAGCACCGTAAACGAAGCTTCCGTAGCTCCTGCTGCAACCGGCACTTCAATGCTGTTATCCGCAGCCGCTGGGCTGGTAGTATATTGTGTACCATACGTGGCACCAGTCGATGCAATAGAAACTTTCACAGTTCCGGCCGAAGGAGCCTTAGACGATAGGGTAATGACAACCTTTCTGCCTTCTGCCTCCGAAGAAGCCAGTGTACCTTCGCTTACCGCGAAATTAAGTTTCGACGGACCTTCGTCATCAACCAGTGTTATCGTCTGCGTACTCTTCTCTCCGATTCTGAAACCGGTAGTAGACTCTGTTAAGGTGATTTTGATTGTACGGTCGCCACTCAGAATACTGTTATTAACCGGGAATACGTTGAACTTTACAGCGGTCTGCCCTTTCACCACAGGAACAACAACGTTATTATCAGTAGCGCGCGGATTGGTTGTATAATCGGTACCATACCCGGCGGTAGTTTCAATCGAGAAGGTAAGGACACCATCGCGGCTGGCGGCGCCACTCAGTTTCATCAATACGGTAGCAGCCTCGTCTATTTCACGAACGCTCTGTGCCGCGGCTTCAAAGTTAACGGTTACATCGGCAGCAGACGCGTCGTCGTCATCGCTACACGCTACCATCGTGACAACTGACAGCAGCAGCAGCCAGGACATAATACGGGCGGTCATTCCACGCCACACATTCATTCTTTTCATATAATGGTTTTTAGGTAGAAGGGTATCGGTTATTCTAGTCCAGTGACAATAAAGTCGTCGATCCGCCAGCTCGATGCACTCGCCGACGTTGCACCTTTATACTGGAAAGCAATGTAGTAGCTTTTGTTTGCCGTGTTCTTGATAACACCGGTAAGACCAGTCCACTTTTTGCTACCGGCTGCCGGCAACGCTTCGGTAATGGTTGCAGGAGTAGCCGTATTGTTCGGAAGTGGTGTCCAGGTAACTCCGGTGGCATCAGGATCGCCCGAGCCGCTATAGTTTGTGCTGTATACCACAGCCAAGGTGCCGTTACCCGAGAAATGCGAATACGTCTGCATCGCTACCTCCAATGATGTAAACTCGCCGGCGTCAATCCGATTCGAGATCAGGTACGCGTTTGTGCTGCCTACTCCGCCTTTGTTGAAGGCGTTTGCTTCAGCACCCTTTGTATTCTTGTTAACCGGATCGGTAGGATCGTACCCAAAGTTAGTACAACCCCATGTCGCCACGGCAGATGCACTTGCGGTACGTGCTTCGGCAAATCCTACCGGGGTACCCTGGCAGTCTTCAAATTTACGAATCACCAACCGCGCGTCTCTCGTAATCCAAAGCTCGTAGTAACGTGAATTGGTTTCGGTCAACGAAACATCTCCACCTTCAACACTAAGAATCTCGAAAACCACTTTACGAACCTGTGGTGAAGCATCCAGCTTTATCGGATACACCATGAAAGACGGTGTTTCGTCTGGCTGAACGGTCACGGTGATTACGCCGTCTACTGCAGCAGGTTGTGTCGTATAGTCAGTGCCGTATGCAACGGCACCGCTGTTACGCAGCGCTACTTTAAACGTTACCGGTGCAGTAAGCGTAACGTTGGAATAGAACGGAATCGCTTTCCCTTCTACCCCAAGGCTTTCAGAAGCCTCACCCCAGGTCGTTCCGAATCCAACCACCGAGGCTGTTGAAAAATCATTATCATCATCACAGGCTACTACAATACCGAACAGCCCCAACAGAAATAAGAAATAGCGTAATTTCAATGCGTTCATAGGTTAGTTTCCTTTGAGTTCGAGATTGTCGATCTGCCAGTTCGAGGCATTCCCTTTTTGAGCTCCTTTATACTGGAAGGCGATGTAGAGTTTTTCAAACTCCAGATCATCCAGTAAGCCTGCCACCTTAACCCACTTGCGTGAACCGATAGCCGGCAACTGGTCGTTGATTTGTTTGAAGTCCGTCCAGGTTACGCCTTCCGCCTCGGGGTTACCGGTGCCTGAATAGTTCGTGCTGTATTTCACCGTCATTGTACCCGGCCCTGTATAGTAGCTTTCAATAGCCATGGCCAGGTAAACCGTAGAATACTTTGTTCCGTCGATTACCGGGAGCACCAGGTACGAGTTAGCCGTTCCGGAGGCACCGGCATAACCGTTTGCCTCGAAAGAACCTTTTGATCCGTCATAGCCGATAGCATTGCATTTCCACGAAGCTTCCTTCATAACATCAGCACCTTCGGCCCGTACTTCGGTGACACCCATTCCGGTGGCGTTGCAAGCCTCAAAATCGAGCGATAAGAAAGGATCGGTGCTATCGGTCACCTTCATCGAGAAGTTCGCCTGTCCCACAGATTCAATGATATTGCTGGTCTGTGCGATATAAAAAGTATAATCGTAATTGAAAGGTTCGAAAATACCGTCGTTGATCGGCGTGAACTTGAACGATGCTGTGTTTTGTCCCGCCGGAATAGTCAGCGTAAGCACGCCGGGTTGAAGCATAGCTGGCTCGGTTGTATACGAATATCCGTAGCCGGCGCCATTGCCTTCAATACGTATATTGACTTGTGAATCCTCCCAGAGTACACGCGATGTTTGCAGGAAAATGGTAGTCGATGCCGGTGTCCGTCCTGTAGCCGGTTCAATGGCTTGCTCCGCCAGTGAAGGATAAAACGTTATCGTAACACCTTCATAATCGTTCCCATCGCACGCCACCAGCAGGCCAAGGGCCGCAGCAAGCGCCAGCGAGGATTTTCTAAAATATCGTGATAAAGTCATAAGTAGGTTCCGGATTAGAATTTAACAGAAAGGCTTCCGCTATAGTTGATCGGCAAACCGTACAACTCCTGTGTACCGAAGGCTTCGTCTGAACGACGGATAAACGTTTGGTTCAGCAAGTTGTGGATGTTACCCGATGCACGGGCACGAAGACCACCGATCGTAAAGTTGTAACCTCCGTATACGTCAACCACAGTATAGTCGGGGAGTTTACGTACTTGTCCCGCATTTTCTACGGTACGAGCAAGTGGATCATAATCTTCATACAGATTTCCATAGTAGTTAAAACGGGCTCCGATATAGATATTCTCCAGGCCACGATAGTTAACACCGAGGTAAGCCATAGTCTGAGCGGTATTACCTACCTTGAGCCCTTTCGTATATACCTGGATATACCCTCCCGCAGTACCTGCGGCATTGGTAACAAACGAATTCACATTCTTCGTCCACTCCCAATCTCCAAATGAACCCATCGCCGTTAACTCCAGTGCAGGGAGTAACTCATAACGCGCATCGATCTCGATTCCTTTATGCGAAGCCCCCTGGCCTGCGATTGAAAAATAAACCTGATCCCGGGTAACCTGATCCAGGTAACTCTGCACGAGTGCCTTATCTTCCCATATGGTATAATATGCATTTACGTTGGCACGGAAACGACTTGTACGGTAACTATAACCAATCTCGGCAGCCTGGATCTTTTCGTTTGTCAGACCTTGCATGTAGGTGTTGCTGTAACGGGAATCTTCGAACGAGTTCCCCATAAAAGGTGCGCGTGTGAACGTCCCCCCGTTTACAAACACGTTGTGACGACCGTCGATACGGTAGTTCACACCAGCCTTGATGTTGTAGTTATTGAACTTCCGTTTATCCGATTCGCCCAACGACTCATTCATGAAGGCAGCTCCGCCTCTCCAGTAATTGCCAACACGCCACATTTGGGTGCTTGAACCGTTTGCTGAAACGAATATGTCAAAGTTATTGATGGTCTTTTCTAATTGGGCAAACAAAGCCCCCCAGCGCACACGCCCGTCGTAATTATAGCGGATCTTGTCACCCTTACGAGCCACACGATTCGGCGTAAGCAAATTATTATCGTCCTCCGAACTGATGTCTCTGTCTACCCAGTATGAACCACCCAACAAGTCAAATACCTGACCATAGTGTGTTGCTGTGTAATCGCGAAGATCAACACCCGCAACAACAGAGGTTGTAGGATTAATCTGAAAATTCAAATTAGAAATGACGCCGTACCAGGCGTGGTTGTTGTATCGCGCTTCGATAATCGTGCTGGAACGTGAACCCTGAATGGTAGATCCAAACGGTGAGCCGTATGGGTTCTCTATAGTTTGTACATTACCTACGTTCATTCTGGATGCCGAATCAAGGTCCAGATAACCATCATTTGTAACCGGCGAACTGACACCGTCGCGAAGCGCAGACGTGCCATAGGCACGCGCAATCGACATGTACGCCGAAGTACTAAGCGTCATCCGATCATTGATCGTCCAGTTCGACAGCAATGTCACCTGAGGCTTATGCGATTTATTCTGACTTACATTATACTCCTGACCCCGGTAAACACCCAGCGAAGCATTGTACTGATAATCGTTGAATTTCTCATACGTAGCCGTATTCGAATTATACGCTCTCCCCCGATTCGCCGGAGCACCAAAAGCCGTAAGCATCAAAGTATGCTTGTCCGTAACCTTCTTCGACACACTCATGAAGTACGTCCACGCGTCTACAAACGAGCCGGGACGCATACCTTCGCCCGTCGTGCGTGAGCCCTGGAAGCTTACCGCCCAGCCGCCTTTCATCTCGCCGGAGTGCAGCGAAAGCTTATAACGGTTACGGTACGACCCGTTGGCCATCGACACTTCCATCTGACCACCTTTGCGGCGCTCAGCAGGATTGGTAATCATATTAACCGTACCACCAACAGAGTTCAGCGCAAGTTTCGAGGCGCCAAGACCACGCTGCACCTGCACGCTGCGGGTGAAGTCGCTCATACCGGCAAAGTTCGTCCAGTACATCAAACCGTTTTCCATATCGTTTGTAGGCACACCGTTGATAAGGAAGAGCAACTCGACCTGGCTGAAACCGCGGATATTCATATAGGCATCGCCATACGTTCCGTCGCCCTGCGTTGCGTATACACCGGGCGTAGAGTTCAGAATTTCGGGTAGCGGCATCGAACCGAGCTGTTGCTCAATCACCACGGCATCGATGGTGGATGCAGCTACAGGCGTCTTACGGTCTTCTACCACGTTGGCGAAAACCTCGACGGCGTTCAGTCCTACAGAAAGTGATTGCATGGAAACCGTGGGTACGGTAACAGTCTGGCCAGCCACGACCGACACCATTTGCACGGTGTCATCGTAGCCAATGTACTTGATGCGGAGCAGCTGCTGACCCGCGGGTACGTTTTTGATCGTAAAGCTGCCTTCGAGGTCAGTGATCGCACCAAGAGTGGTCTTCTCGATCAGCAGCGTGGCGCCGATGATCGGTTCGGAGGTCTCTTGATCAATAATTTTTCCTGAAAGCGTTCCGGTGGTTTGTGCGCGTAGTGAAAATGACACGAGCACAATGAGTGAGCATAAAAGAAGTCTCATCAATTAGTCGTAGGTTTCTTAGAAAGAGCTGGCAAAGATAGCCCGTCAGCTTTCCGTCGGTTTAGGTTGAGGTGTTACGAAATTATTAACTTTAATAAACGCTGAATAACGGCTATTTGCGCCGAAAAGTCTAGTAAATTTGTACGTGATGAAAAAAATAGTATTCGCGGCAGTCACCCTATTCACGGTGCATTTTCTCCCCGCACACGCGCAGAGGACCAGCACAATCGGTTTCTATAACGTCGAAAACCTTTTCGATACCGTAGACGATCCCACCATAAACGATGAAGATTTTTTGCCGACCGGAAAAAATCAGTGGACAGAAGAACGCTATAAAACCAAGCTCGCGAACATGGCACAGGTAATTGCCGGAATGTCACCCGATGTTCTCGGCGTTTGCGAAATCGAAAATCGCAAAGTCCTCGAAGACCTTATCCAGCAACCGGCACTGGTCGCCAAACGCTACCAGATCGTGCATTTCGACATGCAGGATGCCCGTGGGGTAGACGTAGCGTTGATCTATCGCCCCGCCGTATTCAAACCATTTGCGTTCGTGCAGGTGCCGATTCGCGATCCGGAAGAACCCGACTTCAAAACCCGGAACATCCTGTGGGTAAAGGGCCTGCTCAACGGTACCGATACTCTGCACATCGCCGTAAACCACTGGCCCTCGCGCCGCGGCGGCAAAGAAACCAAACGTCTGCTGGCAGCCGAAGCGTTGCGCCACACCTTCGACTCCGTACTGACCATCAACCCGAAAGCAAACATCGTCGCGATGGGCGACTTCAACGACGATCCCAGCAACCGCAGCATTAAAAAGATCCTCACCCCGCCGAGCGCCAAAAACGCCGCCACACTCTACAACGCCGCAGAACCCACATTCAAAAAAGGATACGGTACATTGACCTTCAACGGTATGTGGAACCTGTTCGACCAGATGATCCTCTCCCCCGCCCTGGTGGACAAGAGCAGCACAGAATATCAACCAAACTCGTTCACCATTTACGCTACGGCCAACATGCGCGAAACCTCCGGCAAGTATGCCGGCTCGCCCAGACGTACCTTCCGTGGCGAAGAATACATTCCCACAGGCTACAGCGATCACTTCCCCGTATTGATCCGCATCATCGTTCCCTAATCTTCTCAAGACCGAAACAGCTTCAGCATTCGCGCTATTCCAGCGCATGGTCAATGCTGAAGCCGTTTCCGCTGTAGGCACGTTTACTGGTCCAGTCTTGCGCGGCATCGGTCCAGAAAGCGTCCGTTGCCGGTAGCCCAAGCGGTAGAAACGCCACACTACACAAATACAGACTTCCCGTCGAAATATAGCCCTCGCCAACTTCCGGCTGATGGCCGCAGAAGCCTATCGTAAGCCAGCCCTTGCTATCGAACGTGCCGGGTGCATCCATACTCCTTCTGATCACAGCCCCCAGCGCACTGCGTACCTGCCCGGCGGCAAGCGACGACGGTAATCGCTTCTGCAACGCCAGCTGCGCCAGCAATTGAAACGCCCCACACCGGTAGGCCAGCGAACGCCCAACTACCGGAAACGTACCCTCCGGTGAAACAAGCCGCTCCTGTATCGCCCCGTAACGTTGCGCACGTCGTACAACCGTTTCCTGGAGCGCCTGGCCTTCCTTACGTTCCTGCTGCAACACATCCAGTATATCGAGCAGCATCGGCTGTATCACAAAGCTGTTGTAATAATCGAAGTGAAACGCCGGACCATCGCCATATACACCGTCACCTTTATACCACGCCTCGTGCTCACGCAACGCATAGTCAATGCGCACAGCATCGTACGTGCCGGTAAACTTGAGCAGCGCGGCTTCTACCATCGCTGTAAAGAGCAACCAGTTGCTATAGTGCGGTTTTATCGCGCGTGTTGAATGCAAGGCTTCGATAAGATTACGGCGCGTGTCGGCATCGAGATTGCCCCACAGCTGCCGCGGCGCGCGCACCAGCGCATGACACAGAAACGCGGCATCGACCAGCGGCTGACCACCCTGCGTGAAATTCATATAGTCCGGCGACGACGGCGTAACCGCCTGCCGGATCGCTTCAACCGAAAGCCTAATAAACTTCTCGCGCAAACGCCCTTCCGCACTGCCATCCGGCCCAAGCTCCAGCCACGGCGCAAGCCCGGCAAGCGAGCGCCCTAGCGCCTCCAGGTAAGTTA